>Ga0080064_1005405_pt1 | contig 15084 bp, 12 predicted proteins | sample Subgrocontami54m_FD_69260 | JGI IMG/M metagenome (GOLD analysis project Ga0080064, IMG submission 69260) | Subsurface groundwater microbial communities from S. Glens Falls, New York, USA - GMW46 contaminated, 5.4 m (SPADES assembly) (version 2) ...
TGCACGTGCGTGTCGCTGTGGCGGGTGCCGCTCATGAACGTGGTGCCGCGGAGTACGTAGCCGCGGGTGTGCCGGGCGATGACCTCTTCGCTGCCCAGGCCATTCTGGGCGGAGAGGACAGCGCCGCGGTCGAAGCGATGGCCGATGGGAGCGAAGGCTTCTTCGGTCTGCGTAGCCTTGCAGGCGACGATGCCGAGCTCGAACTCGGGAAGTGCTTTGGGATCGGCGGTGGCCTTCAGTCTTGCGCTGAAGTCGTGAGCGCCGGAGACGCGCAGGCCCTTCTCGTTCAGGGCGCGAGCGTGTTCGGGGCGGCGGACGAAAGCCCAGACTTCGGTGACGCGGGCCAGGTGCGCGGCGTAGAGCGAGCCGATGGCTCCGCAGCCGATGATGCAGACGCGCTTCATGGTCGTTGGCCCTTGGTCGTTGGTCGTTGGCGAAAAGCAGGTCCCTCGCTTCGCTCGGGATGACAAATCGAAGGGGGATGTTGCAAAGAGGTCATTTGCCGCGGCGTTCAGTGCGGACGTTCGCGTCGCGGCCCTCCGCGCGGGCGCGGGCCAGAGCGGCGAAGATGCTGTCCGGGGTGTTGTGCGAGTCGGAGATGATGACGCCGCTGGCGTAGAGCGCGTCCTGCAGCGCGGCGCTGATGGTGTGCAGCGGCGCGGCGCCGCCTTCTCCCATGCCCTTGGCCCCGTTGTAACTGTGCGGCGAGGGAGTTTCCAGATGCCCGCAGCGCAGCGTGGGCATGTTCAGCGAGGTGATGGGCGTGTAGCTGCTGAAGGTGGAGGTCAGAAGGTTGCCGTCGGGTGAGTAGGCGCAGGTTTCCATGAGCGCGGCGCCGATGCCGTGGGCGGCGGCGCCGTGCACCTGCCCTTGGACGATGGTGGGGTTGATGGCGCGGCCGCAGTCGTCCACCGCGGCGTAGGCCAGGATGCGCGGACGGCAGGTGTCGCGCTCGATCTCCATCACCGCGATGTGCAACTGCGAGGCGTAGGTGAGCGTGAGGTTGCCGTACTTGCGCTTGATGTCCGGCACCTTGAAGGGCGCGCGCCAGGTGTAGCGGCAGTTGAGCGTCACGTCCAGCAGGCTCTTGGGCAGGATGGCGCTGTTCACGTTGGCGATGTTGGCCAGGCGCCAGTAGTTGACGGAGCGGTCCGTCCCCTTCACGCGGACTTCGGGTCCCTGCTTGCCGACGCCCATCTCCAGGCGGCTCCGCGGCGCCTTCAAGACGAAGGCGGCCAGGCGGAGGATCTCGTCTTTCAGCTTCTGGACGGCGCCGTGGACGGCGGAGAGGCCGGAGACGGCGAACTGGCTGGCGTAGGTGCCGGAGTGCCCGGTGTGCACGTTGCGCTCGGTGTCGAAGCCGACGCGCACGCTGACCAGGTCGGGGTGGACGCCGAGCACGTCGGCCACCACTTGGGCGGCGGTGGTCTCGTGTCCCTGGCCCTGAGGGACGGAGCCGACCGCCACCACGATCTCGCCGTAAATATCCAGCTTGGCGCTCGCGGCCTGCGACTGCCCGGAGTAAGGCGCGTTGGGATTGATGATCTGCGACTGCCCGAAGTTGTTGGTGCCGGAGTCGAGCGTGGTGCCGATGCCGATCCCGATGAGGCGGCCGGCGGGCGAGTCGCCCGCTTCCACATGGTTCCGTTTAGTTCGTTCTTCGGCCTGCACCTGCTTCCAGTGGTCCCACTCCACCAGCTCTTTCGCCATCTCCAGCATCTTCGGATAATTCCCCGAATCGTAGATGCAGCCGTTGGGCGTGGTGTAGGGAAACTGTTCGGGGCGGATGTAATTGCGCAGGCGCATCTCATCCGCGGGGATGCCGACCTGGTGGGCGCAGAGGTCAATGACGCGCTCCAGGAACCACAAGTGCTGCATGCGGGAGTAGCCGCGGTTGGGGCCGACGGGACACTTGTTGGTGACCGCCTGGGTAAAGGCGATGCGGGCGTTGCGGAAGCGGTAGCAGCCGGGGAAGACCTGCGACCAGATGACGCAGCCCAGCGGCTCGTAGCGCGGGTAGGCGCCGCAATCGTCGATGTGGCGCGAGGCGAGGGCGGTGATGACGCCGTTCTTGTCCAGGGCGACGCGCGTGTCGCGGAAGGTGCGCTCGTTGCCGTGGGCGCTGGCGGTCAGGTGCTCGCTGCGCGTCTCGGCCCACTTCACCGGGCGTCCGCCGCACTTGCGCGAGGCCAAGGCGCCGATGGCCATGTAGGGGTAGTTGGTGATCTTGATGCCGAAGCTGCCGCCGATGTCGTGGGTCTCCACGCGGATCTGGTCGATGCGCACCCCCAGCGCCGGCGACAGGAACTGGATGGCGAAGGTGGGGAAGGAATTGTTGCACCAGTACCGGATGCGCTGGTCGCTTAAATCCCACTGGGAGATGATGGCGTTGTTTTCCAGCGGCGTGGAGGAGAAGCGGTGGCAGTGCAGGCGGTCGATGTGGACGACGTGCGCGGCCTGCCGGAAGGCCTTCTCCACGTTGCCGTACTCGAAGATGCCCTCCCAGACTTTGTTGGTGCCGGAAGCCGCGTGCAGCACGGTGCGGTCGCGCAGGGCTTCCTCGGCGTCCATCACCGGCGGGAGCGGGTCGTAGTCCACCTCAACCAGTTCGGCGGCGTCCTCGGCGGCGTGGCGCGTTTCGGCCACCACGGCCGCCACCGGCTCGCCCTGGTAGCGGGCGACGTCCGCGGCCATGGGGTAGTCCACGATCTTGCCGCCGGGCTCGGGGCCGATCTCGATGAAGGGCTGCACCAGCTTCGCCACTTCGGCGCCGGTGAGCGTGCACAGCACGCCGGGATGGGCTTCGGCGGCGTCCACGTTGACCTTGGCGACGCGGGCGTGGCCGTAGGGCGAGCGCACCAGCTTCATGTACACCATGCCGGGAAGCTTGAAGTCGTCGATGAATTTGCCCTGGCCGCGGACCAGGCGCGGCTCTTCCTTGCGGGTGAGCGGGCGGCCCACCCAGGGGCGCGCGGTCGCGGGCTTCGGTTTGGACCTCTTTGGCATCCGTTCCTTCTTACCTTCAAGTTGGCTTGCCGGCGAGACGCCGGCGCTACCCGTGCTAGCTCAGGGCCTGTTTCATACTGTCAACCACCGTCTTGATGTTCTTCTGCACCATGGGTTCCAGCAGCCCTCCCGCGAGCGAGGCAAGCGCGCCGAAGACCTGCGCTTCACCCTTCCAGCGGACCTGGGTGCCGGGCGCGGCGTCGGAAAGCTCGAAGCTGGCGGTGAGGTTGACGCTGCCTCCGGCGAACTGTCCCTGGCCGATGTACTCGGCGCTCTCCGGGCGCTTCTGCGCGGCCAGGATCAGCCGCACGCTCGCCGTTCCCCGGATGTGCGCGACGCCAATGTTGATCTTCAAGGCCCAGCGGCCGGGTCCCTCCTCGTTGACTCCCTGGAAATCCGGCAGCAGCGGGCCAAAGGCCTTGGGGTCGGTGAGGAAGTCATAGACTTCCTGGCGCGAGCGGGAGACGACGAAGTCGCCGGCGAATGCGAAGGGCATGGTCAGCTCTTGTCCTTGTCCAGGCGGCGGGCGGCGTCGGCCACCGCCTTGAAAATGTTCTGGTAGCCGGTGCAGCGGCAGCAGTTGCCAGCAATGGCCTTGCGGACGTCGCTCTCTTCCGGGCGCGCGTTCTTCTTAAGCAACTGCAAAGTCGAGAGCAGCATGCCGGGGGTGCAGTATCCGCACTGCAGTCCGTGGTGCTCGACGAAGGCCTGCTGGATGGGATGCAACTCGCCGTTTTTGGCCAGGCCCTCGACCGTCAGCACCTCGCCCTGGTCGGCCTGCACGGCGAAGACGGTGCAGGACTTCACGCTCGCCCCGTTGAGCATCACGGTGCAGGCGCCGCAAAAAGACGTGTCGCAGCCGATGTGGGTGCCGGTAAGGTTCAGCGTCTCGCGCAGCAGTTCCACCAGGAGCATTCGAGGCTCGACCGAAAGCGAATGCGCCTTGCCGTTCACGATGACGCGGATAGGGACGAGCGCGGGAGCCTCAGGCATAAAGGTGCGAGACCTCCACGGATTCTCCGCGGGCGCGGCGGTGAGCGGCGCCCAAGGCGCGGGTGACCAGCGCGCGGACCAGCGAACGCTTGTAGTCCTTGGAGCCGCGCAGGTCGGCGGGCGGGTCCGAGGCGGCGGCCGCGGCTTCGGCGGCGGCGGCGATGGACTTTCCATTCACAGCCTTGCCCATCAGCGCGGCTTCAGCCTCCGTGGCATGGATGGGGGTGAGCGCGACGGCGCCCAAAAAAATCCCGGCGGCGGCACAGACGCCGTCTTGGAGAGTGAGTTGCGCGGCGGCGCTGGCCGCGGCGTACACGGGAGCGCATGCCTTGAAGGCAAAATAGGCGCCGCCGCTCTTCGCCGCCGGAGTTTTGACGAGGATCTCGCGCACCAGCTCCGCGGGCGTGAGCGCGGTGGTGAAGGCGTCCTGGATGAAAGAGGCGAGGGGAAGCACGCGCTGGCCCTGGGGACCGAGGCAGACCACGTCGGCGCCCAGCGCGAGCAGAACCGGGGCCCAGTCGCCGGTGGGGTCGGCTTCGGCGAGCGAGCCGCCCAGGGTGCCGCGGTTGCGCACCTGCACGTCGGCGATGCCCGCGGCGCAGTCATGCAGGATGGGAATGCGGCGGCAGTCCGCCGAGGCTTCCAGCTCCGAGTGACGGGTCATGGCTCCGAGCCGCAGTTGCGAGCCGGCAAAATCAATGTAAGAGAGCCCGGGGGCGAAGTTCATGTCCACCAGATGCTGGGGAGCGGCCAGGCGCAGCTTCATCAGGGGGATGAGGCTCTGCCCTCCGGCCAGCAGGCGGGCCTCCTGGCCCAGCGAGGAGAGCAGGGAAACCGCCTCCTCAAGCGTCGCCGCGCGATGGTAGTGGAAGGACCGAGGGTACATGGATGCTCAGGAAAAAAGAGGGGCCTAGATTATCAGAAGGCAGGATGAAAGATACAAAAGGCCAAAGACGGAAGGGCTGGTGGGGCGGCTTGGAGCCGGGTTGCCCGCACCACACAGTTGCCTTGACAAGCGGCGGGGTTTTTAGTCCAATCGGCGCGCCCGCACAGGGCTGTGTGACGTCCCCCCAACTCAAATCCCGAGGTGAGCGTGTCATGAAGGCCTTCGCCCGCACTTGCACTTCCCTGCTTACGATCCTTGCTCTGCTGCTGATGAGCCTGGCGGCCCAGGCGCAGACAGTCACCGCGACGCTCGAAGGACGGGTGTCGGACGCGACCGGCGCGGTGTTGGCCAAGGCCGCGGTCAAGGCCGTGAACAACAGCACCGGCTTCACGCGGACGGCAACCACCTCCGATACCGGCGACTACCAGATGCCGCTGCTGCCGGTAGGGACCTACACGGTCACCGCGGAGCTGAAGGGCTTCAAGACCTACACCCGGCAGGTGACTCTGCAGATCGGACAGACCGCCGCCGTGGACTTCTCGCTGCAGGTGGGAGAGGTGCAGCAGCAGGTGGAGGTGCAGGCGACTTCGGAGGCCGTGGAGCCCACGCGCACCATGGTGAGCTCGGTGATCAACGAGAATCAGATCAAGTCGCTGCCGGTGAACGGGAGGCAGTTCATTGATTTCGCGCTGCTGGCGCCGGGCGTGGCCATCGGAGACACCACTTCGGGCAGCACCGACGTGATCATCGAGCCGGTGACCAAGCTTTCCTTCGCCTCGCAGAACATCCACTACAACTTCATCGCGGTGGACGGAGCGGACAATATCTCCACCGCCTCGGGCGTGCAGCGGGTGACGCCCTCACAGGAGGCCGTGCGCGAGTTCCGCGTCATCAACTCCACCTACAGCACCGAGGCGGGGCGCGCGGTGGGCGGCATCGTGAACATCATCACCAAGAGCGGCACCAACAACTGGCACGGCTCGGCCTACGAATACTTCCGCAACGACAACATGGACGCCCGCAGCATCCTGGCGTCTCCCGACCCGGCCACCTGCAACACACCCGGGGACGTGGCCTCCGGCGGCTGCTCCCTGCTCACCAAGTTGCGGCAGAACCAGTTCGGATTCACCCTGGGCGGGCCCATCCGCAAGGACAAGACCTTCCTCTTCGCCAACTACGAGGGCCAGCGGCGGCGCGAGTCGCCCTTCTATAACTCGGTCATCAACAGCAACATCACCCTGATCAACAACACCAAGTGCACGCTGTTCGGCACCATCGCCTGCGGCGCCCCGGGCGCCCTGCCCCTCGAGAACCTGAACGTCACCCGCACCCAGGACTACGACGACTTCTTCATCCGCCTGGACCACAGCTTCAACGACCGGAACTATTTGTTCCTGCGCTACTTCTTCCACGACCAGACGGCGCTGAACACTTCCCCACTGAACGACGGCTTCGACCTGCCTTCGGGATTTAAGAACAACGCCTTCCGCGACCAGTCCATCGTGGGCAGCCTGACCTCCACCCTGCGCCCCAACCTGGTGAACGAGTTGCGCGCGCAGTACGCGCACCGCTTCTTCGACTTCCGCACGGTCAGCACCCAGCCCCACCTGGAGGTGTCCAACGTCTTCACCCTGGGCGTGAACCGCGGCAACCCGGACTTCTACGAGGAAGGTCGCTTCGAGATCGTGGACAGCGTCACCTGGAACAAGGGCAAGCACACGGTGAGCTTCGGCGGCAACTTCAATTTCGTCTCCACCACGGAGTCGTTCCCGCTCTTCTATCCCTTCGAGGCGGACTTCGGCTGCCTGCTGGCGGCCCAGTGCCCTTTCAGCTTCGAATCGGGCGCGCCCTTTGTGATCGTCTTCCAGCGCAACGATACCGCCAGCAACTTCACCGAGCCCACCATCCTGCCCAACGGCCCCGCCATCTTCCAGGGGCAGCAGGTCCCGGATTCCATCCGCAACCTGGCCAAGGGCAATCTGCACCATACGTATGACGGCTTCTACATCCAGGACAAATGGCGGGCCACCAGCAAGCTGACGGTGAACTTTGGGCTGCGCTACGAGTTCGAGACCTGGCCCTCGAAGGCTCTCAACAACGACTTGAATAACTTTGACCCGCGCGCCGGCTTCGCCTACAGCCTGGGGACCAGCAAGAACATCGTGCTCCGCGGCGGCGTCGGTCTCTTCCACGGCACCATTCCCTCGCCGCTGCTGATGTGCCAAATTCCCTCCTGCGGCGGCTTGGGCAAATTCCCGGGACGGGAGAACAAGGAAGATGACCTGAACGCCAACACGCGGCTGTTCGCCTTTGCCAGCGCGCCCATCATCACCAACGCGGCGCTGACGGGAAGCGGATTCGGGTTCTTTAACCTGCCCAACAGCCTGCTGACCACCGCGACCTACCCGGATGCCTCCGTCACCCCCGGCTTCCTGGGATGCGGGGGAAATGTACTCTCGGGCTGCGGCTTTTTCGGCGATTCCGTGATCGTGCGCTTCGCCCGGGACCACCAGGCGCCGCGCGGAGGCCAGGGCAGCCTGAGCCTGGAGTTCGAGCCCTTCAAAGACGCCACCATGAGCTTCACCTACCTGCGCGTCCGCGGACTGCAACTGGGCAGCTTCTTCAACATCAACCAGCCGCCGCCCAACGGCTGCCCGCAGTCGGTGCACGACTCAAGGGGCAACGTGGGTCCCAAGAACGACTTCCACGTGGTCTTCGTGCCGGGGAACTGCGCCACGATTTCGGGCTTCCCGGGAACAGCGCAGCCCAACATAGCGCTGTACTTCGAAGCCGATTCCAAGTGGCAGTCCACCTACGACGGGCTGCTCATCAACTTCAACAAGCGGGTGAGCCACCACTTCGGGATGGGAGCGAGTTACACCTGGTCCAAGGGCATCGACAACGGCCCCAACCCCAGCTTCGTGCTCATCCCGCAGGACAACACCTCGGCGGGCTTCCGGCAGGAGCGCGCGGTCTCGGCGGACTACGCCAAGCATCGCTTCGTGGCCAACAGCACCATCCTTGGCCCGAAGAAGGTCAACCCGGTGATCAACGACTTCGAGTTCGGGGTGATTCTGACGCTGGAATCGCCGCACTTCTTCACCAAGTTCGCCGGCTCCGACGTCAACGGCGACGTCTTCGGCAACAACGACCGGGTGGGCATCGAGCCCCGCAACACCTTCAAGGGCGATTCCTTCCAGAGCTTCGACCTGCGCATCTCGCGCATGTTCAACCTGGGGGAGAAGGTGAAGCTGCAGGCGCTGGCCGAAGGCTTCAACATGACCAACACGCTGAACGTGCGCTTCTTCAATACCGCCTACGGAGCAGCCGACTTCTGCCCGGTGGGCGGAGTGGCGGTCTGCGGGCCGGGACCGTTCTTCCAGGAAGGGTCGCCGAACCCGAACTACGGGACGCCGCGCGCGGTCAACAATCCCCGCCAGTTCCAGCTTGCTCTGAGGCTTTCATTCTGACATTTGGCAGGAGGCGGACCGCCCGGTCCGCCTCCGCGCTCCGGTGCGCGGCATCACCTCGTCTTCTGCCGTAAAATCCATCCACTCGATGGCCAGCGTCGAAACAACACGGACAGCGGAGGGACGTGACTTCGCGCCCCTGGGCGCGCGGCGCATGCTGGTGGTGGGCGGCATCGCGCTCATCGCCGCCGGCATGCTGCTCGGAGACCTCTTCGCCGTCTTCGTCCTGCACCAGAACGCGGGGCGCATCGGCGAGCACCTCACCGCGGCGGTGGACGCGGTAGCCGCGGAAAATTCCCAGGCGGCGCTCCAGAACTTTGCCGCCATCGGCGGGCGGCTGGAGAACCGCGGCACCAAGGTGGACGCCCACGCCCACATCATCGCCTTCGGATACCTCGCGCTGCTGCTGGCCCTGGCGCAACCCTACCTGGCGCTGAGCGAAGGCGCGCGGCGGCACCTGGCGCAGGTTCTGCTTGCCGGCGCTGTGCTGCTGCCGGTTTCCGTCTTCCTCATCCACTACGTAGGACTGCAATACAGCCCGCTCGAATCCATCGGGTGGGCGAGCATCACCGCCGACTTCGGAGGACTGCTGGTCATCGTGGCCTGCGCCGGATACGGGGCCGGGCTGGTGCGGCATCTGCTTAGCGGCGTGAGGGCGGCCGATCCCCTGCTGCGCGACCGCAGCCGCAGCGCGCGCATGCTGTTGGCGGGCGGAACGCTGCTCATCCTGGCGGGCTTCCTGCACGGCGCGTACTACGCCGCGGTGGACCTTACGGAGCACGAAGCGCGCGAGTCGCGCATCCTCAACACCATGGTGGAGCGCGCGGCGCAGAAGGACCTCGCGGCGGCGCACCAGGCGGTCGCCGATTACGGGATGCTGCAAGGGGAAAAGGCGGTCGCCATCGCCGCCCACTCGCACATCATCGAGTTCGGATTGCTGGCGGTGCTGCTGGCCTTTCTCCAGCCCTACGTGATGCTGAGCGAGCGCTGGAGGCAGCGCTGGGCGGCGGTGTTGCTGGCGGGGTCGGTCGTCCTGCCGGTATTCGTGCTGGCTGAACTGCGTTTGGGGCTGGTAGCGGGCGGAATCGCCGACGCCGGCGGGCTGATGGTAATCCTCGCGCTCGTTGGAATGCTGACGGGCGTGGTGCGCTACACCGGCAGCCTGGACGCAGGGAAGGCGGCGCCATGAGCGCGGCGCGCAAGTTGCTGCTGGCGGGCGGGCTGGCGCTCGTCTTGTGGTCAATGAGCTTCGGGCTGTGGTACGCCCTCTTCGTCGAGCACCAGACGCTCGAACGCATGGGCGGATCGCTGGCCACCGGCTTCGCGCAAGCGGCCGAGCGAAAGATGGATGACGCCCACGCCTCACTCGCGATTTACGCCGACACTGAGTTCGACTACGTGCGCCAGGTGGACGTGCACTCGCACTGGGGCGGGCTGGCCATTCTGCTGATGCTGCTGGGCGTGGCCTTCGAGCGTGTGAGATTCTCCGAGCGCGCGCGCACTGCGTTGGCGGCGATGCTGCTCGCGGGGTCGTCCCTCTTCCCCCTGGGAGTGTTGTTGCAAACGCTGGACCACGGCGCGGGACCGAAGGCGCTGGGCGCGGCGGGCGCGGCCCTGGTCATCACCGGCTTGGCTGCGGTGGCGGTGGGCTTCGCCCGCGGGGAGGCTCCCGGACGATGAAAGTTCTGGCCGGCGGGGCCCGAGTCTTCGGCCCGGAGGAAGGAGAGGGCTCCGGCGCGGCAGGCGCGCGCTCCCGCACTCCCATCTGCCGCCAGAGTGGCGCGCAGCAGCTCGCGCAGACCATCCAGGAGTACGGCCGGGGCCGCGCTGCGGCGCGTGCGCATTCGGCGGCAGAAGAGATTCTCTACGTGGTCAGCGGGCGGGGCGCCTGCCACATCGCCGGGTTCCGCTACCCAATCGAGTCCGGCAGCGGCGTCTACGTCCCGGCGGGCGCGGCGTGGAGTGTGGAGAATCCCTCCGACGAGCCGCTGGTGTTGGTGAGCGTCTGCTGTCCGGAGGAGCCCGCGCAAGAAGTAGTTGAACCCGCGCCGGCAGGCGGGCCCCCGCGGCGCGTCGTGCACGAGCGCGACTGCGAGGCTATCCCTTCCGGCGACCGCCACTTCAAGTTGTTGGTGGACAAAGACCTCGGCTGCCGGCAGGTGACGCAGTTCGTGGGATTCATCCCTCCCAGCAAGGCGCCCTTCCACAGTCACACTTACGAGGAGGCCATCTACATCCTGGAGGGCACCGGCGTCGCGCACACCGAACAGGAGAGCGCCGTGTTCGGGCCGGGAACCAGCATCTACCTCCCGCCGGGCACACGGCATTGCCTGGAGAACCCGGGCACGGCCGCGGTGAAGTTGCTGGGAGTGTTCTATCCCTCGGGCAGCCCGGCGGCGCGGTATGATTGACCGGCTCATGGGGTCATCGAGCCCGCGAGCGATCGGGTCATTTGCGTGAGCCTGCCAGTCCTCCACAGAACGAAGCAATCCCTGCGAACCCAACTGGATGAGTTGCGTGGTGGGTTGGAGGTCGAGCGCGCGCTGGCCTGTCGGCTGATCCGCTGCCCGGACGACGAGCTTCCGGAGTTGCTGCATGCGGCGCGCGCGCTCAAGGAACGATTCAAGCCGGGCGCGATCACCTACTCGCCCAAGGTTTTTCTTCCCCTGACCAATCTGTGCCGCGACGCCTGCGGCTACTGCATCTTCCGGCGCAGTCCGGGCGAGGCAGGCGCGCACACCATGACGCCCGAAGAAGTCCTGCGCGTGGCCCAAGCGGGCGAGCGGCTGGGTTGCCGCGAGGCGCTCTTCAGCCTGGGCGACAAGCCGGAGCTGGCCTTCCCTGAGATGCGCGCGGCGCTCGCGCGGCTCGGGTACAAGTCCACGCTGCATTATCTCGAAGCGATGTGCGAGCGGGTGCTGCGCGAGACCAGCCTGCTGCCGCACGCCAATCCCGGACTGATGAGTGCGGCCTGGGTGCGGCGGCTGGCGAAGTGGTCTCCCAGCCTGGGGCTGATGCTCGAGAGCACCAGCACCGCGCTGCTCGCGCGCGGCGCGGCGCACGATGGCGCGCCCGATAAAGTCCCGGCGAGAAGGATCGCCACCCTCGAACACGCCGGGCGACAACGGATTCCCTTCACCACGGGATTGCTGATCGGGATCGGAGAAACGCCGGAGGACCGCGTGGAGACGCTCTTCGCCATCAGGGAACTGCACCGCCGCTACGGACACATCCAGGAAGTGATTGTGCAGAACTTCCGCGCCAAACCCGGCGTCCCCATGAGCGCGCATCCCGAGCCCACAAGCGGCGAGATGTTGCGCACGGTTGCGGTGGCGCGGTTGGTGCTCCGCGACATGAACCTGCAAGCGCCGCCCAACCTCACCCAGCGATACGAGGAGCTGATCGAGGCGGGCATCAACGACTGGGGCGGCGTCAGCCCGCTCACTCCCGACTACATCAATCCCGAGGCCCCATGGCCGCACCTGGCCGAACTCGAGCGCCGGACGCGCGCGGCGGGACAGGCGCTCAAGCCGCGCTTGACGGTGTATCCGGAGTTTCTGGCGTCGGTCGCCGAACGCGGCGGATTGCTGGCGGAAAGAGTTTTGGCGGCGGCGGATGACGAGGGCTATTTGCGGAGGGCGGCTTGATCGTCGTGCTCACCGGCGGGACGGGCGGCGCCAAGTTCGTCCAGGGACTGAAGCAGGTTATGCCACCGCGCGAGCTGACCTTCATCGTCAACACCGGCGACGACCTGCGCTGGTGGGGCCTGCACGTCTCGCCCGACGTGGATTCCATCACCTACGCCCTCGCCGGGATGCTGAGCCGCGAGCGCGGCTGGGGCGTGGAGGGCGACACCTTCGAGACTCTGGAAGCCATGCGGCGGCTGGGCGGCCCGGTCTGGTTCCAAATCGGCGACCGCGACCTGGTGCTTCACAAGTCGAGAACCGAGATGCTGGCGGCCGGCAAGCTGCTGAGCCAGGCGACGGCGGAGATCGCGCGGGCGATGGGAATCGAATCGCGAATCCTGCCCATGACCGACGAGCGGGTGGAGACGCGCGTGCAGACGGCAGTGGGTGAGCTGAGCTTTCAGGAATACTTCGTGCGCGAGCGCTATCAGGCGCCGGTCCAAGGCGTGCTCTTCGCGGGCGCGGAGGCAGCGCGTCCGGCGCCGGGCGTGGTGGAAGCAATCGCGCAAGCCGAGTGCGTAATGATCGCGCCCAGCAATCCCGTGACCAGCATCGGACCGATCCTGGCGGTGCCGGGAATCCGCGAGGCCCTGAAGCAGACGCCGGCGCGGGTGGCGGCCATCAGCCCCATCGTGGGCGGAGCCGCGGTCTCGGGTCCGGCCGGAGAGTTGATGCGGACGCAGGGCCTCGCGGTCTCGGCCGAGGGCGTAGCGCGCGCGTATGCTGACTTCCTCGATGTACTGATCGTGGACGAACGCGACGCGGCGGAGAAGGGCGCGGTCGAAAAGCTGGGCGTGGAGATGCGCACGGCGCGCACGGTGATGAAGTCGGACGCGGACAAGGCAGAGTTGGCCAGGGCGGCGCTCGAGATCGTGAAAAGCGCGGCGGCGGTGGCGCGATGATCGTGATCCCGGTGAAGAGCCTGGAGACCGCCAAGCAGCGCCTCGCCCCGGCGCTCGAGCCGGAGGAGCGCGCCGCGCTGGCGACCGCCATGTTGAAGGACGTTTTCGAGGCGGTGGCCTCGTGGGCGCGGCGTCCGCAGGTGGCGGTGGTCACCGGCGACGCCGAGGCGCGCTCCCTGGCGCGGCAGTGCGGCTTCGAGATCCTCGACGATCCAGAAGAGGCGGGCGAGAGCGCGGCGATTGCGCGGGCAACGCAAGTCCTCGAGGCGCAGGGCATGGAGAGCGTACTAGTCATCCCCGGAGACATCCCGCTGGTCACTGCCGGCGAACTGGAGGCGATCTACGCCGCGGCGCCGCTCACGGGGACGGTGCTGGTGCCCTCACGCGACGGCCGCGGAACGAATGCCGCTTTGCGCAAGCCGGCGTCACTCTTCCCGCTGCGCTTCGGAGACGACAGCTTCGTGCCGCACCAGGCGGCTGCCGCAGCCACCGGGCTGCCGCTGGTGGTGCTTACGCTTCCGGGGATCGCGCTGGATGTGGACACGCCGCAGGACTTGGCGGCGCTGCTGGCGGCGCCCGGCGAGCGCAGGTCGCAGCGCCTGGCGCGGGAGTGGAAGCTCGAGGAGCGGTTGGCGGCCGCGCGCGGGTGAGGCGATGGGCGAGCTGCGAGCCATCCCGGTGCGGGGCATGGGCGAGATACGCGCCGGAGATTCGCTGGCGGAAAAGATTCTCGCCGCGCTTCGGCGGCAGCGGCTGCGCTTGGAGGCGGGAGACATTCTGATCGTCACGCACAAGGTGGTTTCGAAGGCGGAGGGGCGTGTGGTGCGGCTGCGCAGTGTGAAACCCTCGCGGCCGGCGCAGCGCTGGGCGCGGCGCTACGGGCTGGACGCGCGCGTGGTGGAGCTGGCGCTCGGCGAGAGCCGGCGCGTGGTCCGCATGCAACACGGTGTCTTGATCACGGAGACGGCGCAGGGGCTGGTCTGCGCCAATAGCGGCGTGGATGTTTCGAACGTAGACGGCGGAAAGAGTGCGGTGCTGCTGCCCCGGGATGCGGACGCTTCGGCGGCGCGGCTGCGCCAGGAGCTTAGGAAGAAGACGGGGCGGGCCATCGCGGTCATCATCACCGACAGCTTCGGGCGCCCCTGGCGCGAAGGGCTGGGCCAGGTGGCCATCGGAGTGGCGGGGATGAAGACCATGCGCGACTTCCGCGGGCGCCGCGATCCGCACGGATACAAGCTGCGCGTGACCGAAGAAGCCGTGGCCGACGAGCTGGCCACGCTGGGCGCGCTCACGGGTAACAAGCTTTCGCGCACCCCGGTGTGCGTGGTGCGCGGCTTCCGCTATCCGCGCGGCAAAGGGCGCGCGCGCGATCTGGTGCGCCCGGCAAAGCAGGACCTGTTCCGATAGAAATGAGCAAGACACAGCACATACTCGAAGACTTCCCTTCCCTCCCCTGGCGCGACGCCGCGGATGAAGCCGCGCCGCTGGTGCGCGCGGCGCTGGAGAAGATCCTGGCGCAGCAGGACGGCGGCGCGCTTTCCCGTGAAGAGTGCATGCTGCTGGCCGCCGCCGAGGGCGCGGACCTCATCGCGCTGCTGGTGGCGGCCAACGAACTACGCAGGGCGCTGGTGGGCGACGTGGTGACCTACGTCGTCAATCGCAACATCAACTTCACCAACGTCTGCTTCGTGGGGTGCAAGTTCTGCGCCTTCAGCCGCGGGCCACGCCAGGCGGACGCTTACTTCCGCTCCTTCGAAGAGGTGGCGCAGAAGACCATCGAGGCGCGGGCGCGGGGCGCGACCGAGGTCTGCATCCAGGGCGGGCTGCCGCACGGCCTGCCTCCTTATTACTATCGCGATCTGCTGCGCGCGGTGAAGCGCGCCGCGCCGGAGATCCACATCCACGCTTTCTCGCCCATGGAGATCGTCTATGGCGTGGAGCTCACGAGGATGCCGCTGAGCGAGTATCTGGCGATGCTGAAGGACAACGGCCTGGACACGCTTCCGGGCACGGCGGCCGAGATTCTCGACGATCAGGTGCGGCAGGTGCTCTCGCGCAACAAGTTGTCGTCCGCGCAGTGGCGGGAAGTCATCACCACCGCGCATCGGCTGGGCATCCGCACCACCTCCACCATGATGTAC
>Ga0080064_1005408_pt1 | contig 15076 bp, 13 predicted proteins | sample Subgrocontami54m_FD_69260 | JGI IMG/M metagenome (GOLD analysis project Ga0080064, IMG submission 69260) | Subsurface groundwater microbial communities from S. Glens Falls, New York, USA - GMW46 contaminated, 5.4 m (SPADES assembly) (version 2) ...
ATCATAAACAGTATTCTTCTCATCCTCAAGAAAGTTACTTGCCTCAGAGCGCTTATTGCTTGTTGCAAACCTATCTCCGCGATAAGCAGAAACAAGACTATAAACTTTATTCCATTTATTGATATAATTTCTTATATCTTCTTTTAAGCGATCTCCATTTCCAGCTTCGATGTTTGCGGCAAGCTTTTTGAATGTGTCATCAGCGCTGACAATCCCAAGACTAATCTGAATATCTATTGGTTTGTTTGAATTCCATTTGGGAATCATGGATTTAATGAAATTTTTAACTCTTTGAAATGAGCTGGTGGCAGCAATAAACCTGGTATCAATTCTTATACAACCAATGCAATTCCCAACTGTAGTAAAAACAGTTGCCTTATCCTCATAATTAATACGGTCCAAAGGCGCACTCAAAAGTACGGGTTGATTAATGTTTCCTATTCTCTTTGAGATATTTGCAAAATCGGTACCGCTATTAATATCTGATTGGAGAAACACTACATCTTGTGTTAAATTAAATCCATATTGTTGTTTTTTTTGAGTCGTTTTTTCAAAAAGTGTAAAAAAATCATTCGTATATATTTTTGAGAACTCTTGATCGAGAAAAAGTAGTGCTTCTGCTTTTTGTGGTTCTACATACACCCAGCCAGTCGCTTCGTGAGGAACAAAATCTTTCCTTATGAGAACATACCTAATATTATTTTGTACTAGGTAATTTTTAAAAGCATTAATATCGCCCTGTTCTAATTGCAAATAAGGCGCTTGAATAGCAGATTCCGAATATTTACTAAACATTGATGTTGCCAGAAAATTACAATGAACTAACCCGACCAGCATATCCTGGCCAATATATGACGTATTATATTTCTTCCAAACCGCATCAGTTATAAAACCAGCTCTCGGAACAATCATAGTTGTCTCGCCTTTACATTTATTTTCAAAAAATGTTTTAAAAGAGAGATATTCAGGAGGTATTTGAGTTCTCGCGTTAATGGTGTAATCTTCTTTATCGTATGTAAACAATAAAGACTTAGTACTATTATTGAAGAAGAGGAAAAATGGACCGGTTAATATGATGGATCCGATTGTAAATACTACGATAAAAGAGTATAGAATTAATTTCAAACGTTTTTTCCACAAGAAAGTTCCAGTAAAAAAAAGACCTATTGCAATAAAAATAAAATATGCGGGGAGAAAGTATACCCCGGCCTTCTGGAAAGCATCCCGAAAACCTCCGAAAAAAGGCACGTACCGATATGCAAAACCAAGAATCAAAGAAAAAGGAGGATTACTAAATTTAATAATGAATAAAGAGATAAGAGCCATCAGAAGAAAAAATGTCAACAAAGGTTTTGCCTGCTTCTTTAAAAAAATAAACGACGTAAAAAACAACAAAGGGAAAATAAATAAGGGAAAGGTAAAAAGATAGTTTTGCTCATACAATATGCTCCAGGGAAATTTATTGTTTATCATAAGACCGCTTCCCATAAGTCTTATAGCATTCAGTAGTTGACTCGGTTCAAATCCTTGATCAAACCAAATAGTCGTACCAAAACTACTTTGACTACTGTACGCTTCTTTTAATCCAAGAAGGGACGGGTAAAACCACCACAAATTAAAAAGAATAACCAAGATAATAAATCCCATCAGTTCAAATGTAAGTCTACTCAATATTCCTTTTTTTGACACAATCCAAAATAAGATAAGATACACGAATAACCAAACTAAATACTGAAGAAAAAAAACATAGACAGTAAATCCCGGAGACATACCTATCAAGGAAATCAAAAAAACAAATAACCAAAGGTTATTCCTTCTGTGGTTTTCTTCACCAACAATCGGATATATATGGAAAAGAGCCAGAAGATTTAATGGCAGTAGTGCTAGGATAAACATTCCGGGATTAAACATAAATAAGAAATTAGAAAAGGTAAAGATATTTAACGTATAAAGAAGTGCGCAAACAAATGCCGTTGATTTAAGTAAAAAGTGGAATCGATTTTCAGCGAACACATTGCCCAGAATATAAGAGCACAGAAAATAGAAATTTATGATTGAAAGGGAAAGCAAGAGAAGATAGATAAATGCCTGACTAACAGATAATGAATGGGTAACTACATAAGGGAGGAAGAATAATCCCCAATATAGAAACCAACTCCAGGAAGGAGTTGCGTATCCAGGAAAAATCCCCTCTCGCCAAAAATAGAATAACTGATCAAAGGATACTTTTGGGTCGAAGGGAATGAAAGAATCCCAAAAATATAATATCTTGTTGCCTACAAACCAATGCCCTACGGCAATAAATGAGGTTGCAACCGACAGAATAATAACGAAAATCGTAAATCTTTTAATTATTAACTTTATCATGTAAATATTCTCCTTCCAATTTTTTTAAATCTCGTGATGCACCCTTATCATCCTTTGTCTTTGAAAACCTAGAATACTTATAGAACGCTACGTCCTTGATAAATCGCAAGGCAACCCTTGGTAAAATAAGAGCTAGTCCATAATAAATCCAAAAATAAAGGCTGCTGTCAAAAGTACCATCTAATTTTCTTATTCTTTTAGAAAGAAGCATCGTATTATTACTACCCGTATAATATTTTATTGCAGGAAATCTCAATATGTAAATTTCCATAAGTTGTCTATGCAGAAAATATTCATAAGACGTTTTATTTAACCTAGCTTTAATGAAATTAAAATATGGTTCGGAATGTAGTTTGCCGTCAATTATAGAATATATTTGATTAAAATTATTTTTATTTACACGCCATGTTGACCACGAGGCAATCAGATGTGGTTTTGCAACAAAATATCCACCCCATTTTTTTGTTGTATAAAAAAGTATTTTTATAACCCAAAAAGGATCAGAGTCAATTACGTTAACGTCTTTGGGTAAATTATTTTTAAAAACCAAGCCTGTAATAAAACCGGGATCCGTTGTAAGAATGAATGATAAAACCTTGTCACTCGATACATTAGCAGCTAACTTATTATTATTTTTTGAGGGAGTGTTTCCGTGATAACGAAAAAGTCTTTTTTTATCAGGTGTACGAGTTATGTAGTTGACTCTTAGATATCCTGGTTTATTTTTTTTAATATTTTCATATATATCTCTAAGCGAACTTTCGTATAACAAAAAGTCATCATCGCTGTGAAGAAATACATACTCACCCTCTGCATAACTTATCGACTTTTTAACATTTGGAAGAACACCGATGTTAGTCTTGTTTTTAAAATACCTTATTTTTTTACTTTTGAATGACTCAACTATATCTAGCGTATTATCCTCAGAGCAATTATCAGACACTACTATCTCAAAATCGGAAAAAGTTTGTCTTAGTATGCAATATAATGCAAACCTTAAGTCTTCAGCTCTATTAAATGTTGGGATAACAAATGAGAAAAAGGGTTTTTTTGGCATAAATCTTATGGGTATTATACATTAATTTATTGTTTTACTGATACTGAAGAATTACAATTCTTTACAGGCGTTTATCATTATGATATTCTCTGCGTATCAAAAATACATCCCAGAAAAATTATTCAAATTTTTATACCGATGGATTGGATCTCTCTCAATGGGAGGTTGCTGAGGCAACAAGGACCACACGCGAAAAACTTTCCGAAATTTCTTTCTCACCCAAAAAAAGAGTGCTAGATCTTGCATGTGGGATAAGCGTATTTGGCAAATCATTTGGTGGTGAAGTTCATGGTATTGACAATAATCGTGAGGCAGTTAAACTCGCTAGAAAGAATGGCATAAACGCTAAATTTGGTGACGTCGAAAAAAAACTTACTTACCCAAATGATTACTTTGACGTAGTAATCGCTTCGCACACCATAGAACATCTGGTAAATCCCGACCACCTAGTCTTAGAGGCTAAGAGAGTATTAAAAAAAGGCGGATTACTAATAGTTGTTACTCCAAATCTAGCATCTTGGATAAATCGTCTTCTTTTGCTGCTTGGTTTTCAACCTTTTTTTACAGAAGTCTCGACCGTTGACAAAACACTCGGAATAAAATTTTCAAGAAAGTTCACTAAAGTTAGAAGCACTGTTGGTCACATGAGAGTTTTTACATCTGGCGCACTAAAAGATATTTTAGAACTTCACGGGTTTAATATTTATAAGACCGCTGGTGTCGAATTCGTTGCTTTTCCACGCGCTCTTAGATTATTGGACAGATTGTTAGCAAAAAATTTCTCTCTTGCATCAATTATTATTGTTGTTGGGAAAAAAAGATAAAGAAATTCAGCAAAATTATATTGTTAAACCCAACTTTTTATAATATACTTATCCAATGGCTGTAAAAAACCTGCATAAACAGGAAGACTGGGAAGCATATTACAATGATAGTATTCCACTCCAAGTAAGGTTAAAAGCTGGGCTGTTCACTTCGTACGATATATTTCTTTGCGATTCACTTTTCGATAAATACTTACCAAAATATCATGGTCCGGCAAACAAACAGCCTATTCTTTGTGAAATTGGAAGTGGGGATGGTAAACTCCTTAAGAAGGTTGCCAAAATGATTGGATATAGACCCGAAGGTATTGAGTATTCAAAGGAAGCAGTAAAAATTGCCGAAAAAAATGGGGTGAAAACAATAGCCGGAGATGCATTTGACCCAAAATTGATAAAGAAATATAAAGACCACTTCGACGCAATTTTCTCTTATGGATTTGTAGAACACATAATTCCTCCTGAAAAAGCAGTAAAACTACACCTAGACCTAATAAAACCAGGTGGATATTTTGTCGTTCAAATACCACGGTTTAAAGGATTTAATTACTTGAGAATGAAATTCTTTAGACCGGACTTAATTAAAAATCATAATCTTGACATTATGAACGAGGATATCTTGGAAAAGCTATGTAAAGTAAAGGGTGTCAAAAAGATATACTGTGGAAACTACGGAACATTTAAGTTAAGAATTCCAATGGATAAAAAAGGACTTAAATATCATTTGCTGAAAACAATATGTTATCTAGACTATGTCATAAATCCTATGTTGAGAATATTATTCTCAGATCGAGGATTTGAGTCTTACACTTTTAGTCCTTCTGCCATGTTTATAGGCCAAAAGGTTGGCGGAAAATCAAGATAGTCTCTTATACCACTCAAGTACTTGAGGTAGTATACTTTTTAAAGAATATTTATTTTTCCAACCCATTTTTCTAATTTTTTCATCGTTTAAATGCTGATATGGTATTTCATTTTTTGCATTGTTTAATATTTTGTAGTGAATTTTTGTATTGAGAATTTTTTCAGCTTTTTTTATGATTTCAACAACGGATAAATTGTCAGGAGAAGAAAAATTAAAGGCTTCTCCTTTAATTTTTTCCAATTTAGAGAGTAAAAATATGTATCCTTTTACAACATCTTTTACATACAAATAATCTCTTACATATTTACCGTCACTTCTTATCATAAGCGGCTCATCATCTATTATTGCTTTGCATATACCCGGAACAATTCTATTCAAATATAGATCCCCCTCCCCGTATACGTTGCCGAACCGGGTTATAACAACCGGCAAATCATAAGTTTTAAAATAAGCTTGAGAAATAAGATCAGCGCTTGATTTTGATACGTCATACGGATGATCACCTTTTAATGGAGAGTTCTCGTCGTAAGCACTGGTAGTTTTACCATAAGCCTTATCGGTAGATGCCACAATAACACCCTTTATTTTATTGTTTTTCCTCACCTCTTCTAAAAGATTAACAGTTCCCATGATATTCGTCTCAAAGGTTCTGTACGGATTTTCGTACGCTTTTTCAACAATTGGCTCTGCTGCAAGATGATATATATAATCTGGAGTATATCTTTTAAAAAATTGTGCAAGTTTTTTTCGGTCGGTAATGTCAATTATCTCCAGCTTTACTTTCCTTCCAAGTTTATTTAAAAAAAAGGTAGATTGTGGATTAACTTCTATGTCAATTACTGTTACCTTCCCTCCTTGAGCAACTAATTCCTCAACTAAGTGCCCCCCAATGAAACCTGTGCCTCCCGTAACGAGTATCTTTTTCCCCTTTAGTCCAGCCATACTTTCCATTCTGGATTATCCATCCACATCTTATTTAAATCACTGACGTCAACATAAGTATCCATTGAGTGCCAGAAACCGTCATGGGTAAAAATGGATAGCTGTTTTTTATCAACTAAACGTCTTAATGCAGGATGCTCAAATTCACCAGCTCTCAGATAGTTGAAAAAATCTTTTTTGAAGACCATAAATCCTCCGCTGGTTCTTTCCTTTAAAACAGGCTTTTCTACAAGACTTTTCGCAATGTTTTTATCATTCATTTGTATTAATCCATATTTACTTCGAGGATGAACACCTGTTACTGTTCCTATGGTTTTTTGTTTTTTATGAAACTTTATTAAATCGTTTATATTTATATTTGATACGCCGTCTCCATAAGTAACCATAAAATCTTTATCTTCCGGAGGTATGTAGTCTTTAACTCTCAGAATTCTTTCCCCGGGCAATGTATCTTCTCCCGTATCAACAAACGTAATTTTAAAATCATCAGATTTACCATCTTTTTCATAAATTTTTGAGTATCCAGATTTAGTATGGAGTGTAAAGTTATGGATTAGGTTTCTTTGATTTAAAAAATACTCCTTTATATAGTCCCCCTTGTATCCAAGCGCAATAATAAAATCGTTGTACCCATAATGTGAGTAAATTTTCATAATATGCCAAAGAATTGGCTTACCTCCAATGTTAACCATTGGTTTGGGTTTAAACTCAGTTTCCTCTTTTAGTCTATACCCTGTTCCTCCACAAAGAATTACCGTCTTCATATTTTTTTCCTACCTCCTTTTCCGTTCCTTAAGTTTACGTTTTGTGTAGAAAGATACCAGTCAATCGTCTTTTTTACACCCTCCTCAAAGTCAACGCTTGCCATAAAACCAAATTCTTTTTTTGCACGGCTTACGTCCAAACATCTTCTTAGTTGTCCATCCGGTTTTGACTTATCCCACCTTATCTCACCCTTATAATTTAATATTTTACATATTAGTTTATTTAAATTTTTAATGGATATTTCCATCCCGGATCCAAGATTAACAGGTTCTATACTATTATATTTCTCAGTAGCATGCACTATGCCACGCGCAGCATCTTCAACATATAGAAACTCCCTTGTCGCTCGTCCGGTACCCCATACATCAATATGATTTTTTTTATTTTGTTTTGCCTCATATACCCTTTTAATCATTGCAGGCATAACATGAGATCGTTCCGGATTAAAATCGTCACCAGGGCCGTATAAATTGACCGGAAGAAGAAAAATTGAATTAAAATTGTACTGTTTTTTATATGCCTGCCCTTGAACTAATAACATCTTCTTGGCCAAGCCATATGGCGCATTGGTCTCCTCCGGATACCCGTTCCATAAGTTATCTTCCTTGAAAGGAATCTCCGTAATATTTGGATATGCACAAACTGTACCTATTGATACAAACTTTTTCACTCCGGCACGACGAGCTTCTTCCATTAGCTGAGCACCCATAATAATATTGTCATAGAACAATTCGCCGGGTTTCTCTCTATTTAAACCAATGCCCCCGATCTTACCGGCCAAATGAATGATTACATCCATACCCTTAACAACTTTCTTACACGCGTTGAGTTCTCTTAAATCTACCTCTTTAGAAGAAGGAGAAAATATATTTTTAGGATCCACTCCGAATTTTACTAATTCTCTTACGACGTAGGATCCTAGAAATCCTTTTCCTCCGGTAACTAAAATCTTTTTATCTTTTAAGAACATATTGAAAAACTACCTACTATGCAAAATGTTTTTTGTAGAGCGAAAAAGCCTCCCAAGCCTTGTCGTCTACATAATCTTTTATTACGTTAGGATTATAAACTATTTTTTCAACAATATTTAGATTGTGTTCGTATCCCAAGAATTCTGCTTTCATATCACGCGTCAAATCATGGATGTTTCTTAATTGATACACTGATGGTTCTCCATAAACTACTTTGAAACCCAATGCTTGGACATAATATGCTGCCCAAATATCATCCATCCTGCCTATGTTTGAGAAGAGAAAATAGTCTTTTAAAACTTGCTTTGTTATAAATGTATTTTGTGAATCAAAAGGTGAAAGTTTATTTGCTGCCATAGGAAAATATTTTTTTTTGAATTTACATTCTGGAGCGTGCTCCATGCGACATACAGCATCTATATCGGGATCTCCATTCCAGAAATCAGCCTGAATGTCAGCATTTATTTTTTTCTTAGCTACTTTTTCGTAGTTTCTTTTCGCCAAAAGCTGAAGAGGATATCCTCGATGCCAAAGATTTTTATAGTTTGTCGCGCCTATTGGGTCAAAAGCCGATAAATCAGTTTCATAGAAATTTACTTCAACATCTCTCCCAATCATTAAATTCTTACCCCATTTATCGTCCGGAATATTATCGTCATCAACCAAAGCGATAATCTCCGCTCCTAAATCATTTGCCCACAGAAGACCCATATTTCTTCGCTGAATACAGTTCCACCCTATCAAATCCGAGAGTTTTCTGTCGTACTTTTCCTGCATCTCCGGAGTTAAAAAAATACCGCGATTCAATTTATAGTCGGAGGGCGTTTTTCTATCTCCAACAACAACTAACTCCCAATCTTCCATCTTCTGGAATCTTTTTATCGCCTCTGTTACAGGATTGATTGTTGTTGTTACAATAACCTTTTTCATAAGCTAATTCCCTACAATTTTAATACCTTTTTCTAATGTTATTTTAGGTTTATAAAAAAAGAGCCTCCATAAATTAACACGATCATGATAAGCAATATTAACAATAAGCAAAGTTCATGTCAATATTAATTACTTCTGCTCCGCAATAAAACTGAAATACTGATCATAAAGACGGTTTGGCTCATATTCCGATACAATCCTGTCGACACCATCTGTATATTTTTTGTAATGTTGCTTAATATCTTCTACTGCAGACGCTAAGTTATTGGTAGTTTCATCAATAACTTTTCCCGCATCAAATCTTGTAATTTCCTTACTAAAATATGTCGTCTTCGTGGTAATTACGGGAATACCGTACTCAAGATAGTTTTTAATCTTAACCGGTTCACAATACTTTGAAACATTGTCTTTCGAATCTTTATACAGAGCCAAACCAATATCCCAATTTTTAATTATCGGATCTATGTCTTCTACAAATCCGTAAAATTTTATCCTATGCTCTATGTTTAATTTTTTAGCTAAGTCTATGTAATAACCTAAGCTATAACCATCTCCGATGATCTCCAACCCAACGTTACTTGATTTAGATAGGTACTCAAAGGCAAGCTCTAATCCCTGTTTCTTGCGTATGACCCCTATAAATCCGAGTACTATTTTTTTTGACAATTTGTTAAATGTTTTTTTCGCGTTATACCTTTTTTTGACTCCTAGCGTAAATACAGCTCTATATTTTGTTTTTTTATCTTTCTCTAAAAGAACGGACATGTAATGCTTATAGAGGGGCGGGCTAACATACAAAACGTATTTAAGATTTTTATTATAAAAATCCGCTATCTTATTGTAAAACCACATAAATCCAGTATTATCAGGAAAATAGTCTCCAACCCAAAAAATAAATTTTACCCGTTTGGTAAGAGCAGCTAGGGAATTAAAAATACAAAAAATTGGATTTTCTACGATTATAAAACTTTCCTTTTTAACATACTTAAATACAATATAGTTAAAATAAAGATAATAAAGGCCAAGTTTCACCATATTTGTTTTCCCTGGATATCTATAAAACTCTTTCCTTTGAGAAATCTTTCCCTTTTTATAGATCTCCATGTAACTTGCTTTTTTTAAATACCCATGTGGAAAATGAAAGGTAACTAAATAATCAGTATTTTCTATTAAGTAATTTCTAAAATTACCAAGATTTTTTATTGATTCTGTTGTTACAAAATAAATACTTTTATATTTCATAAAAAAACACCTGTTGTTCTAAAAAATAAGTTAGCAATAGATAATTCCCTTTTTTAAAACATCAATCTCCATGCGAAAAATCTATAACAAGAAGTCAAATGACGGAACAAAAATCATTTTTTATTCCATACATAAAACATAAGTTTATCAAAGATACTGTTTGGTAAAAAACGTTGGAGAAAAAACGTTATATTCGTATCGCGTCCCATCAAAACGCTTTTGGGTGGTGAGTCAGATTGCAAGATGGTGTGGATTTTTTTATTTATCTCTTCGTGAGAAAGTGATGGCATAAGTACTCTTAATAAGAATAACTTATCCCGTTGCCATGCTCGCTTCTGATCAGATACTTTTGTATATTTTGTCTCTATCATTGCCCCAGGCGCAATTGTTGTAACATGAATATTCTTTTTTGCAAACTCGTAATAAAGAGCTTCTCCCATTGCTTCCAGAGCAAACTTTGAAGCACAGTATAAGCTAAAATTCGGGAGTGCAACGCGACCGCAAAAGGATGTTATATTAATAATTTTTCCGTATTTTTGTTTACGCATATGCCGGTAGGCCAATTTGATCAATCGAAATGCTCCAACCGCGTTTGTATTAAGCAGGTCTAGGAATTCTATGTCTGAAAAGCTCTGCATAGAACCAGAAAGTGCATAACCAGCATTGTTGATAATCACGTCAAGTCTTTTTTCTTTCTTAACTATTTTTTCCACTACTGCTTCACAGTCTTTGTTACTAGTAATATCTAGTTGCACTGGATGAATACTTGGATATTTTGCTTGCCATTCATCAACCAAGTCCTTATTTACCGTGCGCATTCCAGCAAACACTTTATATCCTTTGACTGATAAATATTCCGCAATACTTTTTCCCAGACCAGACGAGCACCCAGTGATTAATACAATTTTATGTGTACTTTTTCCTGAATAATTTTTTATGCTTGCTACTTTAGTTTTTTTCATCTGCGTCTTTCAAAAAATGAATAGATAAGGCCCGCGAATCCTGCCATATATTCAACACTACGCATAAATATAAACACCATAGTTGTATACGGATGACGTAATAAAAATCTCCAATTCCGTATATATGCTCTTCTTATGGGAAAATAGCTAACGATGCTTGATTTCGGTCTTTTAATGATATACTTAAGCATTTCCCTGCCGTACATAAACTTCTTTTTGTAAAGTTTTTTAAATGTTAAATTGCCTTCGTTATGCCGAACAATACTTTTTGTTCTTCCTACTTTATATCCCTTTTCTACAAGCTTCTGTGCAAGGTCTAAGTCGTCTCCTCCTGCGCCCAAAGATTCATCAAAACCACCGATATCTTTCCAAACACTTTTTTTGTAGAATCGAGAACATTCTACGGTATTATCCTTCCAATAACACCTTCTCTCGAGCCACTTCGCCATTGACCAAATTCCGACCCCAAAAGAATCTTCGGGAAGCACAACCGCGTCAAAACCTTTTTTACAAAGTGAGACTGCCTCGGCAATTAGATTTTTGGGCAGTTCCATGTCCGCATCCATCCAATAAACATATTCACCTGTTGCTCGTTCCATTCCTAAATTTCTTTTGTAAGGCGCATCAAATAGCCCTATTTTTACTTTAGGGACGAACTGGTAAATTTTGCAGTGATACTTTTTGGAAATTGCAATAGTTGCATCTTTGGATTTCCCATCCACAATAATAGTTTCTATATCAGGGTATGATTGGGACTTGATGGTTTTTAAACTATTTTCCAAAAATTCTGCAGAATTCCTGGTCGGTATCACTATTGAAACTCTTCCTTTCATATTTTATTTAATACCTACTGTTCTAAAATAATTTTTATACCAATAAAGGGTATTTTCAAGACCGCTCGTCAAAGTGTTTTTTGGCTTCCAACTGAGGAGTTTGCTTGCCTTTTGTGTTGATACGTATTGAAGACTAATTTCATCAGGTCTTTCTTTTTCAACTTTTTCGATTGGAAATTTGTTGCCCGATAATTTAATAATCTTCTCAATTAATTGCCTGACCGAAATTACTTCTCCCGTTCCAAAATTATAAATTCTGTTGCTATCCATAAGTTTTTCGGGAAGTTCTCCAAGTTTTATATATGCATCAACAGCATCATCTATATAAATATAGTCTCGCCGTGCGCTTCCTCCCCACATATGAGGCGCCTCTTTTTCTAAGACGCTTCTTATGGTTTTCGGTATTAAGCGGTTAAAATTAAGATCCCCGGGCCCGTAAATATTTACAAAACGGGGTATTAGAACCGGAAGAGAAAAAGTGTCAGCATAAGACTGTGCTATTAAGTCAGCGCAAGCTTTGGAACTCTCATATGGCCTAGAGGGTTTGGACGTATAACTTTCAAGAAACGGTACTTTATTGTCTCCATAAACGCGGGCTGTTGAACCAACAATGATTTTTTCCAAATTATTCAAACGCGATATTTCAAGAATGTTAAGAGTTCCGTCAACATTCGTCTTAAAAGTATTGTGCGGATCGGATTGCCCTGCTTCCACAAGTGCTTCTCCAGCAAGATGAAAACAGATTTTTATTTTTTTCTTTTTTATAAAATCATTAATCTTTTTAAAATCCAATATGTCTGTCTTTAAAGAATTGCTGCCCACCGTGTTTCTTGCCACGCCAAAAACGTTGGCGCCCAAACTTGTTAATTTTTTTGACAAATGTCGGCCAACAAAACCTGTTGATCCTGTTACTAAAACGTTTTTATTTTCCCAAAATGACATATTTTATTCCTCCCTTAAAAACAGGGATTGAGTAAATGATTAAAAATGCGAAACACATAAATGGATGCAGAAACCAAGCTAAATCTCTAACTTTGTAAAACCCTTTTATTGCATCCCATATAGGAACGACGAAAGTAAGTGAAAGAATAACATATATAAACAGCTTACCCTTATCTTTAGCTGGATCATATATGTGATACCTGCGCGTATATTCATATTGTAGTTGATATTTCTCAATAAAGTATTTTCTACGAGCCAAAAAAGATAAAACGTTGTTATTAGTTAAATGAATAATCGTATCTTTTACAATGCCGTATTTATTGTAACCTCCTCGTATCAAATCGGCAACAACATCCGTGTGTACAAAGTTATCAGGATCTGCTTTAGCATGACGCAAGAGCACTTCTCTTCGCAATGCTGCGCCATTACCTCCAAGGGCAGGAATTTCATTTCGCGAATAAGCAATTTTGTAATATTTGCCCATGTCCTTTGCGTTACCAAATAAATTATATCTATTATTCGCCCAAGAAAGATGAGAATTTTTTCCAAGATAATACACAACTGGATCTGAACCGCCAAAAAGTGCAAAATAGCGATCTAAAAATGTCATTGAGTTATCATAGTGGAATCGTAATGGTTCTGATCCCATAATATCCCTGTCTTTCGCAAGTGGCTCAACTATATTGGAAAGCCATGCACTATGAGGCATTATGTTATCATGATCGAGAAATAGAACAATTTCATTTTTTGCTTTTTTTAATCCTATTCCTTTATTGTATTCAGCGTTTTGTTTATCTATATTAACATTTATTATTTTTGCTCCATATTTTTTTGCAATTTTTAATGTAGAATCCTTTGATCCTCCATCTGCTACAATAATTTCTATTTTCTTTTTATTGTATACTTGTTCTTTTACTTTTCTCAGACAAAGGCCTAAGGTTCTCTCCGAATTAAATGTGGCAATAATTATTGAGATGGTAAGGTTAGACATATGCTTAGTTTATTTTTTTTGCAAGAATGGCGGTACCTAAGCCCTCTCGGTTTGGAACTAATAAATCCAGACATGCAATAAAATACAAAAATGGATAAGCAATCCCTGATATAACAAATCCTTTTGTTAATAACATATGATTTAATTCCCAAGAAAGCTTTCCAAAAAAACCAAATGTTTCCCTTGTCCAAACATCTCCAAAACCAATTTTTATAAGTGTTTTCTTAAGCTCGCTTGGCGAAAAACCTTCATGCACATGTCCCTCATGATGCCAATTTTCTAAACTTTTAAAAATACGCTTTTGGTCTTTCTGTGGAGTGTGAATAAAAAGATATCCTCCCTTTGATAAAAGTTTATGGAAATTTTTTAAAACATCCTCAAAATTATCTATATGCTCTAAAACATCAATATTAACAATTAAGTCATATTTGTTTTTATTTTTAAGAGATGGTTTCGTAACATCTCCGTATAAAAGATTTGTATTGTTAATATTTAATTCTTTTGCAAATTTTTTAGAAAATTCAAGCTTAGTCTTATCTATCTCCCAACCATCAACTACTGAATCTTTAAATTTTTTACTTAGCCAGAAAGAATAGATTCCTATGCCGCTTCCCGCATCTAATACCTTGTTAATCTTTTTATTCTTTATTCCACTACCAATCATCTCCCTAAAATATTGGCTTCTAACTTGAAAACCAATTTCAGGAATACCAAAAATAAGTAAATAAATTTTTTCTAAAAATAAAATTATCCCGGAGGTTTTTTTCTTTAACTTTTTTTTATGCTCTCCAGACATCTCTTCTAGAGAGTCCATTAGAATTTCAGGATGTTTATAATACTCTGATCCAAACATAGTAAGCTTACTGTTCATTATATAAAAAAACGCTCCAAATATTTAGTAGAAAAATAAAAATTAGAAGAGCAGTATTTAATAAATTTGATTTTTTTAGAGTTTTTGGAAAAAACAGTGGCAATAGGCTAAGTCCACAGAGTATTAGAAATAGTCTAAAAATAAAAAAAGAAAAACCAAAATAAGTAGTCCATGTTATTTGAAGCATTGAAAGTCCTGTAAATAGTAAAAATAACAGTGTTAATATGCGATTTTTATTAAAATACTCTTTTATAAATAAAGCTATGGAAATAACCAAAAATGGATAAAATGGAAACCTATACCATCCATGGCTTGGTTCATTAGGTATTGCAAAAACAAACACTGCCAAATATGCCATAAAAGGAAGTAGAATCATATAATTTTTCTTAATATCTTTTATTGAAAGTAAAAATATTGCAAACCACCCAAAATATATCCATCCATCAACTAAAAATCTATCTACAACGTAAGGAGAGGTAAAAAGCGCGAATAAACTATTAAACGCTAAATCATATCT
>Ga0080064_1005413_pt1 | contig 15062 bp, 13 predicted proteins | sample Subgrocontami54m_FD_69260 | JGI IMG/M metagenome (GOLD analysis project Ga0080064, IMG submission 69260) | Subsurface groundwater microbial communities from S. Glens Falls, New York, USA - GMW46 contaminated, 5.4 m (SPADES assembly) (version 2) ...
AGGTTCATGGGCACAATTCGCGGCGCGCGCGCCGTGGCGTCTCTCCCGGAGGGAGAGGGATGCAAAGCCCTTCTCCCCCCGGGAGAAGGGTGGGGATGAGGGAAAAGTGTCGCGCAGTTACGTAATTCTCAATAATGTCGGGTTGGTGGCGTAGCTACACTTTGCCCAGCGCTTTGAGGACGCGCTCCGGCGTAGCCGGCTGCACGGTCACGCGCGCGTGGAGCGGGCGCAGCGCGTCGTTGATCGCATTCATCACTGCACCGGGCGCTCCCGCGGTTCCTGCTTCGCCCGCGCCCTTCGCGCCCAATTCGGAAGATTTGGTCGGCGTCACCACATGGCCGACGATGATGTCGGGCATTTCATCCGCCATGGGCACCAGGTAATCGGCCATATTGGCATTCAACATCTGGCCTTCGGCGCTGTAGACGCATTCTTCGAACAATGCACCGCCGATGCCCTGCACGATGCCGCCGCGAATCTGCTCGTCGACAAGCTGGGGATTGATGATCGTGCCACAGTCCTCGACACACCAGTGTTTGAGCAGTTTGACGAACCCGGTGTCGGTATCGACTTCCACGAGCGAGGCCTGAAAGCCGTTGGTGAACGCGAAGCCGTAGCTGCGTGGTGTGTAATGCCGGGTCACCATCAATTCGGACTGAAAATCCAGCGGTAGCGTGTCGGGGCGGAAATAGGCGATGCGGCCAAGTTCCGCCAGACTCAGCTTGACCTCTCCGGTGCGGGCATCCACGATATCGTTGTCGCGCACATCGAGCATCTCGCCGCTTGTTTTCAGGATCACCGCGGCTACATCGAGAATATTGGAACGCAACACCTTGCTTGCCTGCAGCACCGCTTCGCCGCCGATGCCCGCGCCGCGCGAGGCCCAGGTGCCGCCGCCGTAGGGGGTGACGCCGGTGTCGCCGGTGACGATGCGTACGCGATCCATGGTCACGCCGAGCGCGGTCGCGGCGATTTGCGCGAAGATGGCCTCAGTACCCTGGCCCTGCTCGGTCACGCTTACCATGCAGGTCACCATGCCGGTGGGCTCGAGGCGGATAGCCGCGCCGTCCTGCGACGAGATGCGCGCGCCGCCCACGCCGTAGAAAGCAGGGGAGGGGTTGGTGACTTCTATCATCGCAGCCAGCCCGATGCCGCGGTAGACGCCTTTTTTCCGCAGCTCGGCCTGTTCGGCGCGCAGCTTGTCGTAGTCCATGAGCTTTAAAAGCTTGTCCAGCACTTGCTGATGCGAGAGCTGCTCGAACTTCATGCCGGACGCCGAGGTATACGGATAGGCGTCATCCGGTATCAAGTTGCGGCGGCGGAATTCGGCGGGATCCATGCCGATCTTTTCAGCGGCGAGATCAACAATGCCTTCGGTGATCGCAACCGCAATCGGGTGGCCGACCGCACGGTACTGGCAGGTCACGTTCTTGTTGGTGAACACGACATTGAGCCGGGCGCGGTAGTGCTTGTGCTTATACGGGCCGCCGGTCAGATTGACGACCTGATTGCCCTCGATGCCGCTGGTGCGCGGATAAACCGAGTACGGGCCGATCGCGGTCAGATCGTCAAGGTCGAAGGCGAGAATTTCGCCGTCCCTGTTGCACGCAAGCCGTATTGTCGCCTTATGCTCGCGCGCGTGGATATCGGTGAGGAAGGATTCAAGCCTGTCAGCGACGAACTTTACCGGGCGTCGCAGCATCACCGACAACGCGGCGGTCGCCATCTCGTCGGGGTAGACGTGCACCTTGATGCCGTAGGAACCGCCAACGTCTTTGGCGATCACCCGCACGTTCGCTTCCGGAATGGCGAGATGACGCGAAAAGATGTCCTGCATCATGTGCGGCGCCTGCGTCGAATGATAAACGGTGAGCGTGTGTTCTGCTGCGTTGTAGTCCGCGAGCAGCGAGCGTCCCTCGAGCGTGACTCCGGTGTGGCGGCCGAAATCAAAAGTCTCCTCGACGACGACATCGGCCCTGGCAAACGCCGCATCGACGTCACCGGTGTCGAACTCGCGCTTGAAGCAGATGTTGTCTTCGAACTCCGGGTGGATTACCGGGCGGCCGGCAAGCGCGTCTTCCATGGCGACGACGGCCGGCAGCGGCTCCCATTCGGCTTCGATGCATTCGAGCGCGTCCTCGGCCTGCGCGCGGCTTTCGGCGACGACCGCCGCAACCGCTTCGCCCGCCCAGCAGGCGCGCCCGATCGCCAATGCGTTTTGCGGCGGGGACTTGATGCCTTTCAGGTGGCCGAGCACCGCAACCCACGGCGTGCAGTATTCGGCAAGCGCGCGGCCTTCCACGACCGCAATCACGCCGGGCATGCCGCGCGCCTTTGCGAACTCGAGCTTTCTGATGCGGGCATGGGCGTGGGGGCTGCGGAAAAACGCCACGTGCGCAAGGCGCGGCAGGCGCAAATCGTCGACGAAAACACCGCGTCCCTGCAGCAGGCGTTTCGCGTTCGGGCGCGCAACGCTTTGTCCGATGTAGCCGGATTCGGCCTTGTTTCCGGGGGCGATGCCCGGTGGGGCCACGCGGGTATTCATGCCTGCGTTCCTCCTGTGCGGTGCGCCGACAAAACGGTTTCGACCGCATCGATGATCGCGTGATAGCCGGTGCAGCGGCAGTAATTTCCAGACAGATGCGCGCGGATCTGCTCGCGGGTTGCGTGTGGCTGGTTCATGACAAGGTCGTGCGCCGCCATCAGCATGCCGGGTGTGCAGAAACCGCACTGCAGTGCGTTGCGAACGTGAAATGCCGCCTGCAGTTCCGCCAGTTCGCCCGAGTCCGAGAGTCCTTCGATGGTGTCGACCCGTTTGCCGTCGGCCTGCGCTGCGAGCATCAGGCAACCGCGCACTATCCTGCCGTCGACGCGCAGGGTGCAGGCGCCGCATACGCCGTGCTCGCAGCCGACATGCGAGCCGGTCAGGCCCAGTTCATCGCGCAGAAAATCGACCAGGTGCAGGCGCGCCGGGATGCGTCGATTGACCTTGGCGCCATTGACGGTGAGGGTAATTTCAACCGAGTGATCCATCGTGCTCTCCTGTCATTCCGCGAGTGCGGTCAGTGCACGTCCGGTCAGCACGCGGGCAAGCTGCATTCTGGTCGCTGCCGTGGCATGAACGTCGCCGCCCGGATCAAGATCTTCCGCCAGCGCTTGCGAGGAGGCTGCGATAATTTTGGCAGACAAGAGTTTGCCTTCCGCCGCTGCCATGGCTTTACGCGCCAGTAATGGAGTGTGGCCGGCGCCGAGAAAGGCGAGCCGCACGCCGGAGAGCGTTCCCTTGGTGTTTTTCGCGATTGCGGCGACGCCGACGATGCCGTAATCGCCGCGCCGCCGTGCAAGCTCGAGGAACACGCTGCGATACTGCGAGCCCGAAACCGGGATCTCAACAGCCGTCAGGACTTCATTGGGTCGCAGATCGGTGGTGTATAGCCCCTGAAAGAAATCGCGCGCATTGACCCGACGGCTGCCGGCCTTACTTTCGAGCACGAACGTCGCGTCGAGCGCCACACAGCATGCCGGCCACTCCGCGGCGGGATCGGCCAGCGCAATGCTGCCGCCGAACGTGCCGGAGTTGCGGATCGCGGCGTGAGCGATATGCGGCGCTGCCTGCGCCAGCAGCGGCAAGGCGGCAGCGATATCCGGGGAGTTTCCGACTTCGGCATGGGTCGTAAGCGCCCCGATATGCACCATGTCTCGCAAAACCGTGATACCGGAGAGCCCCGGCACGCGGGAAATATCGATGAGGACATCGGGCGCGGATAATCTCAGGTTGAGCGATGCGAGCAAACTTTGCCCGCCTGCAAGCAGCCTTGCGCCGTCGCCGTGGGTCGCAAGCAACTCGAATACCTCGGGCAGCGAGTTCGCCCGGATGTAGGCAAATGGCGGCGCTTTCATGCGGGAGCCTGGTCCGGGCCGGGGTATCCTGCGGTGCGCCCGGCGTCTGCGCCGGCGCAAATCCGGCAGGCGTAATCTTCGAGCGCACGCGCGGTAACGCCGACCGCCCCGTGTTGCCTGCGGTTGTACTCCTCGGACTCGAGTTCGGTGCGGAACGAATCGTTGAGACGGTTGATCATGTTGAACATGCCGGTAATCAATGAGATTTCAACGATCTCGACGTCGGAGAACAGTCTGCGCATTTCCTGCCACACGACATCGTCACGCTTGGCGGTATTGAGCGTCATCGCTTCGGCCCACGCAAGAACCGCTTTCTCTTTCTCGTTGAACAACGCGCTGCTTTGGTAGTCGTTTCCCTGCAGTGCTTCGAATTCCGCGTCGGTAAGTCCCAGTGCTTGACCAAGCACCTGATTGTGGACTGTTCAGTAGCGGCAGCCGTTGAGGGTCGAGGTCTTGAGCACGGCCAGATTGCGCAGCCGCACCTCCGAGACTGCGCCGGCATTGGGCTGGCGGACAGCCGCGACCAACGGCAGGAACCAACGCGCAAGGCGCGGGCTGTGGGCGAGTATTCTTAACAGGTTGGCAGTGCGCCCGAGCAGTTGATTGGAGGTTTCGAAAATCTCCTTGGTGATCCCGGTCGCCTCCTCATCCGAAATTCCGCGCAAGCGCTGAGTCATGTCAGTTTCCTTCACAATGACAGATGCGCGCCGCAGCATCCGCCGGTTTCGAACTTTACAACTTCGCCCGGTTTTTGCCCTTGACCGCCCGGTTCACGACGTTTACAGGCCACTCTCCCGACAGCACCCGGCGGACTTCGTTGGGCGCTCCCGATTGCAACCCCACCATAGCCTGCTCGCTGTACCAAGCGGCGTGCGGGTTGATGATGACATTTTCCCTGCCGCGCAGGGGGTGAGGGTCAGGCAGCGGCTCCGGATCGGTGGTGTCGAGCGCACAACCTGCGATTTTCTTTGCGTCGAGTGCCCGCACCAGCGCATCGGTATCGATGATGGGGCCGCGTGCACAATTGACGAGGACCGCGGTAGGCTTCATGCGCGAGAACGCTTCGTCGTTGATCATCTTGCGCGTCTGCGGCATCAGCGGTGGATGGAGCGAAACAAAGTCCGATTCCGCCAGCATGTCGTGCAATTCCATTTTCTTGCCGGGCTCACCGTATTGGCCATCCTTGATAAACGGGTCGGAAAAGAGTATCCGCATGCCGAAAGCCGCAGCGCGTACCGCCACCTGCCGCGCGATGTTGCCGAATCCCACCAGTCCCAGGGTGCTGCCCGAGAGGCGGAACATGGGCTTGCCGGGAGGCACTTCCCAGCGCCCGCCACGTACCATGCGATCGTAAAAAGCCACTTTGCGGGCGGCGGCGAGCAAAAGCGCCATGGTGTGCTCGGCCACTTCTTCAATGCAGTAGGTTGGATTGTTGGTAACGATGATGCCCGCCTGGGTGGCGGCCTCGAGGTCTATCGTGTCAACGCCTATGCCGTAGCGGGCAATAATTCTGCATTTGGGCATGCCCGACATCACTTCAGCGGTGATCGGACCGGCGTAAGTGTTGAGCAGAGCGTCGCAGTCTTGCGCCTGCGCCAGAAACTCTTCCGGCTTTTTCGTTTGCAGTGGCACCAACTCACCCAATCCTGCGAGAATTTTTTTCTCGACCTCAAGGGATTCCCAAACGTAATCGGTGAGCACCACTTTTGCTTTCTCTGCCATCGTGTCGCAACTCCGCTAGAAACCGCTATGCCGGCTTGGGGTATATTTCCTTGTTCCAGCAATTGGGCGGCTGCTTGCCGTTCAGCACCGCCAGGATATTGTCCGCTACCGTGTTGGCCATCATTTCCCTGAGGTCTGTCACCGCGCTTCCCAAATGGGGTGTAAGCACGACGTTGGACATTTTAATCAGCGCCGGATCAACCTTGGGCTCAAACTCGTAGACGTCAAGCCCCGCGCCGGCAATGCGCCGCTCACTGAGCGCGCGCACCAGCGCAGCCTCGTCGACTATCGGCCCGCGCGCCGTATTGATGAGAAACGCCGTTGGCTTCATCAGGCCGAGTTCGCGCTCTCCGATCTGGTGGCGCGTTTCAGGCGTGTAGGGCGTGTGAATTGAAACAAAGTCTGATTCGGCGAGCAACTGGTCTAGCGGCACGTAAATGAGTCCTGCATCGCGTTCCTCATTTGCGGGTTTGCGGCGCGGAGTCCAGTAAAGGGTACGCATCGAAAAACCGTGCGCGCGTTTTGCAACCGCGCGGCCGATACGGCCGCCGCCTCCAATCAACCCCAGGACTTTGCCGTGTACCCACGCGCCCAGCAGGTGGGCGGATTGCGCGCCGGGAAAAACTCCGGCGCGGAGCAGGCGGTCGCTTTCAACCACGCGCCGGGCTACGGCCAGCATCAACGCAAAATTAATATCCGCGGTCGCCTCGGTCACGACGGGCGCGATAACGGTCACGGGAATGCGCCGTGCCGTCGCCTCGGCGACATCGATGTCGGACGGCGTGATTTTCATGGAGGCAATGGCCTTCAGCCGCGGATTGGCGGCGATCACATCGCGATCGACCTTGTCATGCAACAGGCAGAAGAGGACATCGTGGCCGCGCGCAGCGGCGAGCAGCTCGTCCTTGGTGACGATGTGGAGCGTATCCGGATTCAAATCGACGTCGGCCATCGCGCGCAGCCGTGCCAGCGCGCTCTCGGCCACCGGCTGCGTGACGTAAATTCGTGGGCGCATTAATGAGCACCGCGGAAATGGTGGAGACACCATTTCCGCTCGACGTTCCCCTCTCCCGTTTCGGGAGAGGGGGTAGGGGTGAGGGCGCGGGCGTAGGCGGTCATTTGTGTGGAGCCCGCTAGTGCATCCAGCGCACTACGCCGGCAACCCCATCCACGGCCACCCGCGCTCCATTGGGGATACGCAGGGTGGCGTCGAGCACGCCCAATACCATGGGAATTCCCCGCTCGCGCGCGAGTGAGGCGAGATGCGAAGTGCTGCCGCCGCGTTCCGCCACCACGCCCGCCACCAGCGGCAATATGTGGCTCAGGGCAGGGCCTGCGACTTTGGTTATCAGAATGTCACCCGGTGCGACGCGCGTGAGTTCACACTCGCAATTTATCACCGCTGCGCGTCCCTCGCCCCAGCCGATGCCGGCGGGGTGCCCATTGAGGCGCGGATGGTGCAGCCAGACCTGGTCCGGCACCGGCGCCTGCTCCAAGTGCAGCGGGCGCGATTGCAGCAGTTTGAATCCGGCGGCGTCGAGCGCCCATTCGATTTCCACCGGTATGCCCATCAGATCCTCGGCCCTGCGCAGCAGGGATCCCAACTCGACGGCCTGGGCTTTGCTCAGACAGGGCTCAGCCATGAGCGCCTTGGGTACGATTTGTGTGGTCGGTTCGTTGCGGTGTATGCAGCCGATGCTGTGATCCTTGCGGCCGGCCACGATGCGCAGCAGTTCCCCTTCACGGCTCAATTCGTAGCGATCGGGCGTGACTTCGCCCTGCGCAATGGCTGAACCCAGACCCCAGGTTGCGCTCAACAGCATGCCGCCATCAGCGGTTTGGCTCAGTCCGCCGCCGGCAGCGAGCGCAGGCACCAGTGGCTGGATCAGGATGGCCATGGCGGTGTCCGCGGGGTCGATGTCATGGGTCGCCATGTAACGCAAGGCGCGGGTGGCCCACAACGCACCCCAGCACGAACGCACCGCGGTAACGAAGTCGGTCTCGGTTTGAATGCCGATGAAGCTTTCAAACTGGCCGGCAAAGCTGGAACCGTAACGATCTTCGACCAGCGCCGAGGAGCGCACCGCGCAGAAATCGGTCGTGGTCATCATCGCCCGCCATGCTGCCAGCAGCGGCTCCAGAATTTCGGGCACGATGGGCTGATCGAGCAGGCCGAGCTTCATGTTTAACGCGTGCCGGCGCGCCTGCGGCCGGTCCCCCGACGAAAACGCACCGCGCGCGGACGCATCCAGGCCCAACGCTGTGACCTGCATGCGGTAGGCATCCGCATCGAGACAGAATCCGCCGGGGGTCGGCAGTCCCGCCAGGCCGAGCCGGGCGAGGTTTGCGGCTTTGGGTCCGAAACGACCAGCGTCGGTCGCTTCGGCGGCGGCCAGCGGGATTACCAGAGGCATCATCGGGTTTTATTACCTTCCCGGCAGTTTCGCGTAATCGGAATAGCCCGGCATCGGGTCGACCACGGTTATCTGCTGCACCGGGAAGTTGGAGACGATTTCAATGCTGTCCTTGTGTACGATCAGCATCTCCTCGATACGTACGCCCCATTGGTGCGGCTTGCCGTGCTGGGTTTCGAGCGCGAACACCATGCCTTCCTTGATTTCGACCGGGTGATCGAGCGACCAGATGCGCGAGATTACCGGCGGATCGTATTGCGCGAGGCCGAGACCATGGCCCCACAGGTTGGCGGCGGCCTGATCTTCTTCCTCGTAGCCCCAGGCTTCTTTTGCCGAGGGCCATTTCGATGCGATATCGCGGGTGGTGGCGCCGACTTTTACCGCCTTGATCGAATCGTAGAGCCATTTGAGCGCGATCGCGTAGTAATCCTTCTGTTCCTGGTTGGGTTCCCTGCCCACCATGTAGGTGCGGTAGTAGCACGACTTGTAGCCATTCCAGGTAAGGGCCGCCAGATCCATGAATACCATGTCGCCCGGCTTGATGATGCGGTCCGAGAAGTTGCGCCAGTTCGGCCAGGTGTTAAGACCCGAGGAAACGATGACATCCTCGACGTCTTCCATTCCCGGAATGTTGTAGAGGAACTCCATGATGTGGGCCGTGAGCTGGTTCTCGGTGAGGCCGGGTTTCAGGAATTTCATGAACTCCCAGTGCGCGGCATCCCCGATCGCGCCGACCTGGCGCATGCATTCATGCTCGTCCTGATTCTTGACCGCACGCGCCTCCATCATCGGAGTCATGCCATCGGTCCAGTCGATTTTCGCGTCCTTGAAAATCTGGATCATGTTGATGTCGACGAAATCGACGCCGAGTTTCATGCCTTCAACGCCGCGTTTTTTCATTTCCTGCTTGATGGCGTTGGTGAACTTCGTGACCTGCTGCAGCGAGGCGGCCCCGGCGGCGCCTTTGATCCAGGCATAGGAATAGCGGATGTTCTCCTTCGGGATCCACGGCGAATGCTTTTCGATATGCATGCCGATGTCGCCCTGCTCGAACAGCACCGGCGCGTCATCCCCGCACAGCAGCGCGTAGCGCAGTCCGGGCTTGAGGCGGTTCCAACCCGGGGTGAGGGTGCTGGTCACGTAACGGACGTTTTCGTCATACATGAGGAGCATCGCACCCAGTCCATGTGCCTTCATCCGCTCCCGCGCGCGCTCGAGCCGGTATTTGCGCAGCCGGTCCCAGTTGACGCGCTCCTGCCAATCCAAACCGACCATACCTACATTCGCCATCTCATTCTCCTGTCAGTGCTTGCGTTTAAACAGTCATGCCATCCATTATTGGGTTTCTATTTTCGCGTCCCTGATCACTTTTCCGAAACGCGCCGTCTCGCTTTTCACGAAGGCGACGAAGTCGGCCGGCGAGTTGCTGGAGACGATGGTGATTCCGTTCTCGCCGAGACGTTTGACGACGTCCGGATTTTTCATCATTTCAGTGCCGACCTTGAAAAGCTGGCTGACCACCGGTTGCGGCGTGCCCTTGGGCACGAACAGGCCTTGCCATGATCCAACGACCATGTCGAGCCCCTGTTCGCGCATGCTCGGGATTTCCGGAAACGCCGGGTTGCGCTGCGGCGAAATCACGCCCAGCATCTTGACGCGGCCCTGTTTGGCGAAGTTGACGGCGGACGAGAAGGTCACGAACATCATCTGCACTTCATTGCTGAGCAGGCCTATCATTGCCGGCCCGGCGCCGCCTTTATAGGCAACCTGCACTGCGTTGGTGCCGGTGGCGCTGAGGAACATGACCATTTCCAGCGCGTTGGCACTGCTGGGCGCAGGCGCACCGTAGTTGAGCTTGCCCGGATTGGCCTTCATGTGGGCAATCATCTCCTTGACGTTTTTCGCCGGTAGCGACGGGTGGACCACCAGGCAGCCCGGAACATCAACCACCTGGGTTATCGGGACAAGGTCTCTCAAGGGCCGGTACGGAAACTTGGTGTAGTAGTTGGGATTGATCGCCATCGTGCCGACGTTGCCGAGAAGAAAGGTGTAGCCGTCGGGAGTGGCGCGGACCGCGACTTCCACGCCGATATTGCCGGCGGCGCCACCGCGATTGTCCACCACCACCTGCTCGCGGAGCAATTCGGCCATTGCCGGCTGGATGATGCGGCCGACGGTATCCGACGCTCCGCCGGGGGCGAACGGCACGATCATGCGCAGCGGGCGGGTGGGGTAGGACGAAGCAGTGTCGGCTGCGGCGACGGTCAGACTAAACAGCGAAAACAGGCAGGCGGCGAACGTGCCGGGATTGCGTGACGCGTACATGGTTTCATCTCCTCGAGGTTTTCGGCGGAATGACCGGCAGCATGATATATGAGGCCGTGTTCCCGCCAGTATAAATGGTGTTGATGCCGGTGTTGTAGTCCGCGCTGTAATGCGTGTAGGGCGCTGAACCGATCCCGTCGCGGGGTTGAATGTCGAGCCGGATGCGGTGGCCTTTCGCGAACACCATACAGGTGGGCCAGATTTCAACCTCGACCCTGACGATGCGGCCGGGCTTGAGCCACAGGCGTTCGTCGTGAGCGTGGTAGGGACGATAGGGCAGGGACAGTTTTTTATCGAGCTTGCGGTGCGATGCGCGCAACCAGCCCTTTGCGACCGGCACCGGCTGCTGCTGCTGGCCGAGCTCCCACACATCCTTGCCGTCGCGGTCGATGTTGCGGATGGTGGCGAAGATGTCCATGTCTTCGGTCGAGCTTGACACCCATAACACGAGATTGATCGGCCCGGTGATTTCGGTATTCGCGCGCATGGCGGCGGTTTCGAACGATACTCCGAGGCGCGGCAGGCTGCCCGCGAGCGCGGTTGAAGTCCATGACGCGGAGGCGACCCCCGCTTTCGTCATGCCGCTCGCAGGATAGGCCAACGCGCGGCGGGCCTTTGGAGCTTCGGTGTTGAGCACGCCTTCCGCCGGTTCACCTTTGCGGCTGCGTTGTTTTTCCGGCCTCAGATAGAATTTTGTCCACTGCGTGCGAGCGAGCGGCCATTCGTTTTCATGACGCCATTGGTAGTTTTTGCCGCCGCCGGTACGAATCAGGAGCTTCACCGGGGGCTCTTTCATGATGCCGGTATTTTTGTCCTTCAGCCAATGGTCGAAAAAGCGCAATTGTTCCCGGCGCGCTTCGCCGGCGTAGAACGGGTGATAGTGGGTGCCGGCATGTATGCGCAGCTTCTTGTGTTTTGACGCGGCGCGCATGAAAGCTTCGGTGTTGCCGCGCAGATGCAGTCCCATGCCGCTCCAGTTGCCGACGGTGTAGAGCGGGATGTCGATGTTTTCCCATTCCGGCTGCCGGCCGCGGTAGGCGCCCCGGTCGAGGCTGTCGCGCATGTATTGCCACAGCCACGGCTTGGCAAAAGTATCAGGGTTGTGCTGCTGCGGTTTGCCGAGCAGATGGTGCGCCATGTGGTTGTTGTACCAGTTGGCGACGAAGCCGAAGCAGAAAATGCCGCCGTGATAGGCGAAGTCGCGATACATGTCGGCGGCGCCTTCCCACGGGATCATCGCCTTGAGCGACGGCGGCTTGAGGTTTGCGACCAGCCATTGGGTCATCGCGTAATACGAAATGCCCAAGGTTCCGACCTTGCCGTTGCTCCATGGTTGCTGCGCCGACCATTCGATCGCGTCGTAGAAATCCACCGCCTCGTGCGACGAAAACGGATCGGTTTGCCCGGGGGATTTGCCGGTTCCGCGGCTATCGACCCTGACCGCAATATAGCCGCGCGGAACCCACCACAGCGGATTCACCGTCTCCCAGTTCATGTACGGATTGTCTTTTTCTTCGAGGTCGCGCGGCGGCACCCAATGCTTGTCCTTCTGATAGGAGCCGATGTTGATGATGACGGGAAACTTTCCCGCTCCCCGTGGACGGAATACGTCGGCTTTCAGCCGCGCGCCGTCGCGCATCGGAATATCGACATCCTTTTCGATGACGAGGTCGTGCCTGGGCCTACTTTTCATTATTGCCTCGCGCCGGTCAGTTACTGGCTGCTCACTCGACCTTGATGTCGTTGTCGATCACGATCTTGGCCCAGCTCTTGATTTCCTGCTGTACAAACTGCTGGAACTCCTGCGGCGACTTGTTGACCACCACCGCCATGAAGACTTTGGCGAGCTGTTCCTTCATCGCGGGACTTTCCATGACCTTCACGACATCGTCGTGAATGCGGTTGAGCCGCGGCTTGGGGATGGCGGCCGGCGCGAACAGTCCGTTCCAGGCATTGGTACCGACACCGGGGAAGCCCGATTCCGCGGTGGTGGGCACGTTAGGCAACTCGGGACGCCGCTCGAGCGTCGTGATCGCGAGGGGCTTGATTCTGCCGGTGCGAATGTGCGGAAGCGATGACGCCATGTTGATGAACATGAACTGCACCTCGTTGCCCATGATGCCCGGGATCATTTGCCCGGCGCCGCCCTTGTAAGGCACGTGCGTCATTTCGATGCCTGCGATTTTCAGGAACTTGACCGCGTCGAGGTGGGGATACGCACCGATGCCGGCTGAGCCGTAGTTGAGGCTGGCCTTGGACTTCTTGACGTAATCCACCAGTTCCTTGAGGGTCGAGGCGGGTATTGACGGATTCACGACCCACAGGTGAGGCAGCTGAATCAGGTTGGTGACGCCGGTCATGTCGCGCGAGGGCTTGACCTTGAGCGACTTGAACGTGGTTTCGTTGATCGCATTGGTCGAGACGTTGCCGACAAACAGCGTGTAGCCGTCCGGCGTTGCCCGCGAGGCAAGCTCCAGCGCGATATTGCCCGAGGCGCCCGCACGGTTGTCCACGATTACCTGCTCGCCCCAGAATTCGGTCAGCCTGGTTGCGAGCTGGCGCGCAGTGATGTCGGTGGCACCGCCCGGGGCGTAAGGAACGATCAGCCGCACTGGTTTGGTCGGAAATTTCTCGGCCGCCTGTGCAAATGCGATGTTCGATGCGACTGCGGCGAGTAACGCGAGAAACAGTGACCCGATGGTAATGCAATGCCTTTTCATGTTTTCCCTCCCCCAGTTGTTGTCAATGCTGCAGTTGTTGACCGATTAAAATCGCCGCAATTCCGCTCTCAACCCCTGTTCTTTTCGTCCGCCGGCGTAATCGGCAGCTTTACCGGCCGCTTGAGCCGCGCCGAGAGATCGATCGCTTTGGTGAGCATCAGCCGGTTGTGCCCCTCGCGCGCGGTCGCGTGCTGGGTCGGCACGCCCAGCGCGACGCGATTGAGCCAGGAATTGGTCTCCTCGCGCATCGGACCGCGCAACTCGCCGAGCGCCATGTCGCCGACCGGATAACTGGTGAGAAAGTCGACGTGCCGCCTTTTGTCGGGCGCATAGCCCTCGCCCTGCACCAGGTTGGTGGCGAGCACGATATCCCGGTGCGTGTCGTCTATGGTCAGCACGCCTTCGGTGCCGACCGCGCCGACTTCGAGGCTGTAGACCGCGCCCGGCCACACCTCCGGCAGCGCCCACGAAATCACGCCGTGATAGATGGCGCCGTCGCTGAACGTGATCAGGTAGCCGGTGCCGTCGATGCCCTGCCATTTCGGGCCCAGCGCCTTGTCGACCGAGCGCGCGTAGACTTCGACCGGCGTCTTGGCCTCCATCAGCCACATGACCATGTCGAGCGCATGAGTACCCGAGATGACCATGGGTGAAATCTCGGCGGGGTTGTCGGTGCGCTTATAGTTGTCGATCGCGACCAGCCGGTTCATGAAGGCGCGCGAAGTGACCATCGTGACTTCGCCCAGCGCTCCGGTGCGGACCTTTTCCTTGGCAACCAGCCAGCGGCGCCGGAAGCGCTGCGTGTAACCGATCACGGCATCAACCCCGGATTTCTCGATCGCATCCATCACACTCTGCGACTCGGCGAGGTCGGTGGCGAGCGGTTTTTCTATCATCATCGGCAGCCCGCGTTCAACCCCGGCCAGCACCGGATCGACGTGCAGGTGTTCGTCGGTGGAAATCACCGCGGCGTTTACCTCGGGACGCTCGAGCAGCTCGCGGAAGTCGGCGGTCACGAACTCGGCGCCGATTTTGTCTGCGACCAGTTTCGCGCGCTCGGGATTTTTCTCAGCAATGCCGATCCACGCGACTGCGGGATGGCGCGCGGCGAGTTCGCCGCGGATCAGCCCCACGCGTCCCGCGCCGATAATCGCCAAACCGATTTTTTTGGGTTCCTTCCTCATCGGCCACCCCCGGCGGCAAGCGCGCTGACGCGGGATTCCGGCAGCGGCAGGCCGACCGGCTCGTTGCGCTCGGCCGAAAGATCCGCGGCGATATAGACTTCCATCACCTGCCGTGCCTGCTCGGGAGTCACCAGCACCGGGCGGTCGCACGCGACGGCCTCGATGAAATGGATGGTTTCGCTCGCCATCGGCCCTGCATAGGTATGCTCGACGCGCTCGCCGGGCATGGTCGACATCGGGTGCACGATGCCTTTTTGTACTGTGCTGAGCACGGTATCGCGGTGGGTGTCGTCAATGAACAACGCGCCTTCGGTACCCACGAATTCAATCCACGTCATCGCAAAGTTCGGGTACGCCGGCGGCAGGCTCCACCCGGCGCAGATCACGAAAGAGACGCCGCTGTCCATGGTCACCGTGATGTATTGGGTGTCGGGAACGTCGGCGCCGGAGGCTTCCTTCATCGCGCCGTAATTGACCTGGGAATACACGCGCACCGGCTTCGCCGGCAGCAGGCACCACAAAATGAAATCGAGATCGTGCGTAGCTTCCATTGCAGCGGGGGAGAGCTTGGTGCGGCCGGTGATCTTCTTGCCCAGATTGCGCCCGATGTGGCGGCTCACCAGCGCGCTGACCGGTTTGCCGAGCGTGCCGTCGGTCGCGCATTTCCGGACGTAGGCGTACTTCGGGTTGAAGCGCTGGGAATAACCGATGGTGAACTTGAGCCGGTTGCGGCGTGAGAGCGCGATCAACTCGTCGGCCTCGTGCAATTCGATCGCGATGGGTTTTTCGAGAAACAC
>Ga0080064_1005415_pt1 | contig 15041 bp, 14 predicted proteins | sample Subgrocontami54m_FD_69260 | JGI IMG/M metagenome (GOLD analysis project Ga0080064, IMG submission 69260) | Subsurface groundwater microbial communities from S. Glens Falls, New York, USA - GMW46 contaminated, 5.4 m (SPADES assembly) (version 2) ...
CGGGCGCGGCGCGGCCTCGCTCGCACCTTCCAGATCACCCGGCTGTTTCCGAATCTCACCCTGTACGAGAACGTGATGCTCGCGGTGCAGACCTTTCACCCCGCGCGCTTTGCGGTGCACCGCACGGCCGCCAGCTATCGCGCTCTGGGCGCGCGCGTGGACGAGCTGATGGCCGAGTGGAGGCTCGGTGACAAGGCCGGCGAGAAGGTGCGCCATCTCTCCTACGGCGATCAGCGCCAGCTCGAGATCGTGATGGCGCTCGCGAACCGCCCGCGCGTGCTGCTGCTCGACGAGCCCACCGCCGGCCTCTCGGCCGCGGAAACCGCCAGCGTGGGCGCGCTGATCGCGGCGCTGCCGCGCGATATCACGGTGCTGTTCATCGAGCACGACATGGACGTCGCATTCCGCATTGCAGACCGGATCACTGTGCTCAACCAGGGCCGTGTTATCGCGGACGGCGCGCCCGATGCCATTCGCGCCGACACCGGCATCCGCGAGATCTACTTCGGCAAGATGCACCGATGACTGCGCTGCTCGATGTCCGCGGCATCGACACGCATTATGGCGACAGCCACGTGCTTCACGGCCTGTCCCTGGAGGTGGCCGCAGGCGAAGTGGTGGCGGTTCTGGGCCGCAACGGCGTGGGCAAGACCACCCTGATGCGCTCCATCGTCGGTTTCACCCCGCCCCGGCGCGGGCAGGTGTTGTTCGACGGGGAGGAGGTCACCGGGCTTGCCCCCTATCGCATCGTTCGCCGCGGCATGGCGCTGGTGCCTCAGGGCCGGCGGATGTTTCCTTCGCTGAGCGTGCGCGAGACGCTCGAGATCGGATCGCTGGTACGCCGGCACGACCCGCTCGCGCGCGGCTGGACGGTGGAGCAGGCACTGGCGGCTTTCCCCGGGCTTTCCGAGCGCCTGGACACACGCTGCAGAAACCTGTCCGGAGGCGAGCAGGAGATGGTGGCGGTGGCCCGGGCGCTGGTGGGCTATCCGAAACTGCTGCTGCTCGATGAACCCTCCGAGGGACTATCGCCGCTGGTGGTGGAGCATCTGGAGGAGCGATTCCGGGAGCTGAAGGCCAATGGCGTCAGCATGCTGATCGTCGAGCAGCAGGTGGCGTTTGCGCTGCGGCTCGCGGACCGGGTGCTGATCATGAGCAAGGGACAGTTCGTGTTCGAGGGCACGCCCGAGGCGTTGCTCGCGGACACGAGCGTCAGGGAGAGGCATTTGGGATTGTGACTCGCGAACCGAAGCCGAAGTTACCGATCCGGCCGGTCGTTCGCGCCATCACCGGTGCACAACTGGTTGCGCTGGAAGGCGTCGGCCGTCTTTCGAAGCTCGAGGAGCCGGATCACTTGCCGCCCCAGACCTCCTTGAGGCGCGCGTCGCGCCCGCAGCCAAACCGGTAGTAGTTGTAGCGCAGGGGGTTCTTCTTGTAGTAATCCTGGTGGTATTCCTCGGCGAGGTAGAACTTGCCCGCCGGCACGATCTCCGTGTAGATGCGGGCGAAGCGGCCGCTGCGCTCCAGCGCCGCCTTGCTCGCCATCGCCGCGGCGCGCTCGGCCTCGGTCTGATAGAAGATAGCCGCGCGATATTGATCCCCGGCGTCGCAGAACTGGCGGTCCTTGACCGTCGGGTCGATATTGCGCCAGAAATGATCGAGCAATTGCTCGTACTTGACCTGCGAAGCATCGTAGTACACGCGTACGGCTTCGGCGTGACCGGTGCCGCCCGCACTGACCCGCTCGTAGGTCGGGTTGTCGAGCTTGCCCCCGATGTAGCCGGACTCCGCCTTGACCACCCCGCGCAGCTTCTCGAAATCGGCTTCGACGCACCAGAAGCACCCGCCCGCGAAGATCGCGGTGGCGAGCTTGGGCGGCTGCTGCGAGGCGGCGCCGGCTGCAAGCGCGAGCGCCGCGAGCATGAATACGACCTGGAGGAATTCTTTCATGTTCTGAGCCTCGGCAAGGTCTCGCCCGCGGGAACGAATTGCAGCGCGAGGCCGTTGTTGCAATAGCGCAGCCCGGTGGGCTTCGGACCGTCGTCGAAGACGTGCCCGTGATGGCCTCCGCAGCGTGCGCAATGATACTCGGTGCGCGGCCAAATGAGCTTGAAGTCCTTCTTGGTGCGTATCGCCCCGGGGATCGCGTCCCAGAAGCTCGGCCATCCCGTGCCGCTGTCGTACTTTTGCGCGGAGTCGAACACCGGGAGGAAGCAGGCCGCGCAGACGAAGGCGCCCTTGCGCTTCTCCTGGTTGAGCGGGCTGGTGAAGGGGGGCTCGGTGCCCTCTTCGAACAGGACGGCATAGCGGTCCGCAGGCAGCAACTTCTTCCACTCCGCCTTGGATTTCGCCAGCGGCGCGACCTCAGCCGCGCCCTTTCCGGCCGCAGGCAGCGCAGTCGCGGCGATCAGGCCGGTCAATGCATCGAAAAAGCGACGACGGTTCATGGTCTATCCTGTTCCTTTCCGGCCCAAAGCGGGATTTCGGGCAAGGGTTTGAGATTCACGCGCCACACCTGGTCTTTGGTCGAAGATCATTGGACTTCCTTACAGCGGTTGCGTTCCGCGCAAGGCCCGCGGCGATCGGACTTGCACGGGTGTCTCGCCACCGGAATCTATCAGCGTCCCATGGATTTCGAAAGCCTCGGCGAGGAGGCTGCCTGTTCCCACGCCCAAACGCTCCCTGCCACCGCCACACCTGCGCCTCCAGTCGCGCGGGGAACCAGAAACCTGCGCAGCTTCCGCGAGACTGCTCAGCATCGTGCTTGCTATACTCCGCGCTTTTGCGTTCGCCCCCATAGCCCAGGATTTTCGCGTATGTCACCGTTCCCCTTGCGCACCCATGCCACCATCTGACAATGGCGCAACGCGCCTCTGGGTCCAGGCCATGCCCGGACTGTTCGTGCTGCTATGGAGCACCGGGTTTATCAGCGCCAAGTACGGTCTGCCCTACGCAGAACCGTTCACGTTCCTGTTCTGGCGATTCGTTCTGGTAGTGGCTCTGATGCTGCCGTTGGCGTTGGTAATGCGGGCGGCGTGGCCCGGTTCGGTCACGCAGACGGCGCACGTCGCCGTAGCAGGAATCCTGATGCAGGGCGGTTACCTCGGCGGGGTTTTCAGCTCCATTCATTTCGGCATGGCGGCCGGCGTGAGCGCGCTGATTGTCGGTGTGCAGCCCATATTGACGGCATTTGCAAGCGCGCCCTTGTTCGGAGAAAGGCTGCGCGTGCGGCAGTGGCTCGGCCTGGTTCTTGGCTTTGGCGGCGTACTGCTGGTGGTGCTTGGCCGCACTACGCTGTCCGGCATTACGCCGGTGACGCTGGCGTTTTCCGTGCTGGCCCTGCTGTCCATCACTGCCGGTACCCTGTACCAGAAGCGTTACTGCGGCGCGGTGGATTTGCGCACCGGCTCGGTGATCCAGTTCATTGCGGCGGGAGCGATCATGCTGCCGCTTGCAATCGAGTTCGAAACCATGCAGGTGCGCTGGACCAACGAGTTCATGCTCTGCATGGCCTGGCTCGTGCTGGTACTGTCGATCGGCGCAATTTCATTGTTGTACATCATCATCCGCAAAGGCGCTGCGACCAAGGTGGCGAGCTTCTTCTATCTCGTCCCGCCGGTCACGGCGCTGCTGGCATACGCCATGTTCGGCGAGACGCTCAACGCCATGGCGATATCGGGGATGGCGCTGGCGGCAATCGGCGTAGCGCTGGTGGTCTATCAACGCTAGTTGAAGGCGGCCGAACTGTGCCTGCAAGGCCCTCGCCGGTACAGCGACGGCCGAAGGAATGATTCGACGCCTGCCCACTCCGTCAGGGTAGTCTGTCGCTCTGCCATATGCTCAGTATCTGGCCAACCATCGCAGCGCCTGGGCGAGCGAGATCACCGTGCCGTATCGCGTGTTGATCTCGAAGAGGTTTGTCAGGTGGGAAAACCGGGACCGGTCGAAGCAGCACTCCTCGACGGGAAACACCGGGAAACCGTGGGAGTGGCCGTCCACCGCGGTCGCTCTCACGCAACCTGACGTAGTCGCACCGCCGAGGATGATCGAGTCCACCCCCCGCCGGCGAAGATAGGTCGCGAGCGGTGTCCCGAAGAAGGCGCTCGCCATGGCCTTGCGCAGGATGAGTTCATCCTTGCGCGGCGCGATCAGTTCTAGGAAGCCGTGGGGGTCGAGCGCGCAGCCGGAAAAATCACGAATCGCCTTGGTGGTTCGCACTCCCGTATCGGCGAACGAAGGATCGCCGGTGGTATAGATCACCGGAACTCCCGAATGACGGCTGCGATCGAGCAGGCGTTTCACCGCTGGAAGGGTCTTCCAGGCCCACGCGCCGCAACTGGATGGAAATTCGCGGACCGCTTCGTTGACGGGCATGGACCGGCTTCCGGTGAAGGCATGCGTAATGTCCACCAGGAGCAGCGCCGGGCGTTTCCCGTATGCCTGACGCCGCCCGTATCCGCCGAGGCGATATACCTCCCGGTCACGCGCCGGAATGATCCGTTCCCACTTGCGCATCACGAGGTCCTTTCTGCCAGCGGCCGGCTTTCGCAGCGTATCAATGTGCACCGTGGTAGCCGGAATCGGCGCCGGTCACCGCCGCCTTCCGGGTGTCGTCGGCAGTCTTACAAGTCCAGCGTCGACGGTGCGAAGAGCTCCTCGACATCGAATCGCTTCCTGGTGATGCCCTGCTCGAAGGCATACTCGAGAAACATCTCGACCGTCCTCCGATCCTCGCGAAGCGAGTATTTCCAGGGGTCGCGCGGGTTGGCCGAGTCGCCCAGGAATATCGCTCGTTGCTTCGGATCGAGACGAGCGCGCCACTGCCGTTCCTCCTCGGAGAGGACGTAACGGGTGGGCCGATCGGACTGTGCGGCGCCGATCGCTTTCGCCCGGACGAAGGCCGCATGGACTTGCGCCGGCAGATCAGGGTAGCGTCGGATCAGCGGCCTCCACATGACGATGGTGTGCATGATCGGGAAGATTTCGGTGCGCCGGTAGTAATCGATTTCCACCGCTGTCGCATCCTCAAACAGCGGGTGGACCAGGGGTGATGCGTCGCGGAGGGGATCGATCGCGAAGGCTTCAATGGTCGCATCCAGTTCCCCGCGCAGCAGCAGGCGTCCCAACGGTTCCTCCGGCGGCACACGCGTGAGATCCAGACAGTCCTGCACTTCCGACCGGATCGGCGTGTCGGCCTGCACAACCCAGTGAATCCGCTCCAGCGGGACGCCGTACTCGTGCTGGAGCAGGCCGCGGCTCCAGATCCCGGCCGAAAGGGAAAGCCGCCTTACACCGACCCGCTTGCCGACAAGGTCCAACGGCTGCCGGATACCCGCCGCCTTGCGGCATACGACGGCGCTGTGGCGAAAGCGGCGGTAATGGAACACCGGGATTGCAACCAGATCGAGGCCTCTGGATAGTGCTGCCACGAGCGGGGCCAAGCCCATCTCGCACACATCGAAGGCCCGCTCTTCGGTCATACGCAGGTTCCGGCGCGCCTGATAATCTTCCAGCAATCCGGCGGGAGGAAACGGATCCGGCACGAAGCGAAGTGCGTGACCTTCCACGCAGACCCGGCCATCCAGCAGCGGCATCGTGCTGTTGAATTCACCGCACGATGCCAGCAGCGCCGTCGCGTTCATCCCCGCCTCGTCCTCCATCCGGCAGATCGGAGAAGAACAGGACTGCAGCGGCGAACTGTCATGGAAGCTTGACTCGGCCGAGATCGTCCAGTACGCGGCTGATACTGTCGGTATTCACAATCCGCTTCAAGTCCACCCTCCGGCTCTGGGTCTTGGCGTCGATCCCGAGGTTCTGCATGTAATCGATCCTGTCCACAGGCACATCCCCGTTGATCGACCAGTGGCGCACAGCGAAGTAGAAGTCGTAGACCTTGCCGATATCCTCCAGAGTTCCCGGAAGGTGTTTCGCGGCGGCTTTGACGAATGCATCCTTGTTGCCGTAGGCAAACCGTGCGGCCCGGATCAGCCCCCGCTGGAACTTCGCGATCGCGACGGCCTTTGCCGCCAAGGTGTCCGCGTACGTCGCGATCGACTGCGAAAGATACCTGGGCAGCTTGTCGGGTACGATGAACAACCGATGCAGCTTCGGATCCGCCTCGACCTCGGGGCGAACCTCGCCGACCGTAGCGTCCACCTTTCCCCCGATAAGCGCCCTGAGCCGCGCTCCCTGGCCTCCCACGGCCAGCATCTTCACCTGGTCCGGGTCCAGGTTTTCCTCTTTGAGCAGGGCCAGTATGACCACATGCGGCAATCCGCCGATGCCCGAGATCGCAAACCGCTTCCCGTAGAGGTCCTTCAGCGAGTTGATATCCTTGGTGGCGTAGAGAGCAAAGTGCAGGCCCCACTCATGGGTCCCGATGATCCGGAGGTCCGCTCCGTTCCCCGCAGCGCCCAGAATCGCGGATGTCTCCACATCGGAAAGGTCCACCGCCCGCGCCAGCAGCGCCCTCATGTTGATCGACCCGCTCTCGAAGTGCTGTATGGTGACGGCGACCCCTTCCTGCTCGAAGTACCCCAAGTCCTGCGCGATGTGCGGCAGTATCGTCGACATCGACAGGGATGGGAACCCGACCGTCAGGCTCTCGGCTGCTCGCGCACCCGCGGAAACCAGCCCCAGGGCCAGCCCCACGGCGGCGATGAGTGCGGCAACTCGCTCGTGTAATCGACGCATGGCGCCCTCTCCCGACTTTCCCTTCAGCGGATGCTGGGTTGATGCGACAGGAATAACAATTGACGAAGGAATCCGACCGCGTTAGGATTAATATGACTAAGTAACGTAGGTATGTCAATTACATTCTGCAGTACAGCATCTGGAGGGGGCCGCGTGAAGGCGACACCGCAACGCAGCACCTGTTTTGCGTTCCTCATCGCGTTGTTGATTGGCGTTGGCGTCTCCGGCGGACCGGCGGCGGCGCAGGGCTACCCGTCGCGCCCGATCGAGATCGTCAACTCCTTCGCACCGGGCGGGACGTCCGACCTGAACATCCGCGCGCTGCAGGCGACCGCACTCAAGGTGCTGGGCCAGCCGTTGGTGCAGACGTTCAGACAGGGCGGCGGCGGCATCGTCGGCACGACCGAGATCGCGCGAAGCGCGCCCGACGGGTACAAGCTCCTCGTAGTCACATCGGGAGAGCTGACCGCGGGGCCCAACCTCACCAAGACCCCCTACTCTATCGATTCCTTCGCCTTCATCGGGCGCGTGTCCTCGCGAGCCTATGGGTTCGTTGTGCGCAGCGATGCGCGCTGGAAGTCCTTCGAGGAATTCCGGAAGGAGGCGGCAACGCGGCCCGAGGGATTGACCATCGGCACGACGCCACGAGGTGGCGTGTTTCTCACCGCTCAGCATTTCATCCGCCAGGGGGACATGAAGCTGATCCCGGTTCCCTATGGCGGCTCAGGCCCGTACCTCACCGCCGTCCTCGGCGGGCACGTCGACGCCGCGTGGGCGCCGCTCACCTCGGCGGATTCCTACATCAGGGCCGGACAAATGCGCGTGCTCGCCGTCACGGGCCCTGAGCGCGACAAGGCCTATCCCAGCGTCCCCACGTTCAAGGAATTCGGGGTCGATTCGCCCTTCATGCTCTGGGTCGGGGTCGTTGCGCCCAAGGACCTGCCCGCGGACCGTCTTGCGTTCCTGCGCGAGTCACTGGCGAGGATCGTGAAGGAGCCGGCGTTCTTGCGGGACGCGGAGAAGGTAGGTGTGGAGGTCGCCTATGCCCCCGCCGACGAGTTCGAGAAGCAGGTGCGCGAAGAGGACCAAGCCTTCAGGCTGCTGGCGAAGGATCTTGGGCTTGCGCCACAATAGATGAAACTCCCGATCACGCTGGCCTGCGGGCTGTACGACCGGACTTTCGGCCTGCGGGACGGGACCGTTCCGGTCGAGGGCGTAGAGCTGAACTACCTGCCCATGATGCCGGTCGAGACGTTCCGGCGCCAGGGTCGTCACGCCGAGTTCGATGCCTCCGAGTTTTCGCTTTCGACCTTCATGGTGCTGCACTCACGGGGCGACCGGCGCTTCGTCGGCATTCCCGTATTCCCATCGCGGCGCTTCCGGCACGAGCATGTCTGGATCAATACCGGCGCCGGAATCCGCTCTCCTGCCGACCTCAAGGGCAAGCGCGTCGGCGTGCAGGAGTTCGTCCAGACGGCTGCGCTGTGGATCCGCGGCTTCCTGCAACACGACTACGGCGTACGAACCCGGGACATCGAGTGGTTCCTGGGCGGCTACAACGAGCCGGATGCGCACTTCAAGCCGCGCATCGAGCTCGACTTGCCGGCCGAAGTGCATGCGCGCGTGATCCCGGGGGACCAGTGCATCGACGCCATGCTCGACCGCGGAGACCTCGACGCGGTGCTCCCGGCGATTCCCGCTTCGATCCGGCGGCGCTCGCCGAACGTCGCGCCACTGTTCCCCGACTTTCGTGCGGTCGAGGAGGACTACTTCCGACGCACACGTATTTTTCCGATCATGCATGTCGTGGTCGTGAAGCGGGAGATCTACGAGAAACACCCGTGGGTCATGCAGGCGCTGTACAAGGCGTTCGTGAAAGCCAAGGACCTCGCGATCCGGCGCCTCGTCACCTCGCCCCCGCTGCATGCCACCTTGCCCTGGCTGACCGCGCACATCGCGGAGACGCGCCGGGTCATGGGCGACGACTACTGGTCCTACGGCCTGGAAGAGAATCGGCACGTGCTCGAGGCGGCGGCGCAATACGCCGGGGAGCAAGGTCTTCTCGCCCGGCCAATCGAGCGGATCGACGAGCTTTTCGCTCCGGAAACCCACGCCGGAGTACTGGACCTGCCGGTATGAGGCCGCCAAGTCGCCAGGCGAACAGAACCGGCTCCAGTGTGTGGCCTTTCCCGATCCGATAGGAAGTTCGATCCCGCTCTTCTCCAGCGCCCCGATCGCGGCTGTGCGGGTCATCTATGTATTGGATGAACATTTTCTATAAGCTACTATTTGCTGCGAAGCGGAGTCTTGCCGGCCGGTGGCGGACGCATTGGCTTCAAGGGTGCGCCAACGACCCGCGCCAGCCGAGCTGCGGGACAAAGGGAGAGGAGTTGACTGCGTATTTGCAATGCCGCAATTCCCGCGACGCTGCGGTGCGCCCATGATGCGGCTGTTCCTGCGCGCGCTCCGAAACCGCGCGTTGATGACCGTGCTTTCCCCGCTCCTCGTCGTGGCGATCTGGCAAGCGCTGGTCTACCTCGACGTCATCTCGCTCGATTCATTTACCTCGCCGGCCCGCGTATTGGCCGCGCTGAAAGAGCTGCTATGGGAAGAGAACCCGGCGATCCGCGGAAGCCTTGTGAGCCACGTCTGGGCAAGCCTGCAGGAGGTGGTGCTCGGCTTCCTGCTGGCAGCCTGCGTCGGCGTGCCGGTGGGGCTGCTCATGGGCTGGAGCCGCATCACCTACAATCTTCTCGACCCCATCGTCGAGCTCCTGCGGCCTATTCCGCCCACAGCGTGGGTCGCCATCTCGCTGCTGCTGCTCGGCCTCGGCCTTCAGCAGAAGATCTTCGTCGTGTTCATCGGAACGCTGAGCCCGATCTTGATTACCACGCTGGACGGTGTGAACGGGCTCGAGCGTATCCTGCTGAAGGTCGCCCGCACCCATAACGCCACGCAGTTCGACACCATTCGAAAGGTGTTCCTGCCTGCCCTGCTGCCGGCGATCCTGACAAGCTTCCGTGTCGGGATCGGCATGGGATGGATGGTTGTCGTGGCTGCCGAGCTGATTGCAGCCGAGGCGGGACTCGGTTTTCTCCTGATGCAGGCCTACAGGATATTCCGCCTGGACGTCATGGTTGCCGTGATGTTCATCATCGGCTTGCTGGCTTTCCTGATGGATCGCGCGATGCGGGAAATGCAGGGGTGGTTGCTTCGATGGCAGGAACGGCATGAATGACCATGATGGGGGGGGAGACAGGTCCATGGATTTCAGTGAAGTATCAACCGGAATGAGGAGGGACAATTCTATGTCGATGTTCGAACGATGCGTTGCCGTATTCGCGCTTCTGGTCCTCGGTGCGACCGCGCCCGCGTTGGCGCAGACGAAGGTGCGGCTCGGATACATGCCGATCGCCGAGGAGTTGCCCAAGTTCGTGGCCAGCGAAAAGGGCTTCTTCAAGAAGCAAGGCCTGGACGTCGAGTTGTTGCGCTTCGAAAGCGGGCCCGACATGGGCACGGCGCTGCTCGGCGGCTCCATCCAGATCGGCATGATCGGCACGCCGGGTCTCATCAATGCGGCCGTCGCGGGGCGCCCCCTGGTCGCCATCGTGGACAACGGCAGCAACGTGGTGGGCAGGTCCGGCTACGAGTACTACACGGGTCTCGTCGTTCTGGACGAATCTCCGGTGAAGAACATCGGCGACCTCAAGGGAAAGAAGATCGCTCTCAATGTCCTCAAAGCGAACTCCGAGGCGCAGACCGTGTTGCAGGTCCTGCGCTGGAACCGCGAAAACCCGAACCGGGCTCTGGACCTCAACAAGGACGTCCAGTTCGTGATGCTGCCCTTCGGCTCGATGCCGACCGCGCTGGAAAAGGGCATCGTGGACGTAGCGAGCATGATCGAACCGTTCATGACGCAGCTGAGCATGAAGCGCAAGGTGCGGGTCGTGACGCCCGTGAGCTATGCACTGCCGAACTGGCCGGTGAGCTTCGGTATCGTGCGACGCGACTATGGCGAGAAGAATATCGACGTTCTGCAGAAGTACCGCGCGTCGTGGTTCGAAGCGGTGCGATGGATCGGTGCGAACCAGGGCGAGGCGAGGGCCATCATGCAGAAGTATGCGGGCGTGCCTCCGGAGGTGGCCCGCAGTATCGTCCTGCCAAACTGGTCCGAGGACATCAAGACCACTCAGCGCGCCACCGAGCAGGTGATGGACGGCATGCTGGCAGGCGGAATGATCTCGAAGAAGGCGAACCTCGACCAGATCATCATCGACGATCTCAACGTGATGCAGCGCAAGTAGCAGGACGGGAGTGGGCAGCTACCTCGAGGTCGACGGAGTGACGATCGCGTACACGCGGTCGGGGCGCGTCGTGGAGGCTGTGCACGACGTGTCGCTTGCAGTAGGCGAGAGAGAGTTCGTCGCGCTCGTGGGACCGTCGGGCTGCGGGAAAACGACGCTCCTGCACGCCATCGGCGGACTGGTGCCCGTGAATGCAGGGCGGATGCGGTGCGCGGAACGGCCGCTGACGGGCCCTGGCCCGGACCGCGTGATGGTATTCCAGGAGTTCTCCCTGTTCCGGTGGCGCACGGTGCGGCGCAACGTCGAGTTCGCACTGGAGTGCAACAGGGTGCCGGTCGGCGAGCGCAAGGCGATCGTCGACCGGCTGTTGAAGCAGGTCGGGCTGGAAGGGCATGCCGATGCCTTCCCGGATCAGCTCTCGGGCGGGATGAAGCAGCGGGCGGCCATCGCACGCGCCCTTGCCTACGATGCACATATGCTTCTGATGGACGAGCCGTTCGGCGCCCTCGATGCGCAGACGCGATTGGTGATGCAGACGCTGTTGCTCGATATCTGGCAGGAATCGTTCAAGACCGTGCTGTTCGTGACCCACGACATCGACGAGGCCATCTACCTTGCCGATCGCATCCTCATCATGAGCGCCGGCCCGGGACAGATCAAAATGGAGTACCGGGTGGCGGCGCCCCGGCCCCGCTCGGCGGACTTCCTGGTCTCGGAGGAGTTTCTCTATCTGAAGCGGCAGATCTTCGGTGCCATCCGTACGGAGGACTTTCGGAAGGCGATTCCCGAAGGACGGCAGGCACAGGCAGGATGACTCCTCGAAATCGCGCCCGCCCTTATGGCATGGTTCATCGAAGCGACAGGTGACCGGCCAGTTCCCGAAGGCTCGCCAGGTTGTGCGCGGCCGCGAAGCGGTCCACGAGCGGCAGCGCGGCGGCCATGCCGCGCGACAGCGGTTCGTATGTCGGGTTGCCCAGCAGCGGATTGAGCCAGATGACCCGGGCCGCCCGGCGCTTGACGGTAAGCATCTCCTGCGCCAGAACATCGGGCTCCCCGGTGTCCCAGCCGTCGGAGAGGATCAGCACAATGGTTCGCCTGTCCACCAGAGACCCCCAGGTTTCATTGAAGTCCCTGAGCGAGTCGCCGATCCGTGTGCCGCCTGACCAGTCGCTCACATCGGCCAGCCGCCCGAGCGCGCTCTTGTACGAGGGCCCGCGCAAAAGGTCCGATACGCGCGTGAGCCGCGTTGCAAACGTGAAGGTTTCGACACGCCCGAAGACGTTCTGGAGCGCGTAGAGAAACTGCAGCAGGAACCGGCTGTAGAGATCCATCGATCCCGAGACGTCGCACAGCAGCACGAGCCGCACTTTCCGCCGTCGCCGGGCACGACGGCGAAGTTCGATGATCTCGCCGCGCATCAGGTTGGCCCTCATGCTGCGTCGAAGATCGACCACGCCGCCATGTCGCGTCGGCTTGCGCCGGCGGCTCACCCGCCTGGCGAGCCGCTTGGCGATCTGCACGGTGAGCCGCGCCACCTCGTCGAGCTGCTCGACGGGAAAGCCGGAGAAGTCCTGCTCCATCAATACTTCGTGATCGCTGTACCCCGGCAACTCGTGCGCTTCGGCCGCCGAAGACTCGCCTTCGTCCCACGCGTCGAGCACGATCTGCTCCTGCGCCTGTTCGGGCGCCTTGCTCGGGCCCGGTTCCGGATCGTCCTGGCGCGGCGGTTGCAGGTCATCGAGACCTCCCTGAAGAAGCGCCTCGGTGTCGTGCATGCGGAACTTCCAGAATGCGTCGAAGCAACGGTCGAACACGGGTTGCTCTTCGATGCGGCTCATCAGCAGCGCGCGAAGAGCGAGGTAGACCTCGGTCTGGTCCAGCAGGTCCACCGCCTCGAGCGCACGCACCGCGTCCATCAACGCCCCGGTCGTTACCTGCATGCCCGACGAGCGCAACGTGGCGCCGAAACCGAGCATCGCGCGCGTCAGGTCCCGGGGGACCGGCATCGGACCTTCAGCCCTGAGCGGCGACGAAGCGGCCGATGCCGCCGGCGGAGAGCTCGCGCTTCACGCGTTTCACGTCATCGACGTCCTTCACGACGCAGCCGAGTGTCTCGGCCACGAGATCCTCGTCGAGGTGGTCGGCGTGCAGGGCAAAGAGCGCCCGCGCCCAATCCAGCGTTTCCGCGACGCCGGGCACCTTGGCAAGTCGTATGGTCCGCACCGTTTCCATGAAACCCGAGATCTCCCGCGCCAGGCGCTCGTTCACGCCGGGGACCTTGCGGGTGACGATGCGGAGTTCCTTCTCGAACCCCGGGAAGTCAATCCACAGATACAGGCAGCGCCGCCGCAAGGCGTCCGACAGCTCGCGGATCCGGTTGGAAGTCAGGATCACGTACGGCGGTTGAGTCGCCTTGACCGTACCGATCTCCGGGATGGTCACCTGGAATTCGGAGAGGACCTCGAGGAGGAAGGCCTCGAATTCCTCGTCGGCGCGGTCGATCTCGTCGATCAACAGGACCGGCGGAGATCCCGTTGCGCTGATCGCCTGGAGCAACGGACGCTTGATCAGAAACGGCGGCGAGAAGATGGCCGCCTCCTTCTCCGACAGTGAGTGCGCGGTGCTCTCCTCGAGCTTGATGTGCAGAAGCTGCTTGGGATAATTCCATTCGTAGAGCGCCTGCGCGGCGTCGAGCCCTTCGTAGCATTGAAGGCGGATCAGACTCGTCCCGAGCATCCTCGCCATCACCTTGGCAACCTCGGTCTTGCCGACTCCCGCGTGCCCTTCGATCAGCAGCGGCTTCTTCAGCGTCATGGCGAGATGCACCGACATGGCGATGGCGGGATCGGTAACGTAGTCCGACGCCTCCATCATCTCCGCGATTTTCCTGATCTCGGCTCTCATGCTGCCCTCAGATTACGCAAGTATCGAGATTATCCGCCTTGATGCCCGCGCGCCGGGAGAACCGGTGCGGGCGGGTGCGAAGGGTATTCCCCCGCGTATTGCCGGCGTTCCGCCGAGGCGGTCAATGCTTCTGACCCGCAGCCGCTCGCTCGCGCAACATCGCGCGAATGCGCTTGGGCGACAGCGGCGTGCTCGTCACCTCGACGCCCAGATGCTCGATGGCGTCGGCAACCGCACTGATGACGGCAGCATAGGAGTAGACAGCGCCGCCCTCGCCCATGCCCTTGTAACCCCCGGGGATCTGCGGCGCGGGAGTCACCATGTGCAGCACGTCGAAGTTCGGCACGTCGCGCGCCGTGGGCAGCAGGTAGTCCGCGAAGGTGCTCGTCAGTAGCTGGCCGTTCTCGTCATAGACGAGCTCCTCCAACAGCGTTCCGCCTATCCCCTGAACCGTGCCGCCGACGGCCTGGCCCTCCACGACCATCGGGTTGATCTCGTTGCCGCAGTCGTGGACGATCACGTACTTCAGCACCTTCGTGATCCCGGTTTCGACGTCGACCTCGACCACCGGCATGTGAACCGAGTACGGCCAAGTGATGCAGATGCTGTCTCGCGGCGCCCGGAAGCTCTCGGTCGCTTCCATACCAGGCGGGATGTCGGGCGGCAATGACAGCACCTCCGCGAAGACCACCTGCGCGATCCGTTGCAGGGTCACGGTCTTGCTCGGCATGCCGCGCACGAAAGCTTCGCTTGCCCTTATCTCGATGTCTTCGGGAGCGGCCTCCAGCACGAAGGCGGCCACGCGCGCGATCTTCGCGCGGAGCGACGCCGCGGTTTTCGCCACGCCCGGGATGACCACCCCGGCAAAACGCGCGGCGCGCGTGCCCGAGTCGTACGGCGTCACCGCCGTATCGCCCTCCACGAGCTCGATGTCTTCGATGCGGGCACCGAGCGCGTCCGCTGCCACCTGCGATGCGGTAATCGCATGCGAGGTGCCGTTGCTGGTGTCGCCGATATAGATGGTGACGTGGCCCGACACGTCCATGCGCATGGTGACCGTCGAATAGTCCTGCGTGGGAACGTACGGGCGGGCCATCGCCGCCGTGTAGGTGTTCCAGCCCGCGCCTTCCCACGCCATCC
>Ga0080064_1004905_pt2 | contig 15037 bp, 18 predicted proteins | sample Subgrocontami54m_FD_69260 | JGI IMG/M metagenome (GOLD analysis project Ga0080064, IMG submission 69260) | Subsurface groundwater microbial communities from S. Glens Falls, New York, USA - GMW46 contaminated, 5.4 m (SPADES assembly) (version 2) ...
ATCGGCGCCGGTCATTGCCCGCCGGCGCCAAAACGCGCAAACTACGAACAATCTGCGGAACCTCTGAATAAGTCTGCTTGAAAAAATATCGTCATTCCGGCGCAAGCCGGAAACCAGGTGAATCCCCATGAAACCCCACGAAAATCTTGATCCGCTCGTGATTGCGGGCAAATCCTATGCCTCGCGCCTGCTGGTCGGCACCGGTAAATACAAGGATTTCGCCGAGACACGCGCCGCGGTCGAAGCCAGCGGCGCACGCATCGTTACGGTCGCAATTCGCCGCACCAACATCGGCCAGGACCCGAATCAACCGAGCCTGCTCGAAGTGCTGCCGCCGGCGCAATTCACGATTCTGCCCAATACCGCCGGGTGCTATAACGCGGACGACGCGGTGCGCACGCTCAGGCTCGCGCGCGAATTGCTCGACGGGCACGATCTCGTCAAGCTCGAAGTTCTAGGCGACCAGAAGACACTGTTCCCGAACATGGCGGAGACGCTGAAAGCGGCCGCGACACTGGTCAAGGACAACTTCAAGGTCATGGTCTATTGCAGCGACGATCCGATCGCGGCGAAACAACTCGAGGAAATCGGCTGCGCCGCGGTAATGCCGCTCGCGTCGCTGATCGGCTCCGGCATGGGCATTCTCAACCCGTGGAACCTGCGGATCATCATCGACAACGCCAAAGTGCCGGTGCTGGTCGATGCCGGCGTCGGCACCGCCTCGGATGCGGCGATCGCGATGGAACTGGGCTGCGACGGCGTGCTGATGAACACCGCCATCGCCGCGGCGAAAAATCCGGTGCTGATGGCCGCCGCGATGAAAAAAGCGGTCGAAGCCGGGCGCGACGCGTTTCTCGCCGGGCGCATGCCGAAGAAACCCTACAGCGCGAGCCCGAGCTCGCCGAGCAGCGGGCTCATCGCGTAGAAACCCGCGCTGCCGCAGGTTACATCTTCCAGCCGTAGGCGATGCCGATGGCGTTTTGGTACATCTTGAGCGTTTCAGTACCGCCGACGCCCAGCAGTGCCGATGCGGAAGGTCCGGTAACCGAATTGCTGAACGCGTGCATGTAGTAAACAGTAAGCTCGGACTTGTTCTGCAGGATCCAGGTCGCTCCCAGTGTGAGGTGCTGTTCGATCACGCCTGGAGCGATAATGTTGAAGGTTACGCTGTCGATGTCGTCGCGAACGGGCGACTTGCCGTAATTGTACCCGGCGCGCAGCGTGAGGTTCTTGCTGTACGCGTGTTCCACGCCCAGCTTGAACGCGGTCTGGTCCCGCCAGTTGAAACCGGAACCGTTGGCTGAGCCTAGCGGGTTGGCGGGTGGCGCCGACAGACTGTTCGTGACACCGTTCGCAACGGACTTCACGCCGCTGTAGTTGATTTGCTGGATGTCAAATGCCACTGTGACACTGGGCGTGGCTTTAACCGCGATGCCGACGCTGTAATTCTCGGGAATGTCAAAACCACCCTGCTCGGCAAACAGGCCCCGGTATTTGTCGAATTTGCCCATGCGCATCTTGGGAGCATACGCGGCGCCTAACGTAACGGTATCTGAAACCTTCCCCATCCAGCCGACGCGCACGCCCCAGCCGGTGGAACTGTCATAACCAACGTTGGTCACGGCCGTTGGACTGCTGGAGAAACCCGTGAACGCCTGCAGCCCGTCCACTTTGAACCGTTGATAAGCGAACAATGGGGAAATGCCAACGGAGTGGTTGGGGCTGAACTTATAGGCCAGGGTTGGCGCGACGATGAGCTGCATCAAGTCCACGCCGAGCCTGCCGCAGCCGAACAGGAGGTTTGCCGGCGCCGCGCCGCATAGTGCGGGATTGAAGTTGGAGCCGGCGACACCATTACTGTCATTGAAATCGGTATTCATGCCGCCGTTGCCGTAAACAGTCACCCCCAGCGACAGATTGGGATTGATCATCTTGTTGTAGCCGAATTCCGGAATGATGAAGTAATGGCTGTCGCTGTCCACGCTGTCGTTGTAAATGCCACCGAAAGCGGCGCTACCCTGCCGTGACACCGAGCGCCGGGGACTGAACAGGTCGGCCCCGAAATCGATGCGGTTTCCGACGAACACCATCTTGGCCGGGTTCGTCGCGCCACCGAAAGCGTCATCCGCCATCGCAGTCGCGGCACCCGCCATGCCTTTGGCTTTCATGCCGTAGCCGTGCGGAAAATACCCGTTGGTGGCGTATGCAACTGCCGGCGCGCAGCACGCGGCGATCACAGCGAGCCTGATGCAGTTCTTCAGCTTCATGGTTTCCCCTTCGCGTTACGATCAAATATACAGGCTGACGTCGGCGTCCCTCGCCATCGGCAGGAACGTCGCGGCGCCACAGTAATCCTTCACTTCGGGTATGAACTCGCTGCGATCGTAACCAAACAGGTCGACGGTCATCTGGCACGCGATCATGTTGACGCCGGCCTCGAGCGAGAGGCTGCGCAATTCCTCGATGTCGACGACGCCGGCATTCTTGATCGTCTGCTTCATCAAGCGGGTCGCCATCGCCTCGAATCCGGGCACCGCAGCCTGGATCAGGTTCGGGATGTTCCACTGGATGCCGCGGAACCATTGCGGGCCGAACGGCATTTTCATCGGCATCGCGGGGTTGCCGAGCGGGCTCACCTGCGCGTCGATTTTCTTCTTCAGCAGGTTGAGGCCGTAGAACGTAAAGAAGATCGAGACATTCCAGCCGAGCGCCGCGGCGGTCGAAGCGAGGATAAAAGGCGGATAAGCCCAGTCGAGCGTGCCCTTGGTCGCGATGATCGTCATCGAAGGCGTGCGCGCGGCTTCGATCTCGGCCAGCTTCTGCGGCAGCAGCGCGTCCAGCCGTTCGCTGATGAGCTTGTCGAGCGTGGCGATATCAATATCCATTAGCGTTCCCCCTGTGGCCCGCGGACAGCCATCCGTTGTCGGTCCGGCCATGCCGTAACAATTGGGCAAGTTTCATCCGATACGCAGGCTCGGCGCTTTGACTGAAATCAATCATAAGGTATATTAGAACATAAGGAATCAATTATTTAGATGCGCAAGAAAAATTTTTTGATGCAGCAGGCGCGGTGCGCAACATTGGACTGAATCTAAGTCGATCCACCGCCCGCGATTGGAGTAGATTCAGAGTGCGCCGAATGCGCGAGGGGGAAGTGTCATGGCAAAAAAACTGATGATCGTCATGGTCAATACCGACCCGTCGGACGCCACCGAACTCGGTGCGCCGTTTTTCCAGGCTACCGTGGCGGCGGCGATGGAATACGAAGTGGAAGTCATCCTGACCGCGCGCGCAGGCGAGCTGGCGGTAAAAGGCGTGGCGGAAAAGCTGTTCGTGAAGCCGGGCTCACCGAAAAGCGTCTACGACTTCATCAAGGACGCCCACGAGGGTGGAAGTCATCCTGACCGCGCGCGCAGGCGAGCTGGCGGTAAAAGGCGTGGCGGAAAAGCTGTTCGTGAAGCCGGGCTCACCGAAAAGCGTCTACGACTTCATCAAGGACGCCCACGAGGCCGGCGTGCATTTCAAAGTGTGCACGCCGACCCTCGAGCTGTGGGGCAACGACCTGATTCCCGAAATCGAGGAAACGGTGGGCGGCGCCTATGTCATCCAGCAGGCAATGGATGACGACGTCGTGACTTTCACTTACTGACGCCGGACGCTGGCGCGCCTGCGGGCGTGCCGTTAAACTGCGGTGGCCATGAATGCCGTCCACCGCCCGATCCGCAGCTTCGTGCTGCGCCAAGGGCGCGTCTCGAACGCGCAGCGGCGCGCCCACGACACACTGCTGCCGAAGTACGGAATTCCCTACGCGGCTCACCCGATCGATTTCGACCAGGTGTTCGGCCGCCGCGCGCCGAAAGTGCTCGAGATCGGTTTCGGCATGGGTGAAACCACCGCGGCTATCGCCGCACAGCACCCCGACTACGATTATCTCGGCATCGAGGTGCATACGCCTGGCGTCGGCAGCCTGCTGAAACGCATCGCCGAGCTCGGCCTCGCCAACGTGCGCATCATCCAGCACGATGCGGTCGAAGTGCTGCGCGACATGATCGCTCCGTCAACGTTCGACGCGGTGCACCTCTTTTTTCCCGACCCGTGGCCGAAAAAGCGCCATCACAAGCGGCGGCTGGTGCAGCCTGAATTTGTGGCCTTGCTCGTGGAGCGCATGAAGGCCGGCGCGTATCTGCACGTTGCGACCGACTGGCAGGAATACGCGGAGCAGATCCTCGACGTGTTCAGCCGGGAACCGCAGCTCGCCAACACGGCGCAGGATTACGCACCCCGCCCCGGCTACCGGCCGCAGACCAAGTTCGAGACGCGCGGGCTGAAGCTCGGGCACGGCGTGTGGGATATCATCTTTCGCAAACGCTGACCCTATGACTTATGGCGTACTCGTCAACTGGCGGCGTACCGGCTGCGTTCAGTGTCGCAAGAGGACGACATGGAAACGCGGTTGAGCCTTGCGCCGGGGCAAAACGGCACCAAGAAGCTGCTCGCAAAATATGGTGATCGACTGGTCTGCGTACGCTACCGCTACGATGCCGAACGCAAGCTGCGGCACAAGACGGTGGAGCTGATCGTGGAGACCGCGCCGTGGTCGCCGCGTGCGCGCAACGCGCGTCGCGATCCCAACGACATGGTCGCCGTACGAATCGCGTATTCCGATACGGACGTACGGCAACGCATCAAAACCGCCGGCGGTATCTGGCGCGCGCGGCAGCGGCTGTGGGAAGTGGACTGGAAAACGGTACATGAACTGGGCTTGCAAAGCCGAGCCGTCGCTCAAGACCTGCGCTAACACCGATATATATGTAGATATACCGGTGCATATGCATATATCTACGGACAAGAAGTTGTATATGTGAATATATGGGTTTAGCATCGGCAAACTGTCATCGAATTCAAGTTAGGTTCGCGAAACTCCCATCATGCACATCGTCGGCTTTGATCCTGGTGGCGAAAACGCGTTTGGTTGGGCGGTACTCTCCGGAACTGGCCACGATCTTTCGCTCGTCGCATCGGGCACTTGTACTGGTGCGCCAGCCGCTCTGTCGGCTGCGCGGGCCGCTACTTCCATCGCTCCCATTGCCTTCGGTACCGACGCACCGCTGTTCTGGGTGCAAGCTGGCGATCGAAAGGCCGATGAAACGGTACGAAAGATGGTCTGCGCTGCTGGTGGCAAGTCTGGCACTGTGAGCCACGTAAATTCATTGCGCGGAGCGTGTCTCGTACAGGGCGTACTGGTAACTCGTCTCGCTGCGGAGCTTTGCCCGAGCGCAATGATTACGGAAGCACATCCGAAGGCTCTACTCGCGGCCTCCTTGGCCGCCAGAGACTTCGCCAGTCGCATCGTCCGGCCAGTGAGCACTAAGCACGAACGAGACGCAGCTCTTGCTGCATACACAGCCTTTGCGCTTGCCACGCAGACTGACGGGTGGCACGATCTTGCAGCAACGGAGCAAAGTCCATTCTTTCCTGGAGGTACGCGTGTCGCGTACTGGTTTCCAAAATCGCGAACCTAACTTTAGCTGCACCGGACGCGCTGAAGCGCGCCGGTGAGCATGACGTTCGGCGTCAGAGTCCACAAAGGGTTGTAGATTGGAGTACTATTTGCACTATGAAGATAGCTACTGGAAAGGTTGTCGGGGGTAAGGTCGTAGTCGAGGGCGTGACACTCGAAGAGGGCGCGTCGGTGACTGTTTTGGCCAAGGACGACGAAGGCGGCTTCACCCTGTCCCCTGAGGAGGAGGCCGAACTGCTTATTTCTATCGCCGAGGCCGATCGTGGAGAAACGGTTTCCGCCGAAGAGGTGCTTGCAGGGCTCGCCCGTCGTCGTCGCTGAGAGGCCGTGGAAGTTCAGGTCACGAAGCGAGCGCAAGTACACATTGATCGCGCTGCTCTGTGGTGGGACCAGAATCGCCCTCTTGCTCCGGAGGCCTTAGACGAAGAACTTGCGGAGGCGTTTTCGCTTCTGAGCGCTGAACCCGGCATTGGCGCACCAGCATTGAATGTCCGCGCGAGAGGCGTAACCTAACAAATGCTTTCAGGCCGACGCGTCAAAGCCGCGCGGCTGAAGCGTGACGTCAGAGATCGCAAAGCCGTCTGCCGATTTGCCATACACTCGTATGGCTATTTCTACAGAGTTATGCTAACGTTCGACTATGTCAATGGTCCAGTTCGAGTGGGATTCGAAAAAAGACCAGGAAAACCAAGCCAAGCGTGGGGTCGCGTTTGCGGTGGCACAATTTGCTTTCGCCGATTCGAACCGCGTGATAGCTGAAGACCTTTCGCATAGCTCGAAAGAAAAGCGTCACTATTGCTTCGGCCTAGTCGAAGGTGGAGTGCTTACCGTTCGGTTCACGTATCGCGGCAACGTACTCCGAATTTTCGGAGCAGGTTATTGGCGGAAAGGAAAGCAAATCTATGAGCGAGAAAATAAGATACACCAACGAGCCCCTCGGAAAGCTTGAGGTTGTCTCCGACTTTCTTCCGCGTCCAGAGGACTTGGTCTTTCGGGATGAGGGAGTTAAGGTAACGCTCGCCCTGAGCAAACGCAGTGTGGACTTCTTCAAGAGTCAGGCGCAGAAGCACAACACCCAGTATCAACGAATGATCCGGCGGCTTCTTGACGCTTATGCAGAGCACCATGCGCAATCTCTAACTTCGCGCTCAAGCGGACGCGGCCAAAAGCGCCGCGCCGCTTAGCTCCACGTTTGCCGTCACGATGCTCTTGCCTCTCTGTAGGAGCGAATGATGGACGAAACCCATTCTGGTGGTTGCGCATGCGGCGCAGGAGTCCCATGATCTCATGTGGCATTCGACTGCTTTTTGTCCTGATGTTCAGTGTTTGGCTTGCGCAGGGGGTGGCCTTCGCCCAAGTGGTTTCTGTGCCATTCAACGAGCGCGGGATTCTGTTCAACACTGCACCGACGTTGACATTTCTATGGCCAGCTCAAAAGCCGAGAGTAACCTTGATTTTTATTCCCGGCGGTGAAGGCCGCATTGGCCTCTTACCGGACCGCAAGGCACTGGGTGGCTTCTATGGGGCGACACTGAAGCCTCTGAGCGACGCAAGCCTGACCAGCGGGTCATTCAATGTCGTTGTGTTTGATTCTCCCGTTAATTTGCCGGTGGGTACTCACTACCCCTATTCACGCCAAGGTAGCGAACATTTGCTCCGCATAGAAAGCGTGGTTCGTTACTACAAAGAGCTGTATGCCTTGCCTGTATGGATCATGGGCCACAGCAACGGTGCGGTGAGCATCACAGAGTTTTACAAGATGCTGCAAAAGTCCCAGAAAGAGAGTTTGGTGGAAGGCGCCATCTACAGCTCTGCGCGAAACGGCTCAAGCTTCAATGACAACACGAACATGCCTGTCCTTTTTCTGGCGCATGAGCGTGATGGATGTGAGAAATCAAACCCAAGCCAGTCGCGCGATGTTTATGAACAACTACGCAAGAATGACCCGCAACGCGTTGAATATGTCTTGATCCGGGGTGGTGAGCCGCAATCGCAGCACCCATGCAATTCTGGTTTTCACATGTTTTACGGTGCGGGCGAAGAGGCCTATAAAGCCATCGACCAGTTTGCGGGGGCCTATCAAAAGCCATAGGGAAGCGGTAGGGCGTCAGTTCGGCCAGAAAGCTCTATTTCTCGACTGACTATGTTTTGGGGACGCTTACGCCGCGATTCTCAATATCCGATTGAGGCAGGCTACATCTGCGAGCCAATACGCTATTTAAATTGCGGCATAACCGCCCGTCGCAGGCGACGCGCAAGAAGCCGCGCGTGCCTGAACGGGGACGTTACGCCAGCGCTCAAAAGGGCAAATCATGTTCGCCGTGATCTTTGAAGTCGAACCGGCCGCGGGCCGGCAGCCGGAATATCTCGATCTCGCCGCCGCGCTGCGGCCCGAGCTCGAGAAGATCGATGGCTTCATTTCGATCGAACGTTTCTCGAGCCTGACCACGCCGGGGAAAATTCTGTCGCTGTCGTTCTGGCGCGACGAGGCTGCCATCGCAAAATGGCGGCAGCACGAGGCGCATCACCGCGCGCAATGGCAAGGAAGGTCCGGTGTTTTCGCCGACTACCGGCTGCGCGTCGCTTCAGTGGTGCGTGATTACGGGATGCACGACCGCGCCCAGGCGCCGCAGCAATTCCCCGCAGTCAAACGCTGATGCAAGTCACTCAACCCGCATGTTCGTTTCTTTGACGAGCTTGCCCCAGCGCGCGGCTTCGCTGGCCATGAACTGGCCGAACTGCTCGGGCGTGCTGGTGATTGCCTCGACACCGACCTCGCCGAGACGGGTTTTCACGTCCGGCGTCGCAAGCGCTTTGACGACATCCGCATTCACCTTGTTGACGATGGCGCGCGGCACGCCGGCCGGAAACAGGATGCCCCACCAGTTGACGGCGGCGAAGCCCTTGATGCCCTCCTCGGCAAGCGTAGGCAGCTCGGGCGTGAACGGCCAGCGCTTCTCGCTGGTAACCGCGAGCGCGCGCAGCTTGCCGGTTTTCAGGGCCTGCACCGCGGGCACCGCGTCCGAGAACATGGTGGTGATCTGCCCGCCCATGAGATCGGTGATCGACAGCGCATTGCCTTTGTAGGCCACCGTAATCATGTCGACGCCGGCCAGCCGCTTGAACATCTCGCCGGCAAAGTGCGACATGCTGCCCGGACCGCTGGTCGCGTAGGTAAGCTCGCCCGGGTGGCGCTTGGCGAGCGCCACGAGATCCTTCACCTTTTTCACCGGCAGCGACACCGGCACCACCAGGATGTTGGCCGAAATCGTGATGCGCGAGATCGGCACGAAATCCTTCTGCCAGTCGTAATTGACTTTCGCCAGCAATGGCTTGGCGACGACCGGCCCGAAATTACCGAGCACCATCACGTAGCCGTCGGCCGGCTGCCTGGCAGCGTAATCCATGCCGATCGATCCGTCGGCGCCCGGCCGGGATTCGACGAGAACGGTCTGGCCCCAGTATTCGGTCAATTTCTGGCCGATGATGCGCGCCATCACGTCGGAGCTGCCCCCCGGGGGATAGGTGACGATAAACCTGACGAGCTTGGTGGGGTAGCTTGGCGGCTGCTGCGCCTGCGCCGCGCCGCAGACCATCGCGGCGGCGGCAACGACTGCACACGTGAGTACTTGCTTCATACGATCTCCTCTGGTGATAGCTTCGATGGTGGCCGGTATTTTAGTGCAGAAACAGCTGCAGCAGGTCGTTGAGGAAGCGCCGGCCGAGCGCGGTCGGCGCAATGCGCAGCGCGTCACGGATGATGAGGCCGCGCCGCTCGGCGGCTTCGAGCTCTTTCAACACCGCCGTGAGCGGCATGCCGGTGCGCTCCTCGAACAGGCTTGCAGGAAAACCCGCGTTCAGCCGCAGCGCATTCATCATGAACTCGCAGCCGATCTCGTTTGCCGCTACGTCGTGCTGCTCCTGAATGGCGTTGCCGGCGATGGCGCTTGCCATGTATTGCCGCGGTTGCTTGTAACGCATCTGGCGCGTAATACGGCCGGCAAACGACAGCTTGCTGTGCGCGCCGGCGCCGATGCCGAGGTAATCGCCAAACTGCCAGTAATTCACGTTGTGCCGCGCGCGTCGCCCCGGCTGCGCGAAAGCCGATGTTTCGTAATGCTCATAACCCGCGGCCGCGAGCGCATCCTCGATCGACTGCTGCATCTGCGCCGTGGCGTCGTCGTCCGGCAGCGGCGGCGGATAGCGGTGGAAATAGGTGTTGGGTTCCAGCGTCAGGTGATAAGCCGACAGGTGCGGCGGCGCAAACGACAAAGCCGCCTCGAGGTCGGCGCGCGCCTCGTCCACGCTTTGCTGCGGCAGGCCGTACATCAGGTCGAGATTGAAGTTGTCGAAGTTGCGGCGCGCGATTTCGATCGCGGCGCGCGCTTCCGCGGCGTCGTGGATGCGCCCGAGCGCCTTGAGATGGTGCGGATTGAAGCTCTGGATGCCGATCGACAGCCGGTTGATGCCCGCCGCGCGGAACGCCCGGAATTTCTCCGCTTCGAATGTTCCGGGATTGGCTTCGAGCGTGATCTCGGCGCCGGCTTCGAGCGGCAACCGCGTGCGCACCGCCGCGATGATGCGCTCGATGCCGTCCGCCGAGAACACGCTTGGCGTGCCGCCGCCGAAAAATACGCTGTAAACCTTGCGTCCCCACACCGGCGGCAGCGCCGCTTCGAGATCCGCGATCAGCGCGTCGATATAGCCTTGCTCGGGCGGCGGCTCGCGCGCTTCGTGGGAATTGAAATCGCAGTACGGGCATTTGCGCACGCACCACGGAATGTGGATGTAGAGCGAGAGCGGTGGGAGCACGCCTAGCGCCTCACGGGGCGCGCCGGCGGCCCCGGCCGCAGCCGCGCCGCGAGCGCGGCAAGCGCCTGCCCGCGATGGCTGATGCGGTTCTTGTGCTCGGGCTTGAGTTCCGCCGCGGTCCGGCGCAACTCCGGCAGCAGAAACAGCGGATCGTAGCCGAAGCCGCCGCTGCCGCGCGGCGTTTTCACGATCTCGCCATGCCACTCGGCCTCGCAGATCAGCGGCTGCGGGTCGTCGGCGTGGCGCGTCAACACGATCACACAGTAGTAATGCGCCTTGCAATTCGTCTCGTTCGCGAGCAACTCGAGCAGCTTGCGGTTGTTGCGCTCGTCCTGAGCCTTGCGTCCACCCGCCGCGCCGGCAGGCGCATCGCCCGCGAACCGCGCCGAATGCACGCCCGGCGCGCCGTGCAGCGCATCGACGCAGATGCCGGAATCATCGGCGAGCGCCGGCAACCCCGTGTGCCGGCTCGCGTGGCGCGCCTTGGCGAGCGCGTTCTCGATGAAGGTGAAATGCGGCTCTTCAGCCTCGGGCACGCCGAGCGTCGACTGCGCGACGATCTCGATCTCGAGCGGCGCGAGGATCGCGCCGATTTCGGTCAGCTTGCCGAGGTTGTTGGACGCAACGACGATTTTCTTCATGAAAATATTTTGAGGGCCGCTTTCTGGGCGGCGATCAGTTGCGCGATGCCTTGCTGCGCGAGATCGAACATCGCATCCATTTCGGCGCGCGAGAAGGGCTTGCCCTCCGCGGTGCCTTGTACCTCGACCAGGCCCCCGCTGCCGGTCATCACCACGTTCATGTCGGTGTCGCACGCCGAATCTTCGTCGTAATCGAGATCGAGCACCGGCACGCCGCGGTAGATCCCGACCGATACGGCAGCGACGAAATCGAGTATCGGCGTTGCCGCGAGCAGATTTTTCTCCAGCAGCCGGCCCACCGCATCATGCACCGCGACGAATGCGCCGGTGATGCCGGCCGTGCGCGTGCCGCCGTCGGCCTGGATCACGTCGCAGTCGATCTGCAGGGTGCGCTCGCCGAGCCTGGAGAGATCGACCACCGCGCGCAGCGCGCGGCCGATCAGGCGCTGGATCTCCTGCGTGCGCCCGGATTGCTTGCCGCGTGCCGCCTCGCGGTCGCTGCGCGTATTCGTGGCCCGCGGCAGCATGCCGTACTCGGCGGTGAGCCAGCCCTGCCCTTTGCCCTTGAGGAACGGCGGTACCTTGTCTTCAGTACTGACCGTGCAGACGACTTTGGTGTCGCCGAATTCAATCAGCACCGAGCCTTCGGCATGACGCGTATAGCCGCGCGTGATGCGCACTTCGCGCAACTGGTTGGGCTGGCGCTGGCTGGGTCGCATAAGATTCCCCGGATATGTTATCTTGCCGGTATCGTGCCGGCAGTTAATTTACGAATCACGAATCCCCAAACACTGGTCTTCTCATGATCTACAGCATGACCGGATTCGCCAGCGCAACCCGCGAGCTTGCCACCGCCGCACTCAACGTCGAATTGCGCTCGGTCAACCACCGCTATCTCGATCTGCAGTTCCGCCTGCCCGAGGAACTGCGCGCGCTCGAGCCCGGCCTGCGCGAACTCGTCGTCGCCCGCCTGCAGCGCGGCAAGGTCGAGTGCCGCGTCGGCCTCAATCCGCTGCCGCACGCGCCTAAAGCGTTCGACCTCAATATCGAGGTGCTCAAGCAGCTGCGCGCCTTGAGCGAAAAGCTGCGCGCCGCGTGGCCCAGCGTACCCGGCCTCGCTGCCGCCGACATCCTGCGCTGGCCCGGCATGCTCGGCTCGGACACGGTGCCGCTCGAGGCCATGCGCGCCGCGTGCCACGACGCGCTGCAAGCGGTGCTCGAGGATTTTACCGCATCGCGCGCGCGCGAAGGCGGGAAACTGAAAGACCTGCTGCTCGAGCGCGTCGCGTCGATGGAGGCGCGGGTTGCGACCGTCGCGCCGCGCATGCCGCAGGTAATCGCCGCGTTCCAGGAGAAACTGGCCTCGCGCCTGCGCGAAGCGATGGGAGCGGGTGACGACGAGCGCATCCGCCAGGAAATCGTGCTGTTCGCCAACCGCATCGATGTCGACGAGGAGTTGACGCGGCTCACGGCGCATCTGGGCGAAGTCAAACGCATACTCGGCGCCGGCGGCGCCGTGGGCAAACGCCTCGACTTCCTGATGCAGGAGCTGAATCGCGAAGCCAACACGCTCGGCTCGAAATCAGTCGATATCGAAGTCACCAAAGTGTCGCTCGAGCTGAAGCTGCTGATCGAGCAGATGCGCGAGCAGATTCAAAACATCGAATGAACGGCAATCTTTTCATCGTCTGCGCGCCGTCGGGCGCCGGCAAAACCAGCCTCGTCAGCGAGCTGGTGATGGCCGACCCGCAGATCAGGCTATCCGTGTCGTACACCACGCGCAAACCGCGGCCGGGAGAAGTCGACGGCCGCGAATACCACTTCGTGACGGAACAGACATTCATGCAGATGGCCGAGCGGGGGGAGTTCATCGAAAGCGCGCGGGTGCATGGTAACCACTACGCAACCTCGGCGCACTGGATCAGCGAGCAGCGCGCCGCCGGCCGCGACATCGTGCTCGAGATCGACTGGCAGGGCGCGGCCCAGGTGCGGCGGATGATCCCCGGGACGACCGGGATTTTCATCCTGCCGCCGTCCTTCGAGACGCTGCTGTTGCGGCTAAATACGCGCGCGCAGGACGCGCCGGACGTGATCGCGCTGCGGCTGGCGGCGGCGCGCGATGAAATCAGCCACGTCGGCGAGTTCGAGTATGTTATTATCAACGATAATTTCAGCCAGGCGGCGCAGGACCTGATCAGTATCGTCCATGCCCAACGGCTGCTGACCCCGCTTCAGCTGGCCCGTCACAGCGGCCAGATTAACCGCATGCAACAAGGGATTTAGCCATGGCACGTATTACCGTTGACGACTGTTTGAAGATTGTTCCGAACCGCTTCGAGCTGACGCTGGCTGCGACCTACCGCGCGCGCCAGATCACCAACGGCGCGACGCCGATGGTGGAGGCCAACCGCGACAAGGCAACCGTGATCGCGCTGCGCGAGCTCGCGGCGGGCCAATACGGAGTGGAGATCCTCAACAAAGCACCGTCCTGACGGCGACGCCGCGCCGAATCGCGGATTTGCTTATGTAGTTTCGTTCGTCCACATCCTGGTAGCCGGCCATGCCCGACGCCGCAACACTGTTCAAGGAGTGGGCCGGCTACCTCAAGCCGGAGGATGTGACGCGGCTCGAGACCGCGTATCACTTCAGCAAAACCGCGCATAGCGGCCAGTTCCGCGACTCCGGTGATCCCTACATCTCGCACCCGCTCGCGGTTGCCAACATCCTCGCTCAGCTGCACCTCGACTCGCAGGCGCTGACCGCCGCGCTGTTGCACGACGTGATGGAGGACACCTCCGTCACCAAGGCCGAGATCAGCAAGAAATTCGGCAAGCCGGTGGCGGAACTCGTCGACGGCGTCAGCAAACTCGACCGCATCGAATTCGAGACCCACGAAGAAGCGCAGGCGGAGAACTTCCGCAAGATGCTGCTGGCGATGGCGCGCGACGTGCGCGTGATCCTGATCAAGCTCGCCGACCGGCTCCACAACATGCGCACGCTCGATGCGGTGCCGGCGGAGAAGCGCCGCCGCATCGCGCGCGAGACCCTCGAGATTTATGCGCCGATCGCCAACCGCCTGGGTTTGAACAGCATCTACCAGGAGCTCGAAGACCTGAGCTTCCGTTACCTGTATCCGGCGCGCTACCGCGTACTGTCGAAAGCATTGAAGAGCGCGCGCGGCAACCGCCGTGAAGTGGTGGGCAACGTACAGGAGGCGATCGCGAAACGTCTCAAGGCTGACGGCGTCGAGGCGGTCGTGCACGGGCGCGAGAAGCACATCCACAGCATCTACCGCAAGATGCGCGAAAAGCACCTGTCGTTCGCCAAGGTGCACGACGTATTCGGCTTCCGCATCGTCGTCAAGGACGTGCCGTCATGCTACCTGGTGCTGGGCGCGCTGCATGCGCTCTACAAGCCGATCCCGGGCAAGTTCAAGGACTACATCGCGATTCCGAAGGAAAACGGCTACCAGTCGCTGCACACCACGCTGTTCGGCCCGTTCGGCAGCCCGCTGGAGGTGCAGATCCGCACCCAGGAGATGCACAAACTCGCCGAAGCCGGCGTCGCGTCGCACTGGCTCTACAAGAGTTCCGATGGCTCGTTGAACGAGCTGCAGAAGAAAACGCACCAGTGGCTGCAGAGCCTGCTGGAAATCCAGTCCGGCAGCGGCACCTCGACCGAATTCCTCGAGCACGTCAAGGTCGACCTCTTTCCGGACCAGGTTTACGTGTTCACGCCCAAAGGCAAGATCCTGTCGCTGCCGCGCGGCGCTACCGCGGTGGACTTCGCGTATGCCGTGCATACCGACATCGGCAACCGCTGCGTCGCGGTCAAGATCAACCAGGAACTGATGCCGCTCAGGACCGAACTGAAGAATGGCGAACGTGTCGAGATCATCACCGCATCGCACGCCAAGCCCAACCCGCTGTGGCTGAACTACGTGATCACCGCCAAGGCTCGTTCGCATATCCGGCACTTCCTGAAGACCGTGCAATCCCAGGAGTCAGCGCAGCTCGGCGAGCGGCTGCTGAACCAGGCGCTCGGCGCCTTCAATGTCGGTGAG
>Ga0080064_1005419_pt1 | contig 15028 bp, 13 predicted proteins | sample Subgrocontami54m_FD_69260 | JGI IMG/M metagenome (GOLD analysis project Ga0080064, IMG submission 69260) | Subsurface groundwater microbial communities from S. Glens Falls, New York, USA - GMW46 contaminated, 5.4 m (SPADES assembly) (version 2) ...
CCTCTCCCTCTTGAAACAGGAGGGCCTGTCGATCCTGATCATCGACAAGACCGTCGACGCCCTCCTGCGCCTCTCCGACCGCCACCTGATCCTGGAAAAGGGCCGCATCGTCTGGCACGGCGCCTCCCAGGCGCTGGCCGCCGACCCAATCGCGCGCGACCGCTACCTGTCGGTGTGAGCCAATGTCGCCCGACGCGATCCGCCCGCCCAACCCCCGCGCCGGCCGTCTGCTGTGTGGCATTAACGAAATAAGGCGCTATCGAACGACCAGATCAGGTGTGCCTCTCGGGGTGCGCCACTCGCGGCCCTGCCAATTGGCACGCACTACAAACCAATGCAGTGCCGGCCGGACCCCCATCGAGGCCCGGCCGAGGTAACGTAGATCGCGAGGCGAGGGCGCTTACCGGATGCCCGAGAACGAAATGGCCGAAGTGGCACCAACCGCCGAGATGCCGACCGAGACGCCGGCGCCCGAGAGACGACCCACCGATATCGCTCCACTGAGGGTGACGCTACCGGCGTTGTTGGTTGTCTGCGTGATCCTGCCCTGACGGCTAAACGTTGCGTTGACAGGGCTGTTGATCGCAGACACTGAGACCGAGCTCACCGCGCCCGTGGCACTGATGTTGACGGAAGAGCCCTTGCCGGAAAGGACGCCGGCCCTGATGCTATTGTCCAAGCTGGTTACGGACCCGGTGTTTTCCGTATGCTGGCGGATATCCTTGAACGCAATGGAGCCCGCAACGGGGCCAGTGGTGGTGATGATGCTGCTTGCCGCTACCGACGAAGCGGCACCCGTCGCGCCGATGGAGGCGGAAGCGCCGATGCCTGTGATGCCGCCCCGCACCCTGATGCTGGCTGCGCCGATGGTCACGTCGCCGCTGTTCGTGACCGCTTGATCGACGAAGATGCCATGCCCCTCCTGGGCGATGGCGGGGATCGCGAGAGCGACGATGGCACCGAGGGCGAAGCCGCCGGCCATCAAGTTGCGTCTTATCGAGGTCTGAATGCTACGCATAGCGATACTGTGTCCCCCAAACGTGCCACGTTGGTCCCGGAGACCGGCGGCAGCCGGCGTCTCCAGGCCTCACCCGAACGGATCCCTCAGGATTTGCTCGGCCCCAACGGCTCGCGAACGCAGGTTCTAGTCTGGCCAACTGCGCTTCTCGCCGTATCGGTGAAAAAACTTTTAGTATTTGTGCAGAAATAGCGCTAGAAAAGCTGTTAGACAGCACTAATTTTGACAGTTAACGTTCGAAACGTCGCGAAGAGTGTACATTTCGTTGTTTTCACGTGGGGTCGTCTCGAGAACGACAAGCCCCAGAGGCGTCAATCCCTGGCGAGACGCTAATCAGTGCATCTTTTTGAGAGATTTCCTGTGCCTAATGTGCGGCCACACGCTCGACCGGAGGCGCCGGCAAGTCCAACCTCAGAAGATCGGCTACCATGTCCCCGCACCGCTCGCGCAGGCTGGGGAACTCCTTCATGAGCACGTCGGCGACGCCGAGGGCGATCGGTCCGTTGAGGGCTTCGAGCTGCAGCCGCTCCTGGCTCGAGAGCACGGCACTGCCGGTGACGAGCGTGTGGTTGAAATCTCGGCCGACGCCGACGCCGAGCTCCGTGAAGCGCACCGGCCGCTGAATGAGGCTCACCTGCCGGTTGAGCCGGGTATCGGCCTCGTCGAGCTGAATGGAAAGGCTCAATTGCGCAAAGCCTGTCGCTGCAATCGGCCCGATGCCGCTGATCCTGAGATCAGCGCCCACCTGCTGGCCGAAATCGAGGCTGTTGAAGATGCCGTTAATGGCATACTGAGCTCGAACCGCACGCCGCGGGGGACCGAAATAAGTCGAAACGACTTGGCCGCCCGCGGTCCTGATGGCATCCGTGACATAGGACGCGCTGCCGCCTTGCGGTACGAATGCACCGGTTGCGCCCGTCGCGACCTGATTGATCTTGCCGGTACTGTCGGCAAAGGCGCCGACGACAAACGTCTTGTTCGTGAGCAAGCCGGTACTGCCTATGCAATGCAGCGTTGCCGCTATCTGCGGATAGGGCTGGACCTTGCGCGGCATCTCGGCCTGCCTCGCGAGGCCGGGAAGCTCGCCGTGCGTAGCGCATCCAGAAGTCAGTGTTGCGAGCGCCAGGGCAACACTCTTCGTCGCTGTTTTCACGGACAAAACCTTGCATGGCCTCATCGGTTGGCATTGATCGCGCCCGAATTGGTCACGCTCCCTGTATTGGACGAGCTCTGGCTGGCAGTCAGGTCGACCACGTTGTTGTTTCCTGTGACGGAGACGCTGACGATGCTCTGCGAGCCGATTGACTGGATCGTGATGTTGTCGGGCAGAAGATAGCCGCGCCGCGCCGCGTTGACCTGGGCGGCGACGGTGCCGTCGAGGGCATGAAGGGTCGCCGAGTCTTTCGCGCCCGGCAATACGCCCGAACCCGCCGTACCCCACATGAACCCCGCGGAAGCATCGCCTGAGACGGTGCCGCCAGTGTATGATCTCGATGTTGTCTGCGTTGATTGCGCCACCGCGGAACCCGCCAGCAAAAAGGCGCAACCCACTGCAGCAAGTGCAGCTCTCATCATCCTGACGGCCTTACCCAGAAGAAGCGCTCGTGCCCCGAGTGCACGTGCAATGCACGCTGATTCGGGTGTTCTGGCAAAGCGTCTCGCGAGGGATTGCATCACCTTGCAGTGGAGAATCCCCACGGATCTGGACCTGGCTGGGGTTGGTGATTGCTGCTAGGACGCAGGGGTCTGCGCCAGGCAACTTCGTCAGCGGGGGATCAAAACCTGCCCATCTTTGCGCCCGCCACGTCACCGCGATCGAGTTGACCAAGGACGGGCCCTACGCTGCGCGGCGCGATGAAGAGACTGGCGCCCGTGAGGCGGTGGTACGGGGCTTGCCGCTTCTCATCATCTACACGGTGAGCGACAATCTGATCGAGATCATCGCGGTCTTTCCGCAGCCCCCCGCTAGTATCTACTGCAAGCCGCTAAACCCAAGCTATATTCGCTACGTAGTCTTCGAGCGCCCAAGTGCGGCCTTTCGCGCCTCGAGTGCAGACAGTTTTTTCTTGAGATCAGCGATCTCCTTGTTGATCGTACGTAATTCGGACTGGGATTTTGTTCTCACCAAGTATTCGGAGCCAAACTGCTGCGCTATATATACTTCAAGCTGGCTTCTCAGGATTCTCAGGTAGGGGTTGCCCCATACTGCGCCTTCCCGGAATTCAAGTTTGCCGGCTTGGATCCCCTCTACGATGAAATCGCGGGTTACGCCATATTCTTTTCGCGCCGTCACCTCGCTGAGGACCGCGCCCTTACGAACCCATTCGCCGTATTCCGCCATTTGGGACGCCTCAAGGTTGCTGCGCCGTACCACGCTCGATGTAGCTACTGGAAATCATCCCCGACAGCGTTGCTCAGCTCCAGTGCGTCGGCCATGGCCTGCAAATCGATCGGCACAAGTTCGTTGCTGCGTTTGCGGGCATGGGCATAGATCGCACAGAGCTTTTCGTGTCGCGCCTGCAGCTTCGTGTGGAGATCCGGCATAGTGCTCTCCATCAGGCGTCTGAATGTCGCCACATCGCATGGCAGCGGCTCGTCCGCGACCCGCTCCCATGTTTTGGCATCGTAGTTGACATTGACCGAGCTGGCGGTCTCGAGCGTGCCACCCTCTTGCCCACGCGCTGGATTTCGGCAAATGCCTCCCGCCATTCATCACGCCGCAGGAACGTCATGAGACCCTTGAGGGAGGATGCGTTGGCCATCGGCAAAGCTCCGGTCGGAAGGATGGCGGACACGACTGGTCCATCTGCAGTCTAGCCCAGCAGCCGACGCGCTGCGATTGAGCGGTGCAACGCCGTTGTGGATAGCTCGATTGGGGCGCTTTCGCTCGGCGCGCAGTTCGACCAGACATCAAGAAGACAGCTGCAGATTCAAGACGCGAACGGATTACATGCGATTGTGGGTCTCAGGTTTGCCCTTTGCTGCACTGGGAACAAACATGTGCTTTGGCACCTTTGCCCCGTGCAGGCGGCCTCGCGAGCTGGTCCGCTATCCAAGGGTTAAGCTGCCGAATTTGAGCAGGCGGCTGATCACACAAAAGTGAAGTCGTCCGCTTCCTGGGCGTATGCTGGAGTGCTCGCTAACATCGGTGACCGGGCGAAGCTGACCCACTTCTGACGAAGTGCGGATCGGCATGCGGTTAGAACACTTCCGGCTTCGATCGGCTATCATCGCGCGAATTCGTCAGTCGCATGCAGAAGGTGAAGTGTCATGGAATTCGGTTACTTCACATTGAGCGACAACCACTATCCCGATCTTGGCCGCTCGCCTGAGCAGTTCATCCTCGAGATCCGCGAGCAGGCGATCCAGGCCGACAGGCTCGGCATGCACTCGGCTTGGATCGGCGAGCACCATTTCGACTCCCTCGGTGTCAACTCCTGCCCCCACGTGCTGCTGGCGAGCATCGTGCCGCTGACGAAGCGGATCAGGCTCGCGCCCGCCGTTGCGGTGCTGCCATTGCATCATCCATTGCGGGTCGCCGAGGAGTGGGCGACGCTTGATCTTGTTTCTGGCGGTCGCGTCGATTTCGCCGCTGGTCGCGGCTACGACCGCCGAGAGTATCTGCCGTTCGGCGCCGACTATATGGCATCACTCGAATTGCTCGACGAGAGCGTCGAGGTAATCCAGAAGGCTTGGAACTCGCCGGGAGCCTGGTCGCACAAGGGTCGTTCCTTCGATATCCCCCAGATGACGATCACACCGCGGCCGGTGCAGCAGCCCATACCCTTCTACATGGCCTGCTTCTCCAAGGCATCCATGGAGATCGCTGCGCGGCGCGGTCTGAATATTATTTTCGCCCCGTTTGCGGCCCAGATCACATTTGGAGGTCTTGCTGAAGCGGTTGCGGCATACCGCGCGGAGTGTGCTAGATTCGGCACAAGACCAGGGCGCGCGATGTGCAGCTATTTCATCCACATAGCCGAGACGCCTGCCGAGGATGATGTGGGCCGCGAGGCGCTCATGCGGTATTTCGAGCACGCGGTGAAGCCCGCCTTTGTGCAACAGCCCGGCAAGACACCGCCATCGATGCTCTATTTCCACCGCATCAACGAGATCCTGGCGGGCATGCGCAAGGAGACGCTATCGGATAAGTCGATCCTGCTCGGCCCTCCAGCAACCATCATCGAGACGCTGAGGCGTGTTGAAGCCGCTGGCATCGCTGAGGTAATCCTCTACTTCAATGTCGGGGCCAAACCGCACCGCATGGTGCTGGACCAGATGGAACGGTTCATGGTTGCCATTGCACCAGCCTTCGAGGGGAGTCACCGCGGCTTCGCCAAAGCCTCGGATCGGCCTACAACGTGACTTCGACGAGTGATGTGCGCTAGCTCGATCCAACTGGAACAATGAGAGCCTATGGCATAGAGGGAGTTAAGCCAGGGCTTGAGCCGAGATCGAGCAGGTTCTTGAGCTACTGCAGACTTGAATTGTCTCGGCTGGCAGGACTTGGCAGGCCCCTTCTTCTCGTCGAGCGAGTAGGATAATCCGATGGGACTGAAAAAAAGGGAGGATCCAATGCAGCTCCGGCATCTTAGTGGTGCACTTGTGGCCACCATCCTTGCAGCCACCTCGGGCACGGCGGCGCGTGCGCAGCAGGTCACGCTCAAGCTGCACCACTTCGTTCCCGCGCAAGCCAACCAACAAAAGTTCTGGTTCGAGCCGTGGGCCAAGAAGCTGGAGCAGGAGTCCGGGGGCAAGCTCAAGGTCGAGATCTACCCGTCCATGCAGCTCGGCGGCAAGCAGCCGCAGCTCTATGATCAGGCCAAGGACGGCGTAGTCGACATTGTGTGGACCGTGTCGGGCACGACGCCTGGACGCTTCCCGCGGCTCGAGGTATTCGAGCTGCCGTTCCTTTCGCACGCGATCGGCGAGAAGACCGCGCCCGCCGTCTGGGAGTTCTACGAGAAGTTTGCCAAGGACGAGCTGAAGGACGTGAAGCCGCTCGCGGTGTGGGGTTTCGGCAGCGGCGTTCTGTTCACCAAGGACGTCGTGATCAAGACGCCGGCTGACGCCAAGGGGCTGAAGCTGCGCGCGTCGAACCGGCAGACCAACGACGCCTTCGCGCTGATCGGCGCCCAACCGCAGAGCATCCCGCCACCGGGCGTGCCCGAGGCACTCGCTAAGGGTGTCGTCGATGGCGTCGTGTTTCCCTATGATGCGGTCATCCCCTTCAAGCTCGATGAGCTGACCAATCGTGTCAGCGAGTTCGGCGGCGACCGCAACTTCTACAACTCGGTGCTGTTGTTCGTGATGAACAAAGCCAAATACGACGGCCTGCCCGCCGACCTGAAGAAAGTGATAGACGACAACTCCGGCGCGGCGCTGTCGCACGATCTCGGTCGCAAGTGGGACGAGTGGGATAAGATCGGCCGTGCCGCCGTGCTCAAGCGCAACACGCCGATCCACGTCATTGATGGCGCCGACCTCGCGGCCTGGAAGAAGGCGGTCGAGCCGATCACCGCTAAGTGGATCGAAGAACGCAACAAGGCCGGCGACAACGGTGCCGAGCTCGTCAAGACGGCGCAGGAGCTGATCGCGAAGTATTCCAAGTGAGTGACCCGCACACATGGAGAGGGTAGCGCCAGAACCGCACGGTCCCGTAGGCCGCGCGCTCGAGCGCGTCTGCGAGGCCGTTGCGGTGGCGGGCGGCGTGCTGTTGGTCGCCATCATGCTGATCTCGAGCGTATCGGTCATCGGACGCGGCCTGTCGCAAGTGTTGGGGGCGAAGGTCTCGGGTATCCCCGGCGACATCGAGATCGTGCAGCTCGGCTGTGCCGTGGCGGTATTCGCGTTCCTTCCGTTCTGCCAGCTCAAGCGCGCGAACGTCCTCGTCGGGGCTTTCACCAAGAACCTGCCGGTGCGTTACCGGGCCATGTTCGACCTTGCCGCCAACCTGCTGTTTCTGATGCTCGCCGTCGTGCTCGCCCTGCAGCTCGGGCATGGCACGATGGAGAAGTTCCGCAACCATGATACGACCATGGTGCTGCGCATTCCCGAAGGTTGGGCGTACGCGGTGGCGCTGGCGTTCGCCTGGCTGCTGGCGATCGTGACGGCCTACACGGTGGCGCGCAGCGTCATGGAGATCGGCACCAACCGCGCCATCGGCCCGCAACCGTCGGGGGAGCGCTAAAGCCCCATGTCGAATTTCGCGGCTGGGCTGGTGAGTTTTCTGATCCTCCTTCTGCTGCTGGCGCTGCGCGTGCCGATCGGCGTGGCCATGATGGCGGTCGGCGCCGGCGGCTTCATATGGATCCAGGGCCTCGGGCCTCTCCTGAGCTTCCTCAAGACCACGCCGTTCGAGACCTTCGCCGGCTATTCCTTCTCGGTGATCCCGCTGTTCCTCCTGATGGGCAACGTGGCCTCGGGGTCGGGACTATCGGCACGGCTGTTCCGCGGCGCCAATGCGCTGCTCGGCCACCACAGGGGCGGCATGGCCATGGCGGCGGTGGGCGCCTGCGCGGCGTTCGGCACGATTTGCGGGTCATCGCTTGCGACGGCAGCCACCATGGGCCAGGTAGCGCTCCCGGAGATGCGCAAGTACGGCTACTCGGGCGCGCTCGCGACCGGGACTCTTGCCGCCGGCGGCACGCTCGGCATCCTGGTGCCTCCCTCGATCCCATTGGTCGTGTACGCCATCCTGACCGAGCAGAACATCGCCAAGCTGTTCCTGGCGGCGTTCATCCCGGCGGGACTCGCGGTGATCGGGTTCTTCATCGCCATCCGCGGCTACATTTACTTCCATCCCGGTGACGGTCCCGCCACCGGGAAGCTGCCCTGGGCCGAGCGCGCCAGACGCGTGGGCGAGACCTGGCCCGTGATCGCGATTTTCCTCATTGTGTTTGTCGGCATGAACGGCGACTTCTTCTTCGGGCGCTCGCTCTTCACGCCGACAGAGGGTGCAGCTATCGGCGCACTCCTCGCGGCGATCGCGGCGTTGACCGTCGGCGGAATGCGTTGGCGCGAGATCTTCGGCTCCGTGAGGTCGACTGCCGAGCAGTCCGGAATGATCTTCCTGATCCTGCTCGGGGCCGAGCTTTACAACGCCTTCCTCGCCCGCACCAACATGCCCCAGGTTGCCGCACAATGGGTGGCGGGCCTCGGCATTTCGCCCTACCTGGTGATGGCGGTGATCGTGGTCATCTACATCCTGCTCGGCTGCCTGATGGACAGCCTGAGCATGATCCTGCTCACGATCCCGATCTTCTTTCCAGTCGTGATGGGCCTCGACTTCGGCCTCTCTCCGGAACATACCGCCATCTGGTTCGGCATCCTTGCGCTGATCGTGGTCGAGCTCGGGCTCATTCACCCGCCGGTTGGACTCAACGTCTATGTGATCCAGAACATCGCCGGCGATGTGTCGATGCTCGAGACATTCAAAGGCGTGGTGCCGTTCCTGATCGCCGAGTTCTTTCGGGTCTCGCTGATCATCGCCTGCCCGGTTCTGACGCTGCTCTTGATCCGCTGAGCTTCACATTCGCCGCGCCATCGGGCCCAACGGATAGAGATTGTGCCGCCCGGCACGAAGTCGGATAGTGCTTGCAACCGGCGATGCCCTCACAGGAGGACTGTCAATGAACAGGCGTGTCGACGCCGCGCAGCACAGGCCCATCAGCACGCAGCGCGCCGGCGTCATCGTGACCCGTGTAGGGGTTAACCTGGGCGCCGAGATCAGCGGCGTCGACCTTTGTCAGCGGCTTTCCGACGAAGTGTTCCAAGTGGTCGAGGAGGCCCTGGTCGAAAATCAGCTGATCATTTTCCGCAACCAGGTGATCACGTCCGAGAATTTGATGGATTTTGGCCGGAGCTTCGGTGAGCTGACGGTTCATCCCTTCTCACCCAACGAGGCGGCGGCACCCCAGCTCATCAAGTTCAGGAACGATGAGACCAAGCCTCCCTTCGGTACCGATGTGTGGCATTCCGACGAGACCTTTCGCGCCGAACCGCCCATGGCGACGGTGCTGTGCGCCAAGGAGGTGCCCGCGATCGGCGGCGATACCATGTTCGTTAGCATGTCGGCGGCATTCGACGGTCTGAGCGACCGGATGCAGCGGTTCATATCCGGGCTCGAGGCCATCCACGACTTGAAGCCCTTCAGAGCGCTGTTCGGCGATAGCGTCGAGGACCGCAAGAACCTGCAGCACTTCGAGCTCATGTATCCGCCGCAGGTGCACCCGGTGGTGCGCGTTCATCCTGTGTCGGGCCGGAAGGTGCTGTTCGTCAATCCGCAGTTCACAATCGCCATCAAGGATATGGATGAGCGGGAGAGCCGCTCCCTGCTCGACACGCTATTCTATCAGGCGCTCATTCCGGAATATCAGTTCCGCCATCGCTGGGCGCCGCATACGATTGCCATGTGGGACAACCGCTCGACCCAGCATTACGCCGTCAACGATTACTATCCGCGGCGGCGATTCATGGAGCGCGTGACCATCCGAGGCGGGCCCGTCGTCGGCGTCGAGCGCGCCGATCCAGAGAGCGTGCGCAAGGCCAAATTCCTGCTCCCCGATAACGTCGATCGCCACGGTGGCCACAAGCCTCGCCGCTAGCTTGCGGCTGGACCGAAACGGGCCGCGCGAATACAGTCGGCTCATTCCGCAATCCCGCCAGGAGAAAGGCGCCGGTGGCATGGAACAAGCTCCGATCGAGACACCCGAGCGCAAGGCTTTCTACGCGCGCATCGACAAGCAGAACATGACGCCGCTTTGGAGTGTCTTGGGTGCGCTGATCACGCCCGAGCCCCGGAGCGCGTGCGTGCCGGCGCTGTGGCGCTTCGAGGAGATCAGGAAGGCGATCCTGGAAGCTGGCGCACTCATCACCGCCAAGGAGGCCGAGCGGCGCGTGCTCATTCTCGAGAACCCGGGCATGCGCGGCCAGTCCAAGATCACTACATCGCTCTATGCCGGCGTGCAGCTCGTCATGCCCCACGAGGTTGCGCCGGCCCATCGCCACTCGCAGGCGGCGCTGCGTTTCGTGCTGGAAGGCAAGGGTGCGCACACCTCAGTCGACGGCGAACGCACGATGATGTCACCGGGCGATTTCGTGATCACGCCCTCCATGGCCTGGCACGATCACGGCAATGACACGGACGAGCCGACGTTCTGGCTCGACGGTCTGGATATCCCGATCATCCAGCTCGTGGACGCCTCTTTCATCGAGCGGCACGAGCAAGAGGAGCAGCCGATCGGGAAACCGGTCGGCGATTCCAGCGCACGCTATGGCGCCAATCTTCTGCCTATCGACTACCGCGGCGCCTCTGCGACTTCGCCGATCTTCAACTATCCCTACGATCGCACGCGTGAGGCGCTACACCAGCTGAGCCGGGCGAACGGCTGTGACCCGTGCCATGGCATCAAGATGCGCTACACCAACCCCGCCAATGGGGACCACGCGATGCCGACCATCGGTACCTACATTCAGCTGCTTCCCAAGGCCTTCAAGACCAGCCGCTATCGCTGCACGGATGCTACCGTGTTCGTCGCCATGGAAGGGCGCGGCCGGACGCGGGTGGGCGAGGAAAAACTGGAGTGGGGGCCCAAGGACGTCTTCGTCGTTCCCAGCTGGAAGCCAATCGTGCACGAAGCGCTGGAGGGCGAATGCGTGCTCTTCAGCTTCTCCGACCGGCCCGTGCAGGAGAAGATCGGCGTCTGGCGCGAGGATCGCGGTAACTGCTGACGTCGGCTCGCGAGGGTTCGCAATCCCAGCCATATCACCCCTGGCGTCGGCTCGTGGCACTGACGCCAGTTCGCTGCAGCGCAGCGGCACATTGGCTATCCAGGCACGAGCGGACGGTCATCCTGCGCGGCCCGCGCTGACTTGGGTTGACTTGGATGGCGATTGGATCAATTTCTCCACACGATGCAAACGAACCCTCGGGAGGAAGAAGATGATGACGCGTAAAGGCATTTCGCGGCGCGATGTGATGGCAGGCGGAGCCGGTGCCGGCGCTGCCCTGGCGGTGGGCGTGGTGGGATTTCCAGCCATTAGCCGCGCACAATCGGAAGCCATCAAGATCGGGCACCTCACGCCCCGCACCGGCTTCCTCGGCGTGCTCGGCGATTACGCCGTGATGGCTGCGGACATGGCGGCGGACGAGATCAATGCCGCCGGTGGCGTGCTCGGACGCAAGATCGAGCTTGTCAAGGAAGACTCCGTCAACCCGCAGATCGCCTCCACTAAGGCCGAGCGCCTGATTGAGCGCGACAAGGTGGCCTGTATCGTAGGCGAGATCTCGTCTGCGTCCTGTCTGACGATCGCGCAGGTGGCTCAGCGAACGAAGAACCTCTACGTCAATACCGGCGGCAACTCCGACGCGCTGCGCGGCTCCAACTGCAACAAGTACATGTTCCATGTCGAAAGCCAGAACTCGATGTACGTGAAGACGGTCGGACGCTCACTGCTAGCCGCCAACATGGTCAAGGGCAAGAAATGGTACTCGCTCACCGCTGACTACGCCTTCGGCCATGACCTGCTCAAAGTTGCCAAGCGGTTCATGGAGCAGAATGGCGGCCAGTTTTCAGCTGACGAGTTGGTCCCGACCGACTTCTCGGATTTCTCGACCATCCTGACCAAGATCAAGAGCAGCAAGCCGGACCTCGTCGTATCCAATCTCGCCGGCAACCAGATCACCAACTTCCTCAAGCAGTATTCCGAGTTCGGCCTGGAATTCCCGGTAGCTGGCTTTGGCTTCGACACCGCCGTTGCCTGGGGCGCGGGCAAAGGCAACTTCTTCGGCACGTGGCCGCTGGTGTGGCATCACCTGATCGATACGGCCGGCTCCAAAAAGTTCGTCGCCGACTTCACAGGGCGCTACAAGAAGCCACCCGAGAACCAAGCGTGGGGCGACTACATCGCGCTCAAGATTCTCACCCAGGCGATGAACGACATCAAATCGATCGAGGCAACGAAGATCATCGAGCACCTCGAGAAGGAACCGAAGTTCAACCTGCTCAAGACACGTGAGGGCTATTTCCGCAAGTACGACCATCAGCTCATGCACGAGATGTATGCGGTCGAGGCGCTGAAGGCCAACGAGCTCAAGAACCAGTGGGACATCTATAAGCCCAGCGCTCCGGTTCCGGGCCCCAACGAGCCGCTCGACGCGATCGCAGCAACACCGGAAGAGAATGTTTGCAAGATGGAAGCGTAGCGGCCATCGCAGCCGGATCTGAAGCGTATCCGGCGGCATTCTCCGGGGGAGCGAAATCACAGCTCGACCGGCGTCCTGCGCCGTCCATCTGGAGCACTGCTGGTGACTGCGACATTGTTGATTCAGCAGGTCCTCAACGGCCTGCTCGACGGCGTCTACTATTTGCTCATCGCGCTTGGACTGTCGCTCATCTTCAGCCTCGGCGGCATCGTTAACCTGGCGCATGGGGGCTTCTTCGCCCTCGGCGCCTACCTTGCCGTGATCCTCGTCGACTACATCGGGTTCGGCGGCTCGTTCGTCGTCGCGCCGGTGGTGGTCGCCATGCTCGGCATCTTGGTCGAGCGCTTTCTGTTCCGTCCCTTCTACCGATCCGATCCCGTGCTCTCTTTGTTGCTGACATTCGGTCTCGCCATGGTGGCAGAGCAGACGCTGCGCTGGACCTTTGGCGCGGCACCGCTCTCGTTCGCCATCCCCCAGGGGCTGAGAGGCCAGGTCGGGATTGGCGATTTCAGCTATTCCTACTACCGCACGCTGCTGCTGGGCGTCGCCGTCCTCTGCGTGACCGGCCTCTGGGTGCTGCTGCACCTAACCGCCTTCGGCCGCGTCGTTCGCGCCGGTGTGCAGAACCCGGACATGGTGGGGGCACTCGGCATCTCGCTCGAGCCGTACATGGCCGCGGTCGCCGCGCTCGGTATCGGACTTGCCGGCCTGGCGGGCGTTATGCTCGCGCCCATCTATGCCGTCCATCCGGCCATGGGTCAGGAGATCATTACGCCCGCGTTCGTCGTCGTTGTGATCGGCGGGCTCGGCTCTTTCTGGGGCGTGGTGGTCGCGGCGCTGCTCGTTGGCCTCGTCAAGGGTCTGATGGTCGCCTTCAACTATACCGCCTTCTCGACGGCGGCCATCTATCTGCTGATGCTGTTGATCCTCCTGTTCCGACCGCGCGGGCTCTTCGGCGAGCGCATCCAGCGATTCGAGTAAGCCAACATCATGCTCGCAGGACGTGCTCCCCTTCTGATCGCCGCCGCGGCCCTAGTTGCGCTCCCGGTCGCGCTGCAGCCGGTTGGCCTTGCGGTTACCTCGGCCACCGAGGTCGTCATTTTCGCCATGGCTTGCATGGCGCTCAACATTCTTGTCGGTCATACGGGGCTTGTATCGTTCGGACATGGCGCCTGGTTCGGGCTAGGCGCCTATGCCGCCGCGTTGCTGCAGCGCGAATTGGTGCACGGCTCGATGCTGTTTCCCATCGTCGGAGCCCTGGCCTTGATCGCGCTTACCGCGTGGGCGTTCGGGTATCTCATCCTCAGGCGGCGCGGCGTCTACTTCTCGCTTCTGACGATGGCGCTGTCCGCCATGCTCTACGTCGTGGCCTTCCGCTGGACCGCGGTGACCGGCGGTGAGAACGGCCTCGGCGGCATCACCCGGCCCGACGTCGTCGGATTTCGCCTGGAGAACAACGCGACGTACTACACGCTCGTCGCAGCTATCGCCTTCTTGGTCGTCTACGTGTTGTGGCGCTTTCATCGCTCTCCCGTCGGGCATGTTCTCGTTGCCATCCGAGAGAACGAGCAGCGGGCGCGCTTCATCGGCTACCCCACCAACAGTTACAAGCTGCTCGCCTTCATCCTCTCGGCGACCATCACCGCGCTCGCCGGCTGCCTGCTGCTGTTCAGCAACCGTATGACGTCGGCGGATCCCATCTCCGTTGCGTTCTCGGGCGAGCTCTTGGCGATGGTCGTCGTCGGCGGCATGCGCTCGTTCCTTGGGCCCGCGCTAGGGGCACTCTTCTACGTCATTTTCCGGGACTACCTGTCGAGCGTCTCGGAGAATTGGCTGCTCTGGTTTGGCTTGCTGTTCGTTGGCTTCATCCTGTTTTCGCCCACGGGTCTAGTCGGCGTGGGCGAACGGTTGCTCGCTCCGCTGCGCAAGACGGTCGTGGAGGCGGCAGCGATGGCCGGCCGCAAGGTGGTCGATGAGCCGCTTCCCGACTTTTTGAAACCGGGCCACCACACCGAGGAGCCCGTCTTGGTAGTGCAGCACGTGGTCAAACATTTTGATGGCATCAAGGCCGTCGAAGGCGTCTCCTTCACCGTCAAGGACCGCACGCTGCACGCGCTCATCGGCCCCAACGGCGCCGGCAAGACCACCGCGTTCAATCTGGTCTCCGGCATGTTCCCGGTCGACAGCGGCTCGGTGCGACTGGCTGGCAGGGAGCTCTCCGGCTTGCGCCCGGAGGATATTTGCCGCGCCGGCGTCGGTCGCTCGTTCCAGATCACCAACCTGTTTCCCCAGCTGCCGATCGAGGAGCACATCAGGCTGGCCGTCCAAGCGCGCCATCCGCGTCGCTACGACTTCTGGCGCTTTGCGCGCGCCATCCCCGAGATCGAGGCTGAAACGGCGGCGATCCTGCGATATCTGGGGCTGTCCGGCATCGAACAGGCCGAGGCCGGCGCGCTCTCATACGGCGGGCAGCGCCTGGTCGATATGGGGCTTGCGCTGGCGACCAGGCCGCGCATTCTCCTCCTCGACGAGCCCCTCGCCGGGCTCGCCGCCGCCGAGCGTGAGCGCATCGGTGCGCTGGTCAAGAAGATGTCGGTGGAAGTGCCGGTGCTGCTGGTCGAGCACGATATCGATCGGGTGTTCCGCCTAGCCGACCGCGTCACAGTCATGAACGAAGGTAGCGTGCTCGTGGACGGCGGCGTAGAGGACGCCCGCTCTTCCAAGCGCGTGCAGGAGGTCTACATCGGCTCCGGCGAAGCCCCTGTCGCCCCTAGGGCGCGGCAGACCCCGGCGAGCACGAACGG
>Ga0080064_1002893_pt1 | contig 15015 bp, 4 predicted proteins | sample Subgrocontami54m_FD_69260 | JGI IMG/M metagenome (GOLD analysis project Ga0080064, IMG submission 69260) | Subsurface groundwater microbial communities from S. Glens Falls, New York, USA - GMW46 contaminated, 5.4 m (SPADES assembly) (version 2) ...
CCGTTGGGTATATCCAGGGCATGGCGAAAAAACAGAACCAGCCGCCGTTTCTCATTCTCCCGGAGGGCGCTACGGACGAAGTCAAGCGTCTGGTGGCGGTCTTCCTTGCCGTGGACATCATCCCGCAGCAAGGAGGCGCCGAGGAAAAAGTTCAGGTGCCGGCCGGCATGACGGATCTGGCCCGGATCAAGGGTATCCTCTCTTCCAACGAAGGGGTGTTGCACCAATTGTCTCGGCAGGATCCCCGGTTTAGTCAATACATCGAGCGGTTGACGAATGCCGTGACGGCAACCGTGGCGCCGCCGGTGCAGATCGTTCCTCCGGTGACGATCCGAAAGGTGTTGGTCGACAGATTTTTACCTCAAGTCCCGTCCTCCAAGGATTTCCGAGATGCTCTCGCGTTGAAGGACGACCCGACGCTGCTCGCCCTTTATGATGCTTACATTGCGTTTCTGGATGGGCACCGACAAGTTCCTGTTGCGAAAGAACTGATTTGGCCCACGGTTTATTCCCTGAAAAAAATGCAAGGAAAACGTTTTGTCCACCTACCTCAGCGGGAGCTTGATTTCATTTTGGAACCCCTAAAGATGGTGGCACAAGAGGCAAGGGAAAGAGGCGTATTTTGGATCGTGTTGTCCGTCGCCCCGCGCCCCGATGCTGTAGAGCTTGTGAACGCATATGCTTCCGCTCGCCTACGAGGAACCGTAATCCTATCGGAAGGGAATTGGATTCCGTTGTCGAAAGCATTGATGGATCGCACGTTACCGCAGTTGAAGCAGATAGTGGCAAATGACGCGGGTTTATTGGCAGCTCTGGCTCTGGAGGATCCGCAATTCGGAGATATCATCCGGCTGATTCGAACCGCTTCGAAAATGGAGGAGTCGCCGGCGGCTCCGGTGGAAACTCCGGTGGTGGAAACTCCGGTGGTGGAAACTCCGGTGGTGGAAACTCCGGTGGTGGAAACTCCGGTGGTGGAAACTCCGGTGGTGGAAGCTCCGGTGGTGGAAGCTCCGGTGGTGGAAGCTCCGGTGGTGGAAGCTCCGGTGGTGGAAGCTCCGGTGGTGGAAACTCCGGTGGTGGAAACTCCGGTGGTGGAAACTCCGGTGGTGGAAACTCCGGTGGTGGAAACTCCGGTGGTGGAAACTCCGGTGGTGGAAACTCCGGTGGTGGAAGCTCCGCTTCCGGCCTCTGTTGTTGGGGCTCAGCTGGAATTCCCAGAGATCCCTTCCATCTTGGCCGAGGGTTTTGACAATGTCTGGGCGGACAGCCGAACCCTTTTCGCTGTGGAGCTACTGGTTCCTTCCCCAGCGGACTGGAGTGCTTTCCGCGAAATGATGGAGAAAGAATTCTTGGACGCCCTTGCCGGTTTGAAGCTAAGCCCCGCGGATGAAGCGGCCAAGAAGAAGGCGTTCTACGATTTCGAGGAGAAGATGCTGTCCGATCTGCTGCAGGCCGCCAGGGCGGCGTTGACGCTGGATCTCTGGAAACAGACGACGATGGGGGTCGTTGAGGCGGAGTTTCAGCGCATTGCCGCCGAGCAAGTAAAGCTTGGGGCGCGAGGCAGCGACCAGGAGCGCAAGGGCCAGGACAGGCAGAAGCTGTACGCGGAAATTTCTCAAGAGCTTTTCCAGCGCGCCATTCAAAAACATTTCGATATCCTGGTTTCCGGGGAGCGATCCTATGGGGAGCTGCTCCCAAAACTCCAAGGTTTTTTCACACGATCTCTTCAGCCGCATGGTTTCGCCCTTCGTGATTTCAATAAAGCGGTCGCGGATTTGGGTCTTTCGGAGCGCTTTACCCAATTAACCGGAAAGAAAGCGGAAGCGGTTTCTTCGGTTGGAGAGACCACCGAATCTAATCCGTACCGGGCCATGTACGGGATCATTACGAAGCAGGATAAAGATATAAAGCTTGCGCTTGTTCCCTTGCTGGGAAGTGATGTGGACAGCGGAGCAAAAACCCTGGCACGGATGTTTGTCGGGCAAGGAGATGGAATATTCTGGCAGTGGCTGCCCGACCTGCCAAAGTTAGAGACTCTCAATAGAGACGGAGCCAACGTTCTGAGCCGGATTAAGAGCGCGCGCGACAGCATTCTGGTAAATAAGGGTTTTAGGAAAAAACCTGGAGCGCCTGCACAGCATGATTCCACACAGTTCCTAAGAACTCAGGAGCTTCCCGCGCGGCTGGCCTACGCCATTTTGATGACGCTGGAGCTGCACCGGTACTTTAGGTCTCAGTTCACCACCGGCCATGAGGATGACTTGGCTTTGCTTGGCTTGGCCGGAAAGCGGTTGACGGCGCCTCCCGTTTCTCCGGGCCGTCCATTGCCGGGCACTCCGACTCAAAAGGATGCCCAACTGGTGCAAGCGATTGACGACTTGAATCTGGGTATCCAGCCCACAGAGGCGGCTAAATTCGAACAGGGTGTGTGGAGGATCCAGTGGAAGCTCTTTCCAAAGAGCAAGGGAGACGTTCAGACAGCCCTTGATGGTTTTGTAAGGCAAAATGGTGATACTACGCTGATTCGGAGACGAGCCGGGGAGATCAAAGGGCTATTAATGCATGGGAATGAGAAATCCCTGCGTCTGGCCATCACGGCTTGGGTGAAGGCCAGGGTTCCCGGATACGTGGATAATTCGGCTTCCCCCGGCGGCAGCAAGGCCGGGTTGGAAGAGTCCGTGGAAGCGCAGCTGATCCGGACGCTGCCGGGGCTTCCGGAAGGGGTCCTTCGGGTCGTCTCGGTGCTGAGCGGGCCGGGTTCTTCCCGTGAGGCGAGAGTTTCATCGCAGCCGATGCGGATCTTCGACCGGGTGGGGCAGATCCGGGATAGCGGGCTGCTGTGGGCTCTGCGTGTGAGAAACATCCGTTACATTCCGCTCTCGGACTCCGAAGCGCAGGCCGCCGAGCTCTTGCAGGGGATCGCCCCGCAGGATCTGGTGATCGTCAACCCTCAAACTACGGATGCGGAGATCGCGGCCTGGCTGCCTGCCGGAGCTTCCCCCATGGTGGTAAGGGTTTCCAAAGACCACATGGAAAAGCTGGTCGCGGAGGGCCTTCCCGCCATCGAGATGATTCTTCGCCTGGCCGATCAGGCCCGGGAGAAGGGGGCGCGCAGTCTCGAAATCCTGAGTCTCGACATTGAGATGTTCCAGGGCTACAGGATGGCGGTGGTGACGGCGGCATAACCCGGCCCTTTTCCCGGACCATCAACAACACCTTTTTATGAAAATTCCATCGCTCATTCTGCGAATCACGGCCTTCTTTCTGGCCATCGGCCTTGCCCTGCCTGGGCCCGCTTTTTCGCTGCGCAATTCCCAACCGGAGTACCCGCCTCAACGGGCCGGGCTGGAGCAGGCCCTCGCGGGTATGGAGGAGGGCTCCAGCCGGGTCCCCGGGATCAACAGCGATTTGCCTGAGCGCTGGATTTGGCTGGACCGCGTCTTGAAGATCGTCGAGGTCATGGACCGGCCGGAACCCCTGAGGAAAGCGCTTGCCGGCCACCTGGCGGTGTACGGCATGACGGATCAGACGGTGCAGGCGACCTGGCAGACGCTGGAAGCTTTCCGATCCGTTCTCTTGGAGTCCAAGGAGGTCACCCAAGACAAGGTTTTTAATTCCGTCCTGCCGATGTGGCGAGCGGCTCCGGAAGAGGAGATGTCTCTGCGGCTCTCCATGATTTCCCTGGAACCCGCTCTTCTGGACCGGATAAAAGACCCGCGCGTCTTCCGGGCGAGGTTCTTGGAGGGCGTTGCCCGGCTCACCGCCCAAGGCCGGACGCCGGCCGTCCTGGGCCTGCACCAGGAGGCAAAGCAGGATTATTGGAACCTCCTGCGGGAATCCTGGGCGTCCGATCCGAAGTCTTTCTTGTTGGAGTCCCTTTCCCGTTTTCCGGGCCGGCCGGAGGACCGGCAGGATCTGTTGCTGCGCTCCGGGAAATACTTTCTCGCGTCCGCCACCCTCTCGACCGCGGAGCTGGTGAGGGAGTTGGAAAGCATCCAGGAGGCGGAGCGGGTGACTCTGGACATGGGTTTCGGGCCTATGGAAACCACCCTGCAGGGCCTGCGCCACCGTTTCCAGAATGATGTCGCGACGTGGGACAAGGTGTCCGCCCTGCGGTACGAGGCCTCGGAATCCCCGCCGGACGGGTTAAGCGTCCAGGTCTCGCTGGCTCCCCATGTCCGGGTGGAGCCGGTCGGCGATCTTAAGGGGGTGCTTGGCCTGGGGCAGGATGAAGGTCTTTCCGCGCGCGCCGGGACCGTCGGCGACCTCCGACAGTGGATGGCCGCCCGCCTGCGCGATCCGGACTTGAGGAATCATTTCCTTTCAGTTCCCGTGGATGAGGTCATTGACATCGAACGGGACGGAAAGGATGTGGCCTCCATCCGGGAAGGGAGTCCGCTGAGGCAAGGGGACGTTCTGTTTGTGGGTTTACCGCCCAAACCCGGGCCGGGGGAGAGCTGGGCCGGGCTGGCAAACGCGCTCTACCGGGTTCCGGAATTATACAAGAGGCACTTCGGGGACATCAGCTTCCAGGGCTCGTTTGATCCCGGTGAATGGAAGCGGTTCCTGGCCGCGGTGAAGAGAGAATCTCCCAAGGCGTACGAGTCGCTCAAGAAACTTCCGGTTCCTGAAAGATACGTCATCCACGGGGATCTGCTTCGGTCCGAACCCGGCGGCCGGGGTTTCCTGGTAACCGGAGACCCGGGTTCCGGAAAATCCTTTCTGAGCAGTTTACTGGCCGGGCCTGAATGGGAGTATCTGGTCAACGACACCGCCTTCGTGCTTCGGATCGGCGATCAGGTGATCGGAGGGATGTTCCCCGGCTACGCGCCCGGGCGGTTGACCACCCGGTATCCCATTCCGGGCGCGAAGAGGGTGCGTCCCAAGGGGGCTTCCCACGTTCTTTACCAGCCGGATATTTCAGAGAAACAGCAGTTCGTTCCGTTGCGCGGCATCGCCTGGTTGAACCGGCGGCCTTCCCTTAAGGGCAGCCGCGATCTGAAAGAGATTCTTGGGATCACCAATCGCGCGGGTCAGATCACTCACGAGTGGACGGAAGGTTTCACCGCCTTGGCCCAGAAACTTCCCGTTCATGAGGAGTTCCTCGGCGTGAGCGCCGGAAAACCGAGGTTTCAGCAAGCGGCAGAGGACGTCACCCGGTGGGCCCAGAAGGCCGGCATGGAAGAGTCGGTTCGTCTTCAGCCGGGGGAGGGGGTCTCCGGCGAACTGTACCGGAAGCTGTTTCCGGCAGGTCTGGCACCGCTGGAGAATGTGCTGGATGGGGGTCCTCTTCAGAAGCTGTTGAAGGGGGAGCAGGAAGGGGAGGGGGTTCCCGCTGGGGCGAAGGTGGCGCTTCGGATCGTGCCGGGCCATTGGGTGGAAGCGCAGGAATTGTCGCAGCTGGGCCTGCAGCCGTTGTTGGACGCCAACCCGACAGCGGCCTATTTCATTCGAGCCGCGGAATGGCCTCCCGGGCTGAAGTCGGAAACGGACGGGAGGGAATACCTGGAATTTCGCTTGCCGGAAGGGAAGACGCACCAAGTGGGGGATCTGCCCGGGTTGGGGGTTTTGAGGATCTACCCGGCCGAGACCTACGGATTCGGAACAGGATCCTTCTCTCAAAAGCTCCAGAGCCAGGTGGAGATCTTGAAGCAGGCAGCTCTTTTGACCCAGGCGGCGGATAAGGGAGAGGACCTTCGCCGGGAACTGAGGAAGTTGTCGAAAGATCTTTTGTTGAATCCGCTGGAGACCGTGCTGCCTCAGGGCAAACTGGTGGTGGTGGGGATACCGCTGGGGCTGCCGGACGCGAAAACGAGGAATGACTTCGCGAAGGAGACGGACCTGCCTGCGGATCGTCTGATCTCGGAAGAAGAGCTTAAGGAAGAGGAGCAGGCACGAGCGGCCTCTCTCGCGGCGGCCCGTGCGGCGGAGGCCGCGACCCAGCCGTTGCCGCCGGAAGCCAACGATTTGAATGCCCTGATCGGAAGGTCCCAGGACGATTTACGCGGAGAACTCCAACGGCTGCAATCGGAACACGGAGAATACCTAAGCTCCGAGGGTATCAAGGAAGTGGAACAGCGTATCGAAGGTCTGGATTCATTCCGGATCCGGTCGGCAGCCGCTGTGGTGGCGCAGGATTCTGCCAAGAAATGGGAATTGCTCGGGGTCGGAGTTTTGGCGCACGCGGCAGCGACCCGCCAGACATTAGGCAAGCTGCCTGCGCGGTCGCCGGTAGGCAAACAGCTGCAAACAGCTGTCGAGAAGCTGACTCAGGAGTTCCCGGAGCTTGTGCCTGTCTTCGCAGAGGAGCCGCCGGCTGCTTATGTCAAGCAGCTGCTTGAGAATCCGGAGGCGCGCAAGCAGGGATGGAGTCCTATCCGGCTCGCGCAGTTCCTGCGCCTGTACAGGCAGGTCCGCCAGGACTTGCAGGAGCGCTTACCCGGCGTCCCATGGTTTGAAGGAGTGTTCTTGAAGATCAACTCCGATGACCCGCGTACCAGCCACTTCGTGTATTCCGGTTCTTCTCAGAAGATGGTCTTGGTTCTTAATCTCAACAAGTCCGCGGAATCGACGCTGAATCTCAAGGCCTATCACATTCTGCAGCCCTGGGCGAAGGCCATGCTGTTGATGGACCCGGCGATCGAACAGGTGGATCCGAAGTTTTGGGCGGCTCTCCGAAGGGAGCCGTCTCCGGAGGATCAGATTAAGAATTTTTACGGCCAACAGCCGTCGCCCAAATCAGCCGATGAAGATCTTATTGACAAGAATATACACAAAGTGCGGGCGCAGCGCCTGAGGGAGGGATTGGCCGGCCACCCCTGGTTCACCGGCGTGCCGGCCGGGTTAGTCATCCCGGTACTCATAAAAGCATATATTCCCCAAATGGAAGCTGATGCTGTTCAGCTGGCAAGCGAGAAGATCGTCTTCCTGTTGGCGCGGGACAAGACGGCGATGATCGACGAGTACCTCACTATCTCCGAAAATGATTTTCAGGAGATGGAGGTGAAGTTAACCCAATGGGACACCCTCAAGGCATTCCGGAGCCGGTTTGAGCGGATTATTCAGAGCGCACAGTCTCAGGGTGGCTCTAAAAACTATGGGAAAGGTCTGTCGGGTGTATTTAGGGATCTTATCTCAAAGCGCATGGTCCCAAGTCTTGAAATGGTGGACTATCTTACCCGCGAACGGGTGCGCCTGGAGTATCTCAGTCGGGATCCCCAACACGGGGTTCGCGCGGGGAAACTGTTGGCTGAAATCGAACGGCAGAGCTCCAGAATCCTGAAAGAAAACCGCGAGATCTTGCAATGGGTTGTGAACACGGCGCTAGACGGTTTCCCTACCCCGTCCAAGATCGCGGCGTTTAATTTCGATTGGAATGCCCACTACGAGAATTTACATCGGGATCTGAGCACGATCTTCAACGGGATTGAATTGAGACAGCCGGCCCTCCCGGTTTCTCAGTCCGGCGTGGAAGAGTCGGTACGCCTTCAACCGGGGGAGGGGGTCTCCGGCGAGCTGTACCGGAAGCTACTGCCTTCCGGGCAGCTGCCTCTGGATCAGGTGACCGGTCTGTTGGCGAGGGTATTGAAGGGTCGAGAAGAAATGGGGGGTCTTCCTGCGTCCGCGAAGGTCGCGCTTCGGATTGTTCCGAGCGGGTGGATTGAGGAGAAGCAATGGTTAGGGCTTGGACTGGTGCAGCTGCTGGATCCGAAAACCGCGCTGGGTTATTTCCTGCGTTCTTCCGAATGGCCTCCCGGGCTGAAGTCGGAAACGGACGGGAGGGAATACCTGGAATTTCGTCTGCCGGAAGGGAAGACGTACCAGGTGGGGGATCTGCCCGGGTTGGGGGTTTTGAGGATCTACCCGGCCGAGACCTACGGATTCGGAACAGGGTCTTTCTCGCAAAAGCTCCAGAGCCAGGTGGAGATCTTGAGGCAGGCAGTTCTTTTGAGCCAGGCGGCGGATCAGGGAGAGGATCTTCGCCGGGAGATGAGGAAGTTGTCGAAAGATCTTTTGTTGGACCCGCTGGAGACCGCGCTGGGGCAAGGCAAACTGGTGGTGGTGGGGATACCGTTGGGGCTGCCGGACGCGGAAGCGAGGAATCACTTCGCGAAGGAGACGGACCTGCCTGGGGATCGCCTGATCTCGGAAGAAGAGCTTCGGGAAGAGGAGCAGGCCCGAGCGGCCGCTCTCGCGGCGGCCCGGGCGGCGGAGGCCGCCTCCAAGCCGGCTGTTCTTCCTCCGGCGGCGGAACAATTCAATACCCGGATTGCAGAGGTCCAGCAGGAGCTGCGTGCCGCGCTGGCCGAAGTCCGCGGCGCGCATGAAGAGATCTATCTTAACGGGCAGAGGATTCGGGAGATTGAGAACCAGATCGGGCAGATGGGCTCTCTTCGGATGGAGGCCCGTCGACTGCCTGCCGACCCAGGGATTCTGGATAAAGAGATCCAGCAGGCCTATTCCAAGATGGGTGACCGTCAACGTCGCATTGCGGAGAGGCTGGAGGTTCTCCTGGACGCTCCTCTGGAGGACAAACAACTGAACACGGCGGTCGGGCGGCTGCTGGAGCAGTTCCCGGAGCTGGTAGCGCCCTATCCCCCGGAAATGGCGGAGAATTTGAAGCGGGAATTCGCCGTGCGGTGGTACGAGGATCTGTTCAAGAACCGGAAGGTGCGGGAAAAGGGTTGGAGCCCGGCTCACGCGGCGGAACTCCTCAAAAATGCCCGGTGGGTCGGCGACCGGGTCCGGGAAAAGATCCCCGGGGCGCCGTGGTTTTCCTCGGTGATGTTTTTGTTCGAACCGAATCAGGATGAACCGATCCGGTTAGCCATCTCCGGCTCCTCCCGCCGCTTCGCGATTCTGGTGAATATGGATAGGGCAGGCAAGGTGCTGTCTGAGATGGACAAAGCGTTTTTTGGCACCGTGATTCTTGATGAATGGGCCAAGGTGCTCCTGCTGCTGGATCCAGGGCTGGGGCGGGCCTCAGCGGAATACGCGGCGGCCTTTTCGCGAAGCCCCAGTCTGGAGAATATCCTGGCGAATTACGCGGGAACGTCCTCGGAGAAGGAGAAGAAAGAGGGTCAGCGTCTGATCAATCAGACCGATTCTGCTCTCGCGCGGCAGCTCCGGCAAGGTCTGGCCGAGAATCCCTGGCTGGTTGCTCCCCCCGTTTCCTGGGAATATTTCAGCGATTCAAAAGAGTGGCAAAAAGTGTTCGATCATTCCATGTTGCGTCTCTTTTTCCTCCGGATTGCGTTTTTGACCGGGGCGGATTGGGAGCGATCCCTCCAGGAGTCGTTTCTGGGGTGGATGGAGAAACATATCGCCACGTTGAGCGGGGAGCTTCAATCCTGGACTCCTTTGCGACGGTATGCGGAGCGTTGGGATTGGATCAACTTGAGCGGGCCCAACTTGATCCTGTCGAAAAAAAGTCCTTCTGAAGGAAAAAAACGGATCCATGAGGAGTTGATCTCTCGCTGGGAGAATGACATTACCAGTATCTCGAGTTTGATCAGAGCCCGAGTTTTCCTGGAGGCGATTTCCGGGAGATCCGGAGAATATGGTGAGCAGGCCCAGAAAATGATTCCTCAAATTGATGATCTGACGAGCCGGATGCTGAGGGATATGGGGGAATTTGAAAGGTTATTTCCCGAGGGTCACTTGCTGCATGGACCTGACTTCTCTTACGATTGGGCAGGGTTTTTCAGTCGGCTGCTGGAGGATTACCGAAAGATTTATAACAGCGTCAGTTTGAAGGGTATCCCGGAGGAGGGCGCTCCGCAGCAGTCCGGCTTGGAGGAGGCGGCGGTGATTCTGCAACCGGGGGAGGGGGCCGCAGGCGCCCTTTACCGGGAGATGCTCGTGACTCCTGGGTTGTCCCCCCTGGCCAACCTTGTGGAAGGGCCGTTCCGGCAGTTCCTCGAGGGCGGCTACGTTGAACAGGGCTTCCCGATCGGGGCTCAGTTCCTGCTGCGGGTGGCGCCTCAGCTTCCCGGGGAAGCGGATCAGTGGCAGCAGATGGGCTTCAAGCCGGCGCAAGACCCGGACGCGGTTGCCTCCTACTTCTTGTCGAACGCGGAGTGGCCCCCCGCCTTCAAGACATTGGAGGATGGGACCGAGTACCTGGAGTTCGCCTTTCCGGCGGGCTCGTCGTATACCGAGCGGGATCTGCCGGAGATCAAGGCCATTCGGTTCTTCCCAGCAGGCGGGAGCGCCCTGTTCCAGTCTTCTGGTTTTCCGGAGAAGGTTCAGAAACAGTGGGAGCTGTTCGGGGAGATTGCTCGTCTCAGGGGAGACCCAAACTCCGACCCGAAAGAGATCCGGCGGGCCCTCGAGAGGGTTTCCCCAGACTACCTGATCAACGTGCTTTTCCTGGGGGGGAAGTACTCAGACCGGCTGCGGCTGGTGGGGCTGACGCTGGGTCTTCCCGATGAAGAGAGCCGGCTGGCCTTCGCCGCGTTCACCGACCTGCCGGCGGAGCGGTTCGTCTCCGAGAAGGAGATGGAGCAGGCGCAGGAGGCGCAGCGGCTGAAGCAGCAGGAGGAGAGATTCCGGAAGGATTCCGAGCGTCTTATCCAGGAGCTCCGCCTGGAAGAGGTCCGCCGGGAATTGATCGCCTCGCTGGAATCGCTCGCGGCGGAGCCGCTGGGCGGGGTGACGCTGGGGCAGTACCTGGACCCGCAGGCGGTCCAATCGTTGGCTGATAGAATCGAGGCCCTCGGGCCCACGGAGGCGGATTGGCAGCGTCTCAAGACGCAGCCCTTTGCGCAGGTTCTCGATGGCGTGCGGGTGGAGCTTGCGCGACGGCGCGCCGAAATCCAGCGGGAAATCCTGGAGTTGCCCGGCCGGCCCCTCCCGAAGGAAGGTCAGGAAAAAGCCGTTCCGCTGCTCCTGCAGGAATATCCTGAGCTCTGGCGACCTGCCGGAAAGGACCCTGCTCAGTTCTATGCCGGTTTCTTCCGCAGCAATCCGGTGAGCGGGGCGGGATGGACCCCCGCGCGGGTGGCCCAGTTGCTGCAAGAGACACGGCGCGCGAGAGGGGTCCTCCTGGCCCGGGTTCCCGGCGCGCCCGAGTTTGAGAGCATCCACCTTTCTACGCTGAAGGCCACCACCGGCTATGACTACCGCTTCGACCCGGAGGATCCCGGCAGGAAGGCGCTGTGGATTTTCGTGCTGGATCCAGAGCTCAAGCCCTCGCGGATGCCGGAATGGGCTCCCTACCTGACGCTCGCGTCGTACGGGGCGCTTCTTCTCCAGGACGATCCCGATGTGGAAGAGATGGCTCGCGACATCTTCCCCGATCTCGAACGCGACACCGTGCCGGACCAGCTTCTCAGCCGGTCCGTCGTGCGGATCCGAAGGATCACGGAGAAAGGCCTGCAGGGCCACCCCTGGCTGGAATCCTCCCAGGTTGATTTCGGGCGGATCACCCCTGATGAGATGGAGAGTTTCATAACGCTATGGAGGGGCGGGGAGGAACGGTCCGGTTACCTGTGGGGGCTGCCGCAGATGCTGGAATCCCGCCTGGCCCAGCAGTGGGGGGGCGAGAAGGTTGTCCAGGCTTTTCTGCGGACGGCGGACCTCACCCTGCAGGCCGTTGAGTCCCGCCTGAACGCATCGGAATCGATCGCGGCGCTGGGCCGGAGCGCGGCACGGATAATGGCGAAGCGGATGTGGAAAGCATGGGACAAGATAGAGAGAGAGGAAGAAACGAGCGAGTTGCCCAGCGCGAACGCACTTGAGCAGATGGGGCGGGCAGGGCAGCGCCCGGATCCGGAGTTCGAGCGTTTTGTCCAGTTCACTCGCGCCCGGGAAAAATCCAAGGAAGAAAGCATCGCCGTGGACCGCCTCCGGTTGCGCGTGGAGCAGGACACGGGCGACCTGGCCTCGCTGGCGGCGATCCAGGCGCAGCTCTCGCTTCTGAAGGAGCCGGGGCAGGAACGCTTGGCTCGGATCGAGTCATTGAAGGGCCGGCTGACCACGGAGTTGGACACCCTGTCAGATCCTGATAAGGAGGATCCGTACCGGATCGTCACCACCGGCCGCTGGATCTCGATCTATCAGCGGTTGTTATCCGGTTACACCGCCCTGGTTCGGGATCTGAAGATTCGGGAGCAGGCAACGGGTGGTTCGACTGCGCTGACCGCAGGGCTGGAGGAAGTTCTCTCATCGGTACGGTTGTCTCCTCGGTCGGCACAGCAACCGCGGGAGCTACTCCAGTTCCTGGCGGACACCGGGCGGGGGGATGCGCGGGTTCTCCACCTGCTTCAGTTGGCGGTCCTGCTGAATATCCAGCAGGGGCTGCCGATTCAAGCGGCCGGTGTGGCGACCGAGGAGGAGAGGGCACGGGCCCTCGCCCAGCTGCCTGAGGGAGCGCGGGACCTGTTCCGCCAACTGGTGGTCCCCTACCACGCGGGGGATGAGGCGGATTACCAGTTTGCCCGCGCCGTGGCGGAGGGGATGATCCGGGACTTCCATCCGGAGCTGGTGATCTCCACCGTGGAAGACCCCTTGGTGATCGGCTGGTTCTTTGAGGCGCTGCAGCGTCTTGGAATTACCGATCTCTCCTCCGATCTCCAACAGCGGATCGCCGCCCTGATCCAGTCCACTTAAAACCCCATTGTTTGACTTCGCTTTCGGCCCTTTGCTAGGATAAAGCGATGGCGATCTCCCCGAAGGATGTTGAGTACCTGTCCCGCCTCGCACGGATCCAGCTGACCGAAGAGGAATTGACCCGTTTCGCCGGCCAGCTGGAGGAGATTCTTTCCCACGTCGAGAAACTGAAATCCGCCAATACCACGGGTGTCCCGCCGACCAGCCACGTCCTTCCTCTAAGCAATGTTTTCCGGGAGGACAAGCTCCAGCCGTCGCTGCCGACCGCTCAGGCGCTGGCCAACGCGCCCGAGCGGGAAGGGCCGTACTTCAAGGTCCCGAAGATCATTGACCCTTCTTAAAGAGACCGCCCACGTCATCTCGAGCCCCGGAGGGGCGAGAGATCCCGTTTTTCCAAATGCGCGATTTCTCGGCCTTCGGCCTCGAAATGACTTGGTTATTTGTTCATGACCCTTTCTGAAATCCAAGAATTATACCGGCAGAAGAAGGCCACTCCCTCCGAGGTGGTGGAAGGGCTGCTGGGCCGGATCGGGCAGGTGGAGCCCAAGGTCCACGCTTTTGCTTGGTTTGACGCGGCCCAAGTTCGTGAACAGGCGAAGGAGTTGGAGAAGGCGGGTCCTTCGGGCGACCGGCCCCTTTGGGGATTGCCGGTGCTGGTCAAAGACAACATCTGCGTGCAGGGAGTTCCCACCACCTGTTGCTCGAAGATCCTGGCCGGGTTCCATGCTCCGTACGACGCGACGGTGGTGGAGCGGTTGAAGCAAGCCGGCGCGCTGCTGCTGGGGATGGCGAATATGGATGAGTTCGCCTTCGGTTCCTCCTGTGAACATTCCTGCTATGGGCCGACCCGGAACCCGTGGGATCTTTCCCGCGTGCCGGGCGGCTCCAGCGGCGGTTCCGCGGCGGCGGTGGCCGCCCGGATGGCCCCCGCGGCGCTGGGATCGGATACCGGCGGTTCGATCCGCCAGCCGGCCTCTTTTTGCGGCGTTGTAGGTCTTAAGCCGACCTACGGCCGGATCTCCCGCTACGGGTTGATCGCCTTCGCATCGTCGCTGGACCAGATCGGCCCGATCGCCCGGACCGTGGAAGATGCCGCCCTCATTGCCCAGGTCCTCGCGGGGCGTGACCCGCGGGATTCCACCTCCGCCGATGTGGCGGTCCCCGATTACGCGGCGGCGGCCCGGCAGCCGGTGAAGGGGCTGCGGCTGGGCGTCCCGAAAGAGTACCTCGGCGCCGGCGTGGAGCCGGAGGTTCGCAAGGCGGTCGAAGGGGCGCTGGATCTTTTCAAGAAGCAGGGGGCCACGGTGCGGGAGGTCTCGCTGCCGCACACCGAGTACGCGGTGCCGACCTACTACATCGTGGCCACGGCGGAAGCCAGCTCCAACCTGGCCCGCTTTGACGGGGTGCGGTTTGGGCATAGGGCGACATCGAAATCGGTACCTGGTACCGAAGTCCGAAGATCGGTACCAGGTACCGTTCTATCGCTGCTGGAGATGTACACCCGCACCCGGGAAGAGGGGTTCGGGGCGGAGGCCAAGCGGCGGATCACGTTGGGGACGTTCGTCCTCTCCTCCGGTTATTACGACGCCTACTACAACCGGGCCCTCAAGGTCCGCACGCTGATCCGGCAGGATTTTGAGCGGGCGTTTGGGGAGGTGGACCTGCTGGTCACGCCGACGGCGCCGACGCCTCCGTTTAAGCTGGGAGAAAAACTGGAAGACCCGCTCACGATGTACCTCTCCGATATCCTGACAATCTCGGTGAACCTGGCCGGCGTGCCGGCCCTCTCGCTGCCGTGCGGGTTCACCGCGGGTGGCCTGCCGGTCGGCATGCAGTTGATCGCCAAGCCCTTCGGCGAGGAGATGCTCTTCCGGGCCGGGGCATGCTACGAGCGGGAGACCCAGTGGCACACGAAGGAGCCGAAGCTCTGATGGCGCGCGTGCCGGTGATCGGGCTGGAGGTGCACCTGCAGCTCAAGACCGCTTCCAAGATCTTTTGCGGCTGCTCTACCCGGTTCGGGGCGCCGCCCAATTCCCAGGTCTGCCCGGTTTGCCTCGGGCTGCCGGGCGTGTTGCCGGTGCTCAACCGGCAGGTCTTCCTGTACGGTGTGCGGGTTTCGCTGGCCCTCGGCTGCCGGATCCAGTCCCAGATCGTTTTTCACCGGAAGAACTATTTCTACCCGGACCTGCCGAAAGGATATCAGATCTCGCAGTACGATTTGCCGTTGGGGATGAACGGTCTGGTTGAAATTCCCCCTCACCCTACCCTCTCCCCCCCGGGGGGAGAGGGGAAGGGTGAGGGGGCGGTCAAGAGGGTGCGGATCACGCGGGCCCACCTGGAGGAGGATGCCGGCAAGCTGCTGCACCGTCCCGACGGCGGTTCGCTGGTGGACCTGAACCGGGC
>Ga0080064_1005421_pt1 | contig 15015 bp, 3 predicted proteins | sample Subgrocontami54m_FD_69260 | JGI IMG/M metagenome (GOLD analysis project Ga0080064, IMG submission 69260) | Subsurface groundwater microbial communities from S. Glens Falls, New York, USA - GMW46 contaminated, 5.4 m (SPADES assembly) (version 2) ...
TTTATGTATATATATATATATATATATATATATATATATATATATATATATATATATAATCATACTATTGTGTGTGTGTGTGCTGTGAAGTATGGTGCCGTACGAGTGGCTGTACACGGCAGCGAAGTTGACGGGTCTGGCGAACTGGCAGGCGGGTGTTCGCAGTGAGACCAAGTCGACCCTCCACCGAGTGTTCGGCGACGATCGCACCCCTGCCTCTGCCACAGGCTCAACCACTGCAGGCGCCAACCAGTCACCCTCTCAGACAGACGCTCGCGCAGAGAGCAAGCCTGCTTCACGACCGTAGACGCACTCGCACTCGCACTCAGACTAGTACTGTACACATGCTTGAGCGAGCCAGGGCACACATGCAGCTGAATTAGTGGCGAGGGGGGGATGGTGGTGCGTGGGTCTGGTGAGGTGGGTGAAGGATAGTGTGCTCAATACTTGTCTTCTACATTTTCTCCATTCTTGCATTATTCTTCGTACATCGTACATTGGACAGTTGCATATTCTTACTCTCAGATTTCTTGGGTCGAGGTTGTTTCCATTTGTTTTCTTTGCATTCATTCTACTCGATCATCTTCTAGATTTGATTTCGATGCAATTATTGCCTTTACTACTTATCAAAATTATTTCTCTCATCTACGTATTTAATTAAAATTTTCTTTATACTCAAGAATCATGTAATTTACATGTAATTGTTATGTATCATCTAAAGATATAAATATGCATTTTTCTAATATCGAAACCAACTATCGTCGAGGTGAATTACCCATGTCCTTGAATCCTTTCATTTGAATTCGCTCGCTCAACCGTTTACACTTCAAGTTTGCTTCATTTATCATTATTATTTTAGAATGTTTAAAATATTCTCCCTCCATGGCTTTGCAAACAATAGAGAGATTCGGGTTATCAATCTGCTTCAGTATTTCCTTCTTTTCACATTATTTGGCACAATCATGTCGTCAAACTATCACTTTTGTCCGAATTTTGAGAAGTACTAAAATTGGGTAAAATTTAATAAGAATCTATTATTTTTCAAAGATTTCCAAAAAAATAATTGTAGATTCAAATTGAATTTTATTATGTTCCTTTAAATTTCATCACAAAGTTAAAATTTCACTTTCTTTTGAATAAAGTTTAATTCAGTTGTCTTCAAAATTAGGTACCTAATCAAAATTTCAATTGATTGCCAAAACTTGCTTGTTTTTAATTTTAATTGAAATTTTTTACCAAAATTTTTCACGAAAAATTAAACTAAGTTAAAAAGTATATTAAAATCCAGAATTGGGAGAAATAACATTCTACCCCCAACCGGATTTGAACCCGCGACCGATCAGCCAAAAATTTGAAAAACTATTTCCTCTATTTTTAGAAAAGTACCTAAAAATAAATCTAAGAGGCACGTGACATGTACTGAGACCTCGATTATTCGACCATTTGAAATACTGATGTATATTTTGTATTTAGTAATTTTGTGGGATGTATTGATTTGGAGATGGATTATTTTCTTGATATAGACTTTCTGTTTCGATTGAATACGAATTTTCTTTATGACCGGCGCTGGTCAGAATAGCGAGATCTCACTGCCTTGTGAATTGATCTTCAGTTTTAACCTAGAAATTCTGGTTGATTGCAAGTTTCTAATAAAAATTCTACATGTTTAGGAAAATTCGAATAAGTAGAAACTTAGATGGTTTAGCTGAAATTTATGAAGAGGAGAATGTAAGACTTAAAATATGTAATGCGAATCAGTAGAATGGGGATAGAATTTCGCCGATATAAAAAGCAAAGAAGAAATAAATAAGAAAGAAAATAAAGTAAGTATAAAAATCGAAAAACATGGAGAGAATCAGATTAAATCAAAAGAGCTAAATAAAGCGTACATGTAACTGGAGGCGAAAGAAAGATGGTCTATAAATGTGGTGTGAGGAGGGTGGCATACGACGGTGGCACACGACGTGGTTGAACGACCTGCTTTATAGAACATATTCTGATTTCCCATCATACTTTTACTTATTCATATGTAATTTTAATTTGATTATGCATTCCAATTCCCATTCCAATTAAAGAAAGCTAGATGTTTATCTACTGTTGCTAATTGCGAATTGTTCTTCTTGTGAACTTGTTCTTCTAGCAAATAACTGCTTCACTTTTCAGGCTTTTTCCTCTAGATTGTTTTTAATTAATTTGACATAATCATGCTCAATATCATATCGATTTTTCATTTCACATCTAGGTTTATAGTTTCTATCAAAACATCAAAAGTCATACTCATAAGAGTCAATTATTCGTAAGTCATGCAAAGTCATAAAAGTCAGTAAGTAACATGTAACAAGTAATGGCTTTCCCAAAGGCTTCCCAAACCTGCTCAAACCACTGTTTACCTCCAAACTATGTCATGTTTAATCCAAATGCCAGTAATGCCCGATTAATCTGAAATTCGTGCAGAATGCAGATTCAGACATGATTTGAATCTTCATCCCTAACCTAATCTTAGTTAGCTCCAGTGACTAAATCTTATGTCTACCACGACATACTGTGTCTATCTTATATCTACGACGGTGGCAGACGACACCTTTGACATCTCTATTTCACTGCTAGGATTATAGGTTCTAGGAAAAAGTCATAAGAGTGAAATACACGTATGTAATGCAATGCAAGTGAAATACACGTATATAATGCAATGCAAGGTACTAAAATTCAGTGAGTGACTTTTATCAAAGCAAGTAAAGGCTTTCCCAAACCTGCTCATTACACTGTTTCACTCCGACTCCTAATTATGTCATGTTTACTCCAAATGTTAGTTATGCCCAGTTTATTAAGAGAGCATATGCAATGAATATCCAACCTAACTTTATGTTCAAAGAATCTCTCCTCCAACCTACCTTTAAGTCAATCCCTGCTTTATAGAACATCCTTCATATTTTCTGATTTCCCCTCATCCTTTTACCTTATTCATATGCAATTTTGATTTGATTATAACTGTCTCAATGCATTCCCATTAAACCTACGTTGCTTATTGCGAATTGTCTAGTGAACTTGTTGGTTCTAGACAAAAATGTTATCAATTTTCTGGTTTTTTCTCTAGATTTTGGAATTAATTTGACATTAAAGACAATTCCCATAATAGAATTCTAAAATCTAGGCCGGCCCAACCTAAAATCTGGCCGGGTAAGGGCGGGCTGAGGTTTTTAGGCCTACGGGCTAAGATTGGCCAAATATTTTCTACTATTTTGTATATGAAAAGTACGATTTTCGAAATTTTTATTAAATTTTGAATAAATTTTTCAAAGATTTGTAGAGTAGAATTGTATGTTTGTTCTTTGAGTAGAATTCAAAAAACTTCCTGCTTCCCAGGAAAGTGATAGAGAATGTTTTCAGTATACATCTTCCTTCAAGTTGAGGTGCCCTTGAATATACATTTTTCAGTCGATATTGGATAATGTAACAAGTTAATTCTTACAACTTACTTAACAACGGGCTGGGCCGAAAAACTTCGGCCCATTGACATCTCTATTTCAGATCTAGGTTTATTGATAGGTTCTATCAAAAAGTCATAAGAGTCTAATACACGTAACTAATGCAAGGTACTAAAATTAAGCGAGTGCCTTTTATCAAAAGAAGTAAATGCTTCCCAAACCTGCTCAAAACACTGTTTACCTCTAAATAATGTCCCGTTTACTCTAAATGCCAGTAATGCCCCGATTAATCGGAAATTCGTGCAGAATTCAGATTCAGACATCTTTGCAAATGAATATCACATGATTTGCATTTCGATCCCATTCTTTCTTTCTTTCTTCTCTTTGCTCGACTATTGAAATTCTATCACTCCCTTTTTTCTTATGCAAACCAAGTTTTCTCAAAGTTAACTTATCTATAATTCTTTTCTATTTTCTCAAATCAATCCACTTTGTGCTTCTTTTAGGGGAAGGTTCTTTAGAGAGACAAAACCCTGACGCAGACGAAAATTTGTAAGTTATATGTTTCATTTTGATTTATTTGCACTTTACGTACTCCTATTCGAATTTCCTTTATCTGAAATTCTAAGTTTCTAAAGTAATATCCGTTAATTTGCTTATGAATGAAAGGTTGCAGAAAGAGAAAGAGAAAGAGTCAGACCAGCAGTCACACGCGTCGACAGTGTCCGACATGGGCATTCGAATCCACGCTCCAGGTGCTCCAGGTGCATCAGGTGCATCAGCTCCACCGACACCACACTCGAAAGGCACATCCACAATAACACAGGACGCGTCTCACTCTGCACACTCTGCGAGAACCCACACAACCCACCCATCACAGCCGCCACACGAACCCGACGAGTTGAGTGTGCGCGACCTGTTGGACGCAGAGCACTCGCATTCACATTCACACGCACAGCAGTCTGCCGCTGCCCACCCATCAATACACCCGTCAGCGTCTGTGGTCGGGTTCGAGAGTGCAAACAGAAGTGTGTCTGCGAGTGTGCCATATTCGCCGGGTGTGTCAGGTGTGTCAGGTGCGTCACACGACCCCAAGCAGGCGTTGGGCACAGCGTTGACTCAGTTGGGCAGCATCGGCGCTTTCATGGCGGGCAGCGCTGGTGGTGCTGGTAGTGCTGGTAGTGCTGGTACCGGTGTGAGTGCAGGTGTTCATGGTGCTTCAACAATGAGTGGCAGTTTGAACGGTCTCGCTGCCGCTGCCGCTCCCGCGAATGGACTCAGTGTTCACAGTGTTCACAGTGTTCACAGTGTTCACAGTGTTCATAGTGCACAGAGTGCAAGTGGAGGTGTGTCGCCAGCCACTCTCACTCTGGGACCGTCGCCTCTCCTCGCTGGTCAGGTGTCTACTGTCTCTGGTGGCAGTCCATCAGCTCGACAGAATAACGCGCAGATGGATGCTCTGTTGAACGAATTGCAGGCACAACGAGTGCTCATTCTGCAGCTGCAATCAGACAATTCTTCTTTGAAGGTTTCCTTTCCTTTACATTTACATGGACATTTACATGTTCTGCGCCCAAAAGCCAAAGTGTCGGCTGTATGGGACCTTTTACCTTTTACCTTTTACCTTTACTGTGATTTTAATCAAGTGTATTCATTTTAAGCAAACTGTACACAAAACATCTAAGATGCACTCTACGCTGTCAAAAATATGTTACACAAACTTAGTAGTTTTGTTAACGCCTTTGTCAAGCATTTCCGAATGTTTGCGGGTTTTTTATTTTATTTTAGTTTTGCTTTTTAATCAGAACTTATGGCAGGGTAAATCTATAGCGAAAATCCTCACTTGAGAATAAAGCATTTAATGCATTTTTCTGATCTTCAACTTTGTCATCAAAAGTTCTTTGAAATCATGACCTTTGCTCACATAGAATTTTTCTAAAGTTCTTTGAGCAATTGAACTAACTGTGAGACCTTTAGGCATTCTATATGTTGCAGGCGATCACTACAAAATGAAATACCCAGTGAGTCATTGAAAATTTCTAACATTTATTGTCATCTCGCGGGATTTCAACCAGAATCTGACCTATCAATCAATTAAAATTTTTATTTTATAATTTTAATCACGTTTATTTCAATTTGTGTTTAAGTAAAACATTAAAGAAGTTTAACAACTTTATGACTACACTTTTCTGAAGTAGAAAAACTAAAGTAGAAAACCGAAATGAAGTAGAAAGCGTATATGAAAGGGAAGGGTGTGTGTCTGTGTTCTGTGAGTAGAAGGCGATGGACGACACGCGCGCGGATGTGAACACGCTGCGCATGAAGGCGAACGGTCTCGACGAGCAGATGAGCGAGCAGACGGAGCTCCGTCGCGGAGAGTCGGCCGCACTGAAACAGCAGCTGGGCGACCAGCTCGACAACCTGCTCTACAACTTCACCACCAGCCTCACCGCTCAGAAGGAGGTTGCTCTTTCTCCTTACTCTCTCCTTACTCTTTCACTTTCCTCTTTACTTACCTTCTCATTTGCTGTATTGTACAATAGTCTAGCTAGACTTAGTGTTCAATAATTCTTCCATACTATGGCTCCAAAGGTTTGATTTGTTTTCGATTCCACCACTTTATTGAATTTTTGAATTATAATTTCATCAAGTCAACAGAAATGAATTTTTCATGTCCCTATGCCATTATCTGACAACTGATCTTTTTACAACAGGATACTTGTATGTTTTTTATAATGGTAATTATAATCAAATCAACTATATTCTAAAATATTTACACTTCTAAATTTTGCTAGTCTATACATCTGTTAGATGAATTTGTAAGATACCTGTCTTCTCTGTTTGCGAACATTTTCCTTCCCACCCCTCCCCCAATATCCAATCTGAATGAACTGCATGAATGATGTACATGTACATTATATTCTCTGATTATGTGTTGTAGGCGTTGGAAGAGATGCGGAAGAGGCAGGAGCCCTTCGAGGCGCTGCTGAGGGAGTACACGCAGAAGTTCGCGCTTCTGGACCGAGTGACCTCTCCAGGTGCTGCGAACTGGATCGCAGGCAGACTTATTGGAGTCGTGCTGGCTCTGGTCGCTCTCGTCTTCCTGCTCGTCGGCACCTCGATGCGCCTCGCTGCGCCCGTCACGCGATCGAAGCGACGACTTCTCGCCTGCCTGCTCCTTCTTGTGCTCGGTGCGGTCTTCTGGTATGGGTGGTCGGTTGATGTGTGGGAGAGGGAGAGGGGGAATATTGGAGGGGATATTGGAGTTGTGGGGGAAAATGTGGATGCATCCAGGAAGAGTGTCGCACTCAGTTTGGGCTGGTTTAGCACTGCTTCCAGATGGATTTATAGCGGTGTTAAGGTTACTTTTAGAGGAGTCTTCCGAGTGCTCTCCAGAATGATCCCGTTTGAAAGGATTCCCTTCCTTTCGTACTTAGCCAAGCTCTCTACAGACGATGATCGTTCAGACCTTTAGACTTTGTATCATCTCCCCTACATACTAATCCAATACCTACAACTTGTTCAACCTGTTCCCATCCCTAAAGGCATTTGTCACTTTGTGTCGGGCCGTTCGCTAACTGCTAAATGGGCCCTCAGAGCCGTTCGCACGTCTTATGTTTGTAGTTGCATATACGATATACGATATACGATATACTCATCTGCTGCTGCACTATCAGAATCGTCTTTCCTCAAAGAGTTCTACTTTTTCATTTCTTTCTCTTTCCTTCCATCTTCCATTCATTCGTTTTCTACTGACTTATCTGTTGTTTTTGAGCCTATTCATTCTATCGAGCCTTTACTCTCCTTGAGCAAATTGATAATTTAATTGTTATGTATCATCCAAAGATATAAATATGCATTTTTCTAATATCGAAATCAACTATCGTCAAGTTGAATTACCCATGTAATTGAATCCTTTCATTTGAATTCGCTCACTCAAACGTTTCCACTTCAAGTTTGCTTCATTTATCATTATTATTTTAGAATGTTGAAAATATTCTCCCTCCATGCTTTGCAAACAATAGAGAGATTCAGTTTATCATCTGCTTCAGTATTTCCTTCTTTTTCCATTATTTGGCACAATCATGTCGTCAAACTTTCACTTTTGTCCGAATTTTGAGAAGTTCTAAAATGGGCTAAAATTTAATAAGAATCTATTATTTTTCAAAGATTTCCAAAAAATTAATTGTAGATTCAAATTGAATTTTATTATGGTCCTTAAAAATTTCATCACAAAGTTAAAATTTGATTTTCTTTTGAATAAAGTTTAATTCAGTTATCTTCAAAATTACTGTGTTCAAAATATCTATTGGAGTCAAAACTTGCTTGTTTTAATTTTAATTTAAATTTATAACCAAAATATTTCACGAAAAATTAAACTAAGTTAAAAGTATATTAAAATCCAGAATTGGGAGAAATAACATTCGACCCCAGACCGGATTTGAACCCGCGACCGCTCAGCCAAAAATTTGCAAAACTATTTCCTCTATTTTTAGAAAAGTACCTAAAAATAAATCTAAGAGGCACGTGACATGTACTGAGACCTCGATTATTCGACCATTTGAAATACTGATGTATATTTTGTATTTAGTAATTTTGTGGGATGTATTGATTTGGAGATGGATTATTTTCTTGATATAGACTTTCTGTTTCGATTGAATACGAATTTTCTTTATGACCGGCGCTGGTCAGAATAGCGAGATCTCACTGCCTTGTGAATTGATCTTCAGTTTTAACCTAGAAATTCTGGTTGATTGCAAGTTTCTAATAAAAATTCTACATGTTTAGGAAAATTCGAATAAGTAGAAACTTAGATGGTTTAGCTGAAATTTATGAAGAGGAGAATGTAAGACTTAAAATATGTAATGCGAATCAGTAGAATGGGGATAGAATTTCGCCGATATAAAAAGCAAAGAAGAAATAAATAAGAAAGAAAATAAAGTAAGTATAAAAATCGAAAAACATGGAGAGAATCAGATTAAATCAAAAGAGCTAAATAAAGCGTACATGTAACTGGAGGCGAAAGAAAGATGGTCTATAAATGTGGTGTGAGGAGGGTGGCATACGACGGTGGCACACGACGTGGTTGAACGACCTGCTTTATAGAACATATTCTGATTTCCCATCATACTTTTACTTATTCATATGTAATTTTAATTTGATTATGCATTCCAATTCCCATTCCAATTAAAGAAAGCTAGATGTTTATCTACTGTTGCTAATTGCGAATTGTTCTTCTTGTGAACTTGTTCTTCTAGCAAATAACTGCTTCACTTTTCAGGCTTTTTCCTCTAGATTGTTTTTAATTAATTTGACATAATCATGCTCAATATCATATCGATTTTTCATTTCACATCTAGGTTTATAGTTTCTATCAAAACATCAAAAGTCATACTCATAAGAGTCAATTATTCGTAAGTCATGCAAAGTCATAAAAGTCAGTAAGTAACATGTAACAAGTAATGGCTTTCCCAAAGGCTTCCCAAACCTGCTCAAACCACTGTTTACCTCCAAACTATGTCATGTTTAATCCAAATGCCAGTAATGCCCGATTAATCTGAAATTCGTGCAGAATGCAGATTCAGACATGATTTGAATCTTCATCCCTAACCTAATCTTAGTTAGCTCCAGTGACTAAATCTTATGTCTACCACGACATACTGTGTCTATCTTATATCTACGACGGTGGCAGACGACACCTTTGACATCTCTATTTCACTGCTAGGATTATAGGTTCTAGGAAAAAGTCATAAGAGTGAAATACACGTATGTAATGCAATGCAAGTGAAATACACGTATATAATGCAATGCAAGGTACTAAAATTCAGTGAGTGACTTTTATCAAAGCAAGTAAAGGCTTTCCCAAACCTGCTCATTACACTGTTTCACTCCGACTCCTAATTATGTCATGTTTACTCCAAATGTTAGTTATGCCCAGTTTATTAAGAGAGCATATGCAATGAATATCCAACCTAACTTTATGTTCAAAGAATCTCTCCTCCAACCTACCTTTAAGTCAATCCCTGCTTTATAGAACATCCTTCATATTTTCTGATTTCCCCTCATCCTTTTACCTTATTCATATGCAATTTTGATTTGATTATAACTGTCTCAATGCATTCCCATTAAACCTACGTTGCTTATTGCGAATTGTCTAGTGAACTTGTTGGTTCTAGACAAAAATGTTATCAATTTTCTGGTTTTTTCTCTAGATTTTGGAATTAATTTGACATTAAAGACAATTCCCATAATAGAATTCTAAAATCTAGGCCGGCCCAACCTAAAATCTGGCCGGGTAAGGGCGGGCTGAGGTTTTTAGGCCTACGGGCTAAGATTGGCCAAATATTTTCTACTATTTTGTATATGAAAAGTACGATTTTCGAAATTTTTATTAAATTTTGAATAAATTTTTCAAAGATTTGTAGAGTAGAATTGTATGTTTGTTCTTTGAGTAGAATTCAAAAAACTTCCTGCTTCCCAGGAAAGTGATAGAGAATGTTTTCAGTATACATCTTCCTTCAAGTTGAGGTGCCCTTGAATATACATTTTTCAGTCGATATTGGATAATGTAACAAGTTAATTCTTACAACTTACTTAACAACGGGCTGGGCCGAAAAACTTCGGCCCATTGACATCTCTATTTCAGATCTAGGTTTATTGATAGGTTCTATCAAAAAGTCATAAGAGTCTAATACACGTAACTAATGCAAGGTACTAAAATTAAGCGAGTGCCTTTTATCAAAAGAAGTAAATGCTTCCCAAACCTGCTCAAAACACTGTTTACCTCTAAATAATGTCCCGTTTACTCTAAATGCCAGTAATGCCCCGATTAATCGGAAATTCGTGCAGAATTCAGATTCAGACATCTTTGCAAATGAATATCACATGATTTGCATTTCGATCCCATTCTTTCTTTCTTTCTTCTCTTTGCTCGACTATTGAAATTCTATCACTCCCTTTTTTCTTATGCAAACCAAGTTTTCTCAAAGTTAACTTATCTATAATTCTTTTCTATTTTCTCAAATCAATCCACTTTGTGCTTCTTTTAGGGGAAGGTTCTTTAGAGAGACAAAACCCTGACGCAGACGAAAATTTGTAAGTTATATGTTTCATTTTGATTTATTTGCACTTTACGTACTCCTATTCGAATTTCCTTTATCTGAAATTCTAAGTTTCTAAAGTAATATCCGTTAATTTGCTTATGAATGAAAGGTTGCAGAAAGAGAAAGAGAAAGAGTCAGACCAGCAGTCACACGCGTCGACAGTGTCCGACATGGGCATTCGAATCCACGCTCCAGGTGCTCCAGGTGCATCAGGTGCATCAGCTCCACCGACACCACACTCGAAAGGCACATCCACAATAACACAGGACGCGTCTCACTCTGCACACTCTGCGAGAACCCACACAACCCACCCATCACAGCCGCCACACGAACCCGACGAGTTGAGTGTGCGCGACCTGTTGGACGCAGAGCACTCGCATTCACATTCACACGCACAGCAGTCTGCCGCTGCCCACCCATCAATACACCCGTCAGCGTCTGTGGTCGGGTTCGAGAGTGCAAACAGAAGTGTGTCTGCGAGTGTGCCATATTCGCCGGGTGTGTCAGGTGTGTCAGGTGCGTCACACGACCCCAAGCAGGCGTTGGGCACAGCGTTGACTCAGTTGGGCAGCATCGGCGCTTTCATGGCGGGCAGCGCTGGTGGTGCTGGTAGTGCTGGTAGTGCTGGTACCGGTGTGAGTGCAGGTGTTCATGGTGCTTCAACAATGAGTGGCAGTTTGAACGGTCTCGCTGCCGCTGCCGCTCCCGCGAATGGACTCAGTGTTCACAGTGTTCACAGTGTTCACAGTGTTCACAGTGTTCATAGTGCACAGAGTGCAAGTGGAGGTGTGTCGCCAGCCACTCTCACTCTGGGACCGTCGCCTCTCCTCGCTGGTCAGGTGTCTACTGTCTCTGGTGGCAGTCCATCAGCTCGACAGAATAACGCGCAGATGGATGCTCTGTTGAACGAATTGCAGGCACAACGAGTGCTCATTCTGCAGCTGCAATCAGACAATTCTTCTTTGAAGGTTTCCTTTCCTTTACATTTACATGGACATTTACATGTTCTGCGCCCAAAAGCCAAAGTGTCGGCTGTATGGGACCTTTTACCTTTTACCTTTTACCTTTACTGTGATTTTAATCAAGTGTATTCATTTTAAGCAAACTGTACACAAAACATCTAAGATGCACTCTACGCTGTCAAAAATATGTTACACAAACTTAGTAGTTTTGTTAACGCCTTTGTCAAGCATTTCCGAATGTTTGCGGGTTTTTTATTTTATTTTAGTTTTGCTTTTTAATCAGAACTTATGGCAGGGTAAATCTATAGCGAAAATCCTCACTTGAGAATAAAGCATTTAATGCATTTTTCTGATCTTCAACTTTGTCATCAAAAGTTCTTTGAAATCATGACCTTTGCTCACATAGAATTTTTCTAAAGTTCTTTGAGCAATTGAACTAACTGTGAGACCTTTAGGCATTCTATATGTTGCAGGCGATCACTACAAAATGAAATACCCAGTGAGTCATTGAAAATTTCTAACATTTATTGTCATCTCGCGGGATTTCAACCAGAATCTGACCTATCAATCAATTAAAATTTTTATTTTATAATTTTAATCACGTTTATTTCAATTTGTGTTTAAGTAAAACATTAAAGAAGTTTAACAACTTTATGACTACACTTTTCTGAAGTAGAAAAACTAAAGTAGAAAACCGAAATGAAGTAGAAAGCGTATATGAAAGGGAAGGGTGTGTGTCTGTGTTCTGTGAGTAGAAGGCGATGGACGACACGCGCGCGGATGTGAACACGCTGCGCATGAAGGCGAACGGTCTCGACGAGCAGATGAGCGAGCAGACGGAGCTCCGTCGCGGAGAGTCGGCCGCACTGAAACAGCAGCTGGGCGACCAGCTCGACAACCTGCTCTACAACTTCACCACCAGCCTCACCGCTCAGAAGGAGGTTGCTCTTTCTCCTTACTCTCTCCTTACTCTTTCACTTTCCTCTTTACTTACCTTCTCATTTGCTGTATTGTACAATAGTCTAGCTAGACTTAGTGTTCAATAATTCTTCCATACTATGGCTCCAAAGGTTTGATTTGTTTTCGATTCCACCACTTTATTGAATTTTTGAATTATAATTTCATCAAGTCAACAGAAATGAATTTTTCATGTCCCTATGCCATTATCTGACAACTGATCTTTTTACAACAGGATACTTGTATGTTTTTTATAATGGTAATTATAATCAAATCAACTATATTCTAAAATATTTACACTTCTAAATTTTGCTAGTCTATACATCTGTTAGATGAATTTGTAAGATACCTGTCTTCTCTGTTTGCGAACATTTTCCTTCCCACCCCTCCCCCAATATCCAATCTGAATGAACTGCATGAATGATGTACATGTACATTATATTCTCTGATTATGTGTTGTAGGCGTTGGAAGAGATGCGGAAGAGGCAGGAGCCCTTCGAGGCGCTGCTGAGGGAGTACACGCAGAAGTTCGCGCTTCTGGACCGAGTGACCTCTCCAGGTGCTGCGAACTGGATCGCAGGCAGACTTATTGGAGTCGTGCTGGCTCTGGTCGCTCTCGTCTTCCTGCTCGTCGGCACCTCGATGCGCCTCGCTGCGCCCGTCACGCGATCGAAGCGACGACTTCTCGCCTGCCTGCTCCTTCTTGTGCTCGGTGCGGTCTTCTGGTATGGGTGGTCGGTTGATGTGTGGGAGAGGGAGAGGGGGAATATTGGAGGGGATATTGGAGTTGTGGGGGAAAATGTGGATGCATCCAGGAAGAGTGTCGCACTCAGTTTGGGCTGGTTTAGCACTGCTTCCAGATGGATTTATAGCGGTGTTAAGGTTACTTTTAGAGGAGTCTTCCGAGTGCTCTCCAGAATGATCCCGTTTGAAAGGATTCCCTTCCTTTCGTACTTAGCCAAGCTCTCTACAGACGATGATCGTTCAGACCTTTAGACTTTGTATCATCTCCCCTACATACTAATCCAATACCTACAACTTGTTCAACCTGTTCCCATCCCTAAAGGCATTTGTCACTTTGTGTCGGGCCGTTCGCTAACTGCTAAATGGGCCCTCAGAGCCGTTCGCACGTCTTATGTTTGTAGTTGCATATACGATATACGATATACGATATACTCATCTGCTGCTGCACTATCAGAATCGTCTTTCCTCAAAGAGTTCTACTTTTTCATTTCTTTCTCTTTCCTTCCATCTTCCATTCATTCGTTTTCTACTGACTTATCTGTTGTTTTTGAGCCTATTCATTCTATCGAGCCTTTACTCTCCTTGAGCAAATTGATAATTTAATTGTTATGTATCATCCAAAGATATAAATATGCATTTTTCTAATATCGAAATCAACTATCGTCAAGTTGAATTACCCTGTCCTTGAATCCTTTCATTTGACTTCGCTCTCTCAAACGTTTACACTTCAAGTTTGCTTCCTTTATCATTATTACATGTATTGTAGAATGTTGAAAATATTCTTCCTCCATGCTTTGCAAACAATAGAGAGATTCAGTTTACTTTATCAATCTGCTTCAGTATTTCCTTCTTTTTCCATTATTTCGCACAATCATGTCGTCAAACTTTCACTTTTGTCCGAATTTTGAGAAGTACTAAAATAGGGTAAAATTTAATAAGAATCTATTATTTTTCAAAGATTTCCAAAAGAAAATTAATTGTAGATTCAAATTGAATTTTATTACGCTCCTTAAAATTTCATCACAAAGTTAAAATTTCACTTTCTTTTAAAAAAAGTTTAATTCAGTTGTAAGGTACATAATCAAAATTTCTATTGATTGCCAAAACTTGCTTGTTTTTAATTTTAATTGAAAGTTTTTACCAAAATATTACACGAAAAATTAAACAAAGATAAAAAGTATTTTAAAATCCAGAATTGGGAGAAATAACATTCGACCCCCAACCGGATTTGAACCCGCGACCGATCAGCCAAAAATTTGCAAAACTATTTCCTCTATTTTTAGAAAAGTACCTAAAAATAAATCAAAGAGGCACGTGACATGTACTGAGACATCGATTGTTCGACCATTTGAAATACTGATGTATATTTTGTATTTAGTAATTTTTTGGGGATCTATTGAGTTGGAGCTGAATTATTTTCTTGAAATAGACTTTCTGTTTCCAATGAATGCGAATTTTCTCTATGACCGGCGCTGGTCAGAATAGCGACGTATCAGTGTTTTGTGAATTGATCTTCAGTTTTAACCTAGAAATTCTGGTTGATTGCAAGTTTCTAATAAAAATTCTACATGTTTAGGAAAATTCGAATAAGTAGAAACTTAGATGGCTTTGCTGAAATTTATGAAGAGGAGAATGTAAGACTTAAAATATGTGATGCGAATCAGTAGAATGGGGATAGAATTTCGCCGATATAAAAAGCAAAGAAGAAAAAACTTAGAAAGAAAATAAAGTAAGTATAAAAATCGAAAAACACGGAGAGAATGTGATTAAATCAAAAGAGCTAAATCAAGCGTACATGTAACTGGAGGCGAAAGAAAGATGGTC
>Ga0080064_1005423_pt1 | contig 15001 bp, 23 predicted proteins | sample Subgrocontami54m_FD_69260 | JGI IMG/M metagenome (GOLD analysis project Ga0080064, IMG submission 69260) | Subsurface groundwater microbial communities from S. Glens Falls, New York, USA - GMW46 contaminated, 5.4 m (SPADES assembly) (version 2) ...
GGTATGCAAAAGGCTGCCGATAAACTAAAGGTCAAAAATCCGCTCGAAGTCTTTGACCAAGCTATGAAAAACGTGCAGCCGCATATGGAAACCCGTAGCCGCCGTGTGGGCGGGGCTAATTATCAAATCCCGTTTGAAGTCAAAGGGCAGCGCCAAAATCACCTCAATACCATGTGGTTTGTGGCAGCAGCCCGGGCACGCAAAGGCATGAGCATGGAAGACCGTATTGCGCTGGAGCTGGTTGATGCCTACAACAACGCCGGCGCAGCCGTTAAAAAGCGCGAGGATACGCATAAAATGGCCGACGCCAACCGCGCCTTTGCACATTTTGCCCGTTTTTAGGTGGAGCGTAAGGAAGTAAGATGATTTATAATAATTTAACAGATACAAAATGTGCCCTGTCTTCGACACTGAGGGATGAGCCCTCAGGCTCAGACTCGAATGAGAGCGTCGTCGAATGGGCCCACTTCGCGAGGTTCTAAGTCATGATCAATCATTCTGAAATTCTACCAAGCCACGATAGCAACCCTTTCAAAGCTCAAATTGATACTATGAATACAGACGGTATTACATTGGGTGGATTTGTACGTATACAGCCGCCATTTGTGGGCTCTGAAGAACTATACTGGGATATAGATGATGATTTTAATGTCGAACTAACGCATTATGCCAGTGATAGTAACGCTACCTTGCTTCATTATTACTATGGCGTTGATTTAGAAGCTGTGTCTAATGATGAGATTACGCTTAAGGATGAAGCTTATGAGGATGCTAAAAAAGCTGTAGTTAACTCCGTACAAACGCTTATTGATTCGCTGGGCTACGTTGCTAGTCGTGAAATGTTTGAGCAAAGCATAGATACTTTTAGGTAAAAATGGCAGACAAGAAATACCCACTAATTAATTTTGCGAGGTTTTAAATGACTAAAACAGTAGAAATTGAAGGCATTTGTTCAAACTGTGAATTTGTTTCTGAATTAAGTGAACAGGGGCTGGTTCCGGCTATAAGAAATATTGAGGCACATTTGGCTGAACAGCCATGCAACTTTGTAAAATCTGGCAAATGCGAAGCTGCTTCGCTCGCAATTGGGCAGCTAATGGAAATAAGTGCTAAAGAGGCTGGAGTATAATGGCAGACAAGAAATATCCACTAACTAACTTCGCGAGGTTCTAAATTATGGTCTGTGAAAAATGCCCCATGGTTGCTGTTTTAGATGCGGCAGAAAAACTCGCAAGTACTACCAACCATAAAGACTTTCAGCGGGCAATCGGTGGCATTACACTCACACGCAAGTCTTTAGAGATAATTTATGGAGGGCTTGGTTGCGAAGGACCTGCAATTAATCAAAATAACCAAAAAGATTGTCCACTAAGGGAATCAGTTTATGGTGCACGAAGTATGGGCACGGGACCGTGGCAGGAAAACCAATTCATAGTTCCATTGGAAGATTTAACAGAACACAAAACATCAGATATAAACAAACCGGGACAATACCTGTAAGGAAACTTAATGGCAGATAAAAAATACACGCTAGAAAAATTCCGTAACATTGGCATTATTGCTCATATTGACGCTGGCAAGACCACTACCACCGAAGCCATTCTGTATCGTACGGGGCTCAAGCACAAGATTGGCGCCGTACACGAGGGCGAGACCACGACCGACTGGATGGCACAGGAAAAAGAGCGGGGTATTACCATTACCAGCGCCGCGATAACTTGCTACTGGCAAGACCACAAAATCAACATCATTGACACGCCAGGGCACATCGACTTTACCGTTGAGGTAGAGCGCTCGCTGCGGGTGCTCGATGGTGCGGTAATCGTCTTTGACGGCAAAATGGGTGTGGAAAGCCAAAGCGAGACCGTTTGGCGCCAAGCCGACAAATACAAGGTGCCGCGCATTTGCTTTATTAATAAGATTAATCAAACCGGCGGCGACTTTTATAAATCTCTTGAGAGCATTCACAACCGCCTCAGCAAACACGCTTTCCCAATTCATTTGCCTATCGGCTACGAACAGAGTGTCAATGGAGTAGTGGATCTCATCACTATGAAGGCCTATACCTATAAGGAGTTTGCCGATCACGAGCTGGTAGAGGGAGACATACCAGCCGGTATGTTAGACCAAGTCAAGAAGTATCGCTCACTACTTATAGAAAACGCTGTCGCCGAAGACGAAAAAATACTGGAGAAGTACTTTGAGGTCGGCGAAGAAGGCCTGAGCCAAGATGATATCAAGCAAGCCATCCGCACGGCTGTGTTGACGGGAAAGTTCTTTGCTGTCAGCGGCGGTGATGGACGCGGTGTCATCGTCGAAAAGTTGCTCGATGCTGTTAATGACTTCTTACCTTCACCTCTTGAGCGGGGGTCTACCTGGGGAATCCATCCCAAGACCGGTGACGAGATTGAGCGCAAGCCGAGTGAGAGTGAACCATTTGCGGCACTGGCATTCAAGATTGCTACTGACCCATTTGTGGGCAAGTTGTGTTTTTTCCGCGTCTACTCGGGCAAAGTCACAGCCGGTAGCTATATTCTAAACAGTTCAGCTGGTGAAAAAGAACGCGTCGGGCGCATTGTTCGCATGCAAGCCGATAAACGCGAAGATGTGACCGAAGTTAGTGCCGGTGATATTGCCGCTATTGTGGGCCTCAAAGGTACTACTACCGGGAACACGCTCTGTGATACTAATAACCCGATTGTACTGGAGAGCATTACTTTCCCAGAGCCGCCAGTATCAATTGCCATTGAACCCAAGACCAAAGCCGACCAGGAAAAAATGTCTATCGCCATGCAACGATTGGCGGAGGAGGATCCAACCTTCCGTATCCGGGTGGATGACGAAACCGGTCAGACCATCATTAGCGGTATGGGCGAACTACATTTGGAAATCATTGTCGACCGCATGAAGCGTGAGTTCACCGTGGAGGCTAACATCGGCCAGCCGCAAGTGGCCTACCGCGAAACCATTCGCAAGGACAATGTTGAGGCAGAAGGTAAGTTTATCCGTCAGTCTGGCGGACGTGGGCAGTACGGCCATGTTTGGCTGCGGCTGGCACAAAACGAGGCTGGCAAGGGTTTTGAATTTATAAATGCTATCAAGGGTGGTGTGGTACCAGCCGAATATATCCCTGCAGTCAAAAGTGGCGTGGGAGAAGCCATGAACAACGGTGTTATTGCCGGTTATCCGGTGGTGGATCTCAAGGTAACGCTCTATGATGGCAGTTATCACGAAGTAGATAGTAGTGAAATGGCCTTCAAGATTGCCGGTTCTATGGCGCTGCAAGACGGTGTCAAAAGAGCCAACCCGGTACTGCTGGAGCCCATAATGAAGCTGGTGGCCATTACGCCGGAGAACTTCATGGGGGACGTGATTGGTGATCTTAACTCTAAGCGGGGCCGTGTAGAGTCCATGGAAGACTTGCAGACTGGCATTAAAGAAATCACGGCATTTGTTCCCTTGGGTGAAATGTTTGGCTATACCACCAATCTTCGTAGCATGACGCAAGGCCGGGCTAGTTCCAGCATGGAGCTCGACCATTATCAGGACGTTCCCAACAACGTGGCTGAAGCCATCATTGCCAAAAACGCCAAGTAAAATAATAAGCTTGACCTGCTTTCCAATAACTAGTTACACTCGGGACAGTGAAACGACTCATTAAACGCCTGCCGTTTTTACCCAGACCTATGTTACCAGCATTGGTGGCCCTCAGAAGCGTGATATCTAAAAGTGGCAAAGGTGTCTACGCCAGCTCCGACACCATGTTCAAAGGGGCGGTTTTTGGACGTGATTCGCTGGAGGTGGGTGAGGATTTATTGGCGTTGCGGCCCAAATTGGTTCAGCACATACTCTTAACTTTGGCCAGTTTGCAGGGCGTACACAGTAGTGATACCACCGAAGAGGAACACGGCAAGATTATCCACGAATACCGCACTGCTATTGTCGACGGTAAGCCACTAGATGATGTGTCCCGTCACATATTCAAAGAATTATCATCAAGGTGGGGTGGTAATAACCGCGATATGGCATACTATGGCTCGATCGATGCCACACCGCTGTTTATTCGTGTGACAGGGTTGTACTGTCGTAAAAATGGCAAAGGTATTCTCGATAAGCCCATTGCCCAGCGTGACGGCCACACTGTACCTTACCGAGAGGCACTGGAGCTGGCAGTAGACTGGCTTATGAATAAATTGGCTGACTCAAGCTCCGACTTGCTTGAATATCGGTCGCGAAACCCACATGGTATCGAGAACCAAGCCTGGAAGGATAGCCGCGAATTTTATGTGCACAAGAACGGCGAACTCGCCAATCGAAAACAGCCAATTGCCTCCATTGAAGTCCAAGGGTTGGCCTATGATGCGCTGTTGTGGGGGGCCAAGCTGTTGCCGCACCGGACCGATGAACTGGTGCAACGGGCTCAGGATCTAAGAGTGCGGGCCATAGCCTTACTCTGGCGACCCAAAGAACATTACTTTGCCCTTGGGGTTGACCATCGTGACGACGGCAGCCTGCGCCCCATAGAAACACACACGGCTAACCCAGCTGCATTGCTCGATGGCGGCTTCTTTGACGATCTGCCGGATACGGAAAAAAAGAAGTATATTAGCGGCATCGTCCGTCATATTATGGGCAGTGATTTTTTGACTGACGCTGGTGTCCGCAGCCGCTCGTTGGCAGAAAAAAACCTTATAAAGTTTTGGGATTATCATGGTTCCTTTACTTCGTGGCCTAAAGAAACGTACGACATTGCCAAGGGTTTGCGCCGTCAAGGCCTCCCAAAGTTAGCCGAAGAGCTCGAAAACCGCATACTGAACGTAGTGCGCAAGAGTCGCGGCTATCCGGAATTTGTCTACGTGGATTTTCGTGGCCGCGTCATGACAGGACCACCCACGCATCAAACTCATGGCGAACTGTCGCTTATCGACAGCTCGAACAAGCCAGAATCAATCCAGGCCTGGACCGTATCGGCTGTAGTAGCTATTTCCAATCGCCGTTTGCCAGGCAGACGCCCTAAAAAAATGCCACAAAAACGTTGGCAGACTGAACTTGAACGGGAGGTCCTAACGCATATTCCCCACGTCTTTCCACTCAGGGGTCCCAAGCAGCTAACTGCCCGCTACCCGGACTACCCCTATAAACTTGTAAACGGCCACGACAAACGCGACGGTAACTTTATGCACCAGAAAACAAACGACTAACCCCTTTATTCTAACTTTTTCGACGGCCGTCTAAATAATTAGGATAGAGGGAGGCGCGGAGGTAGTGAACTCGTACAGGAGGTTTACAAATAGCTTATCTTTCTCTATACTGTCGCAGTAACCTGTGCCGTTACAAATGCGTGCAGTCGTGCGCGAATTGCTTGTGCTAGCCACAGATGTAAAAATATGGTAATTTATAACGGTACTTGTGTGGGTGTTTTGTACTCATGCTAAAATAATCTGTAATTATAGGAGTTAAAATGGCAGATAACTTTGACCGCAGCAAACCCCATGTAAACGTTGGTACTATGGGCCACGTTGACCATGGCAAAACCACTTTAACCGCCGCAATTACGTCTGTACTAGCCAAGCGTCTCCCCAGCAACATCAACAAGCCTGTTAAGTATGACGAAATCGATAACGCGCCTGAGGAAAAGGCTCGTGGTATTACTATCGCCACCTCTCACCAGGAGTATGAAAGCGAAAAGCGTCACTATGCTCATGTCGATATGCCCGGCCACGCTGACTATGTCAAAAACATGATTACTGGTGCCGCCCAAATTGACGGAGCCGTGCTGGTTGTGTCTGCAGCCGATGGCCCCATGCCCCAGACACGCGAACACGTTTTGCTGGCTAAGCAGGTAGGCGTACCTTCTATACTTGTTTTTATGAACAAGATGGACCTGGCTGACCCAGAGTTGGTTGAGCTGGTAGAAATGGACATCCGCGAACTGCTCAAAAAGTACGACTTCGACGAAAACGCCCCAATCGTAAAGGGTTCTGCCACCAAAGCTCTCGAAGGCGACAAAGAGAACGAAGACGCCATTATGGAACTCGTTAACAAAATGGATGAGTACATTCCAGAACCCAAACGTGAGCTGGACAAGCCGTTTTTGATGCCTATTGAAGACGTCTTTTCTATTAAGGGACGTGGTACGGTTGCGACGGGACGTGTTGAAACCGGCGTTGTAAAGGTTAATGAAGAAGTTGAGATTGTCGGTATCCGGCCAACCAAAAAAGTTGTGGTAACTGGCGTCGAAATGTTTAAAAAGAACCTAGACCAAGGCCAAGCTGGTGATAATGTCGGTGTGCTCCTACGCGGTATTGAGCGTGAAGACATAGAGCGTGGCCAGGTGCTGGCTAAGCCTGGTACCATTACGCCACACACCGAATTTGATAGTGAAGTTTACATCCTGACCAAAGAGGAAGGTGGCCGTCACACGCCATTCTTTAAGGGCTACAAACCACAATTTTACTTCCGTACTACTGACGTTACTGGCGAGGTAGAGCTGCCAGCCGACAAAGAAATGGTCATGCCAGGCGACACCATTACCTTCAAGGTAAAGTTGCTTGCACCAATTGCTATGGAGCAAGGCCTGCGCTTTGCGATCCGCGAAGGTGGCCGCACCGTCGGCGCCGGTGTTGTAACTAAGATTGTTAAGTAAAAAAGATTTAGACTATGCCTCCACTAGAATCTAGACCAGGGTCTTACTATTCAACAGAGTCAGATTCTGACTTTGGGGAGCTAATGCGCAGGGCTAAATCGGGCGAGTTAGATGTATTAGAAGTAGATGATGCATCTGGTATGACTACATATCTTTTTGCGCCTCAAACTAATTGGGACGCCAGCGATTTGCTAATCAGAGCCATGGATGAGCGAGTAGTCAATACAGACGGCAATTTGTATGCTAATCGAATAATTTCTAGTGGTAGGAAAGTTTAATAAAACAATGGCAGAGGCAAGTAAAGTGCAGTCCAGCACTGACAAGTCTAGTACTGCGGCTAGGAAACCGGCACCCAAGAAAAATACACCCGCACAAACCCCTAAAACAGAAATTTCGGGGGGTGAGGCTAAAAAACCAGCGGCTAAAAAACTAACTCCAAAGCGAAATCCAACAGTGAAAAAACCTACTGTTATTAAAGAAAAGCCCACGGCTTCTACGGCTCAGCGCATCAGAATTCGTCTAAAGGCTTACGATCACAAGGTTATAGACCAATCTGCCAAGCAGATTGTAGACACAGCCCTTCGGACCGGCGCCACCATTGCCGGGCCCATTCCGCTACCGACCCGTCGTAGCCTTTTTACGGTTGTCAAAAGCCCGCATGTATACAAAAAAGGCCGCGAACAGTTCGAAATGCGTGTGCACAAGCGCCTCATTGACGTCCTCGACCCCACCCCAAAGACAATTGATAGCTTAATGAATTTAAGCCTACCTGCAGGGTGTGATGCTGAGATTAAGATGTAGCTGGCGGAGCTTGTCCGCCTCTGGCGGAACGCCGAAATCAAGATGTAATACCACTTGGTTTATTTTTTAGTTGCTAACTAAAGGCGAAAGTGTATAATTGCTCTTTGTTCTTATGAGGGTGGCTAACAGTAGTTTGCTACTTTTTTTATGTCTGAGACCGCAATATACACACCTGGTGATGTACAAAGAATAATTACGCCCGAAATCTGTGGTGGACTTTGGGATATTGCTGCTGAAATTGAAAGTACAGAAGGTAATCTAGCAGAACTATTTGAAGAACAGGCAAGACTGATCTTGCGTCATTCGGTAGGTGTTGTTCTACTAAATCAGTCTTGTCAATTTGAGTATTGTGATCCAATTGCTAATGAGTCAACAGATGGCTTTGTACGAAGCATGGCATTTTTACGAGGGGGTTTGTGTATGGTCTCTGCAATAGATGAATATAATCCTGAGCTTGTGACAACGTTGAATTCACAGCTAGCTAAACGAGTCAGACGGGCACAAAGAAAAGACCCAGACGAAATTTGTCGCAAAAACTACACAGTTGCTCACCAGAGTATGAGTCACACAGCTGTACAGATAAGCACTGGCGCGCTACAAGACCTAGATATAGAAGATGCTTTACACGAAATTGCGGAGGTCATTGGCCTTGAAGGCGGAGCGGCAGCGTATTTATACGCAGGTGTTGGCTGGCTTGTTCATGAGACTGTCACGAGTCAAATAAGGGCCGAATCTAACCAAACCAGAAGACATTACAGAGGCACAAAAATTATCTGAACCCTTCATCTCCAGTTACCAAAAGTGCAACAGCTTTGTAAAAAAATTCGTAAGATATTAGGCATCACCCTTTCCGGAAATGAAAGTGCTAATATTAGAATGATATGAGTAAGCCAGTGACAATTGCTGACACAAAAACGGACTTGCGGCGAGGTATTGACCATATCGGCGTGAGTGCCGTTTCTGTCATACACGATGGCAAGGGACGGATTTTGCTCATGAAACGAGGGCCCAAGGCGCGTGATGAACGCGGTAATTGGGACATCTGCGGTGGCGCAATCGAATTTGGCGAGTCAATTGACGAGGCGCTACGGCGTGAAGTGATGGAAGAACTCTGTACTAATCCCCTAGACATCGAATTCTTAACTGCTTACGATGCGCACCGCGAGCACGAAGGGAACAAAACCCACTGGATAGCATTAGTTCACGCTGTCAAAGTTGATCCTAAAAGGGTCAAAATTGGCGAACCACATAAGATAGCGGAAATTGGCTGGTTTACCAGCAAAGATCTACCCGCACCGCTGCACTCCCAATTTCCTAAAAGCTTTGCGTTTGCCAAAACTGCCGGCATCATCAAATAAGCCTACTCTTTACTAATCCTAGCAATTTCGACGGCCGTCCAAAATGGTATGATTAAGATGTGGATCTAAAACAAGACACCACCAAAGCTATTATCGACGGAATCTTAAAATATCTTGCTGCCGGCGGCTTCCTTACAACGGCCCTTATTGCTCCCAATTCTGTTCAAATATTTGGTCAACCACTCCGTAAATTCCTTTCAAAGTTAGATGATCGAAGCCAGGAAAGAGAACTTCGACGAATCACTCACTACATGAAGCAGCGGGGGCTTATCAAATATAACCCCCGCGATTATGAAAATGGTATTACTTTGAGGCGTGCCGGAGAACAACGCTTAACAAAAGCTGAATCAGAGAACCTTGCTATTCGGGTACCCAACGTATGGGACCGTAAGTGGCGTTTAGTTTTCTTTGATATTCCTGAAATCGAGAGAAGAAAAAGAAATGCCTTAGTGTCTAAGTTACGGCAACTCGGGTTTCAACTACTCCAAATGAGTATTTGGATTCATCCATTTGGGTGTCGTGAAGAAATTGAGATCCTCACACGTCTCGTTGGCGTGGATAGATATGTTACCTATGTTGTCATCAACTCTATTGATAACGAAGAGGTACTCCTTCGACGCTTTAAGAGTATTCTCCGTAGTGTACCTCATCAATCATAATTATTTAGACGGCCGTCGAATAAATTAGGGGGGTGGCTGGCTGGCTGGTACTCTAATTAGTATTTTGGTTTAATACTACTAGGTATGGCTAGAACATCGCAAAAGCGTAGCAGGCAAAAACCCGTTGAACTCGACAGCGTTTATCTGCTAAAAATGTTGCTGTATTTGATAGTAGGCTCTCTATGGCTGCGTATTACCACACAGACAAGCCAAATCCCCATCCCTGTTGGATTTATCGTGGGTATACTGTTCACTATGCATGAGCGGCTCCAGATAGACCGCAAACTCGAATATGCGATACTACTGATGGCCATGTTCATTGGTTTTTGGCTGCCGATCGGCTTAGAAATAATTAGCTAAATTCATATTGTAGAATTATCAACGCCTTGACAGAGGTACTAAGCTTCTGATAATCTGTCATGGTATATCAAAATTTGAACAGCGTAGTCTTGGTGAATTAGCAAGCCCGCCGCCGCGGGAACCGCTAGTCACCAAGACTTTTCATGGAGTGTTTCAATTTGTACATAAGAGGTCGTGACGGTTGTGAAAGCATTAATTGCCAAAAAAGTCGGTATGACAAGCACCATTAGCGATAATGGCGTCGTTGAGGCTGTTACCTTACTTTTGATTGAACCCAGCGCCATCACCCAGGTAAAGACAGTCGAGGACGATGGCTACAGCGCTATTCAAGTGGGGAGTGGCAGTGCCAAGCTTGGTAAGGCACTAGCCGGCCATGTTAAACCCTCAAAAATTATGCCCAAGATTATTCGCGAATTTCGTGTCAACGAACTCACTGAAGACCTCAAGGTTGGACAAACACTCAGCCCCGAGGTCTTTTCGGTTGGTGACTTGGTCAAAGTGACGGGCACGAGTAAGGGCAAAGGTTTTGCCGGTACTATTAAACGTCACAACTTTCACCTGGGCCGCAAGACACACGGGGGCCGCAGTTACCGCCGCCCGGGTTCCATAGGCTCCATGTATCCGCAAAAGATATTTAAGGGCAAGAAAATGGCTGGCCAAATGGGTCACGAGCGAGTAACAGTGAGCAACCTCAAGATTGTGCTGGTGGATACCGAGTATAACGTGATTGGCGTGAGTGGAGCTGTACCGGGTCCGCGCAAAGGTGTCGTTTTGATAAAGGAGGCCAAGTAATGGCGGCAACTTTTACCAAGACCGGGAATAAGGCAAGTGTTGCAGCCAAATTGGATAAAACTGTCTTTAGCGCTGACATCAAAAACCACGAGTTGCTCAAACAGGCCTATTTGGCTTATCTGAACAAGGGGCGCTCTAACTTAGCTGTTACTAAAACGCGTGGTTTAGTGCGAGGCGGTGGCCGCAAACCTTGGCGGCAAAAGGGAACAGGGCGGGCCCGCTTTGGCTCTAGCCGCAATCCCATTTGGCGAGGTGGCGGCATTACCTTTGGTCCCACCGGTGAAGAAAATTATGTCCAGAAGCTGAGTGTGCAGGCCAAACGCCAGGCAATTCGTCAGGCATTATCGCTCGCGGCCGCATCTAACAAGGTCATGGTGCTAGAAGCATTTGAAAATAAAGATGGTAAGACCAAGAGTGCTGTCAGTTTGCTAACCAAGATCGGTGCTACCAAGTCAACACTACTAGTCGTTGGTAAAAAGGATGAGACCATTGATCGCATCACGCGCAATATACCAACACTGAAAGTGGTGCAAGCAAGCTATATAAATGTGTTTGATGCCATGAATGCGGATCATATTATTATCACCAATGAAGCACTCAACATGATTAAGGAGTGGCTTGGTAAGACTGCATCGCCGAGACAAGCATCAACGAAAGTTGCTAAAAAGGCGGTGCCCCGTGGCTAAGCTAACCATACTCAAACCCCGCATGAGTGAAAAGGCTTATGGCCTTAGCCAGGCGCTTCGGACCTATGTGTTTGACATCCCGTCGCATACCAACAGGCACAGCGTAGCTGACGCAGTTGCTGAGCAATTTGGGGTCACTGTCGATAAGGTCAACATAGCGGCGGTCAAGGGCAAAGCCAAACGGACGTTCCTAAACCGGCGTGGCAAGTTTGTGCGTGGCATGCGCTCTGACATAAAGAAAGCCTACGTTACTTTGAAAGAAGGGGACAGTTTACCGATTTTTGCCGCCGAAGAAGAGGCTGAAACCAAAGCCCAAAAAGCCGCCGAAAAGGCCGACAAAAAAGCCAAGAAACGTTCGACTAAGCTCACGTCAGGGGAGAAAAAGTAGATGGCCATTCGTACCTATAAGCCTACTACACCCGGCCAGCGCGGTATGACCACGCAGGATATGAGTGAAATCACCACCAAAAAGCCGCTTCGCTCACTACTCGTTGCCAAAAAGACTGGCAGTGGCCGTAATAACCAAGGCCGCATTACGACCCGCCACCGTGGAGGCGGCGTGAAGCGCTTTTACCGGCTGGTAAATTTTGGTTTGGCACCTGGTACAACTGCCAAAGTCGAACAGATTGAATACGACCCCAATCGTAGTGCACGTATTGCCCGAATCAAGGATGACAATGAAAAGTACCACTATATAGTGGCCGCAAAGGGTATGAAAGTTGGCCATACCATTCAAAGTGCTGAGGAAGCACCTATAAACAATGGCAATCGTCTACCGCTCAAAAACATCCCAGTCGGAAGTGTTATTTATGCAATCGAGCTACAACCAGGTAGAGGTGCGCAATTGGCACGAAGTGCTGGAGCAGGTGCACAGTTGGTTGCCAAAGAAGGCGTCTATGCACAGGTTCGCCTGCCAAGCGGCGAAGTTCGGGTGATCCCACACGAAGCTATGGCCCATATTGGCAGTGTTGGCAACGAACAACACCAGAATATTAAAATCGGCAAAGCCGGCCGCAATCGCCATAAAGGCATCCGTCCGTCGGTTCGTGGCGTGGTTATGAATGCCGCAGACCACCCGCACGGTGGCGGGGATGGCGGACGCCATGGCACCGCTAAAGATCCGCGTACACCGTGGGGACAAAAGACATTGGGCTACAAAACCCGCCGCCGCAAGAGCACCACTAAGTTTATTATACGGAGCCGCCACGCGGCCAAGAGGAGATAACATGCAGCAACAAGCAACTAGCAATGAGCAATTAGTAAGAAAATCTGGGGTTTTGCAACGGCTAGTTTCTAATTCCTATTTCCTAGTTACTAGGAATGGGAAGGAGCGATAGCGATGTCACGTTCGTTAAAAAAAGGACCGTTTATAGACCCAAAGCTTGCCAAGAAGGTCAATGCTTTAGGTGCTGAAGACCGTACCATCATAAAGACATGGGCGCGGGCTTCTACTATTTCACCCGACTTTGTGGGCCGTACCATTGCCGTCCATAATGGCAAGGTGCACGTACCGGTATTTATTACCGAAAATATGGTTGGCCACAAACTTGGTGAATTTTCGCCTACTCGTAAGTTCCGTTCTCATGGTGGTAAATTAGCAAAGGCGGAAAGTAAATAACATGACTGTCCGTGCCGAGGCCAAAGGAGTCAGAATGAGCCCGCGTAAAGTTGGTGTGGTAGCTGGGCTTGTGCGTGGCCATAGCGTAGAGGACGCTTTGGTTATACTGTCCCACACGCCACGCCGTTCAGCATTGCAGGTGAAAAAGGTTATAGAAAGTGCCAAGGCAAATGCCGATCACAACCATAACTTCAGGCCGGATACTCTCAAGATAATTTCCATCAGCGTGACACCTGGCCCCAGGTATAAACGGTTCCGTCCGGCCGCTCGTGGTCGTGCTTTGCCGTTTCAGCGCCGCACCTCACATATCCATGTTTTGGTGGACGGCGAGAAACGACAACCCAAGAAACCCACACAAAAGACTCAGGACAAAGCAACCGATGAGGAAAAGTCATGATAAGCACTAAATTCGAATCACTAAATTCTAAACAAATTCTAAATTCTAATGATTCAAATTCGAAACCGTCTAGTATTTCGATATTAGATATTAAGGTTTGCAAACCGGAGGTTTGGTAATGGGTCAAAAAGTTAACCCAATCAGCATGCGACTCCAGGTCAACAAAGATTGGCGTAGTAAGTGGTTTGCCAATAAACGTGAATACGCTAAGTATCTTAGTCAGGACTTGGCTGTAAGGCGACTAATTCAGAACAAGCTTGGCTCGCGGGCTGCCATTAATAAGGTCGATATAGAACGCTCACCAAACCTCGTGACCGTTACTATTAGTACTGGTAAGGCAGGTGTGGTTATTGGCCGTGGTGGAACCGGTGCACAGGAGCTCAAATATAATATAGAAAAAATTTATGGAGTTTCAACCCGCGTTAACATCGAAGAAGTCAAAAAACCGGAGCTTTATGCCAAATTGGTAGCCGAAAACATTGCGCATCAGTTGGAGCGGCGTATTTCATTCCGTCGGGCTATCAAACAAACATCCGCAGCTACCATGCGTGCTGGTGCTAAAGGTATTCGCATAGAAGTTTCAGGCCGGCTTAATGGCGCCGAAATGTCCCGCCGCGAAAAAGAAAAAGCAGGCAGTGTACCACTTCACACGCTGCGCGCCGATATTGATTATGCGCAGATAAACGCTAAGACGGTGGCTGGCATCATTGGCGTCAAAGTATGGATTTACAAAGGAGAGGTAGCATAGTCATGACTACGTCATTCCATTTACTATTTAGCAATTCACATTTCACATTAATTTATCCTTTTTCATTTACCAATTGGAAAATGATACATGGTAACCCATTGAAAATTGTAAATTGTGAATTGAAAAATGCAGCTCCGGAAGGAGATGCTATATGTTGATGCCCAAGCGACAAAAGTACCGCAAAGTGCGCAAAGGCCGTATTACCGGTGTTGCTACTGCTGGGCAAAACATTGCATTTGGTGATTATGCGTTGCAATCACAAACTTCAGAGCGCATCACAGCTCGTCAGATTGAGGCCGCTAGGCAAGCCATGACCCGTTACATTAAACGCGGAGGCAAGATCTGGATACGTATTTTCCCTCACACTCCTGTCACTCGTAAACCCCAAGACGTAAAGATGGGAAGCGGCAAAGGCAATCCTGAGTTTTTTGTTGCCAAGGTCCGTCCGGGCACGATTTTGTTTGAAATGCAGGGGGTCAGCGAAGATATTGCTCGCGAAGCCATGCGGCTGGCTGCTCATAAATTGCCGGTCAAGACCAAATTTTTGGCCAAGGAGGAGCTATGAATCCCGTTAATCTCCAAGCTACCACCATAAGTTATATGGCGATTGGATACACCACGGTTTATCAAGTGTTAACCACTACAAGAGGGTTTAGCGGAGGTTTAACGGCATGAAAATAGCCGAAATCCGCAAACTATCTACCACTGAACTGGCTAATGAAAGCACTAAGCTACGTGAAGAAATTATGCAGCTTAGACGTCGTATATACATGGGCGAAGTGCAAAACGTGAGGAGCTTGCGTTACAAGCGAAAAGATTTAGCCCGTATGTTGAGTGTACTAGGCGAACAGCTTGCAAAGGAGGATATGTGATGGTTAAAACACTCATTGGTATTGTTTCATCCGATAAGGCCGAAAAGACTATTATCGTAAATGT
>Ga0080064_1005424_pt1 | contig 14995 bp, 8 predicted proteins | sample Subgrocontami54m_FD_69260 | JGI IMG/M metagenome (GOLD analysis project Ga0080064, IMG submission 69260) | Subsurface groundwater microbial communities from S. Glens Falls, New York, USA - GMW46 contaminated, 5.4 m (SPADES assembly) (version 2) ...
AGGTCGTTGAGGTCCCGGCGAATGAGCTCCTGGGCGCTGATCTTCGGGATGAACTCCGCCTTCGGGTTCTTCTTCGGGTCGTCCGTGTACAGGCCATCCTCATCTTTGATGTAGATCATGGAGCGGCAGCCGAACACCTCGGAGACGAGGTACATGCCGGAGTCGGTCCGATGCTCGGGGAGCCGGCCGATGCGGGGCGGTGGCTCCCACCAGTGGTAGGAGGGCATGCCCGTGATCACGACCGGCGATCCGGACGCGAGATACATCGGAAGCTCGTCGAACTGTTCCTTCGGGATGCGGATCGCGTTGTACTTGCCCATGAGGGTGGCGATCATGAGGGCGTTCTGCTCGGAGATCCCGGCGCCCAGAATGGCGAGGAGACCGGTCGGGAGCCCGAGGTCGTTGCCCAGGTCGTAGACGTGCCGAGCGCGCGTGCCCGCGCCCACGCCGATGATCATCTTGTGCCGGAGCGCGTTTGCGCCGAGCTCCTCGACGACCGGGTACACCGCCGAGCGGCCCCGATCGATCATGCTCTGGGCGCCGATCTTGATGACGTTGGCATCGGGCAGGATGGAGACGGTGTGGCCGTCGTCCCCTTCGCCGAGAGTCGACGTCGCCGCGAGCGTCTGGTTGGCGTAGCGCGAGGCGACGTGCTTCGCCTCGGCGGCCTCCGCCGGGGCGCCGAAGTCTCTCACGAGTGCTCCTCTGGATTGAGTTCCCGGCATGGATGTGTGGCGCCGGAGTTGACGGCAATTATAGACGTTAGCCTGGGTGCGCTTACGTGGCCGGGGCGCGTAGCTGGCGACTCGTGTGTGGGCGACTCGTGTGTGGGCGACTCGTGTGTGTGATCGAACACGTTGACGATGAGGAGACCGACCGGTAGCATTTGCGTGACGGTCGCGAGGCCGTGTCGCAACAAAATGTAATGGGGTTGGTGTAACCCGGCGTCAGCGCGCCGACCCCTCCGCGCCGGCCGTGTGGAGCCAGACCAGTCATGCACCAGCGCCCTTCTCCGCGTGCCGCCGTCCTTCTCGGCCTCCTCCTGACCCTGGCGCTCATCCTGCCTGCGCAGGCGGCGCCGTTCGGGTCGGCGGCTCCAACCCTCGCGTCCACGCCTCCGCTGGCCCTTCAGGCGCCGGGGAACGGCTCACCGGCCGGTGAGATCGTGCCAGGCCGACTGATCGTCAAGTTCCGACCAAACGCAAGCGAAGGGGTCATCGAGGCAATCGCGAGCATCCATGGCATGCAGCGGATAAAGACGCTCCGCGCCAGCAGGGCGCTCGTCATGACTGCTGAAGAAGGACGCGAGCTTGAAATAGCCGCCAACGTCGGGGCGTTGCCGTGGGTCGAGTATGCAGTGCCGGACTATCGCGTGTATTCGTCGCTCGTCCCCACCGACCAACTTTATGGCTCGAATCAATGGGATCTGCCCCTCATCGGCATGCCAGCCGCCTGGGACGTGACTGTCGGCTCAACCGGCATTCCCGTCGCTGTTCTCGACATGGGCATCAGCATGGCGCACCCCGACCTCGACACTCAATGGGCCTATGCGCCCGGGCGAAGCCCGGCGGAGCACGTCTTTCTGACGCCACCCCTGTCAAGCGGCTGCTCGCAAACAGTCCCGACTACACCGGAGGATGATGGTTGGACCGTCAGCGGGACGACTCATGGGACCCACGTCTCAGGGACCATAGCTGCCGAATCCACAATCGACGGTGATGGCAATGCCGGCATCGCCGGCATGGCCCCTGGGGTGCGGATCATGCCGCTCAAGGTCCTCGATTGTAAAGGGAGTGGTTCGTTCTCAGATGTTGCGGACGCAATCACGTTCGCGGCCGACAATGGTGCGCGCGTCATCAGTATGAGCCTGGGGGCCCAAATTTCTTTCGGGACTTGTCAAACTGTTCTCCCACAACTCCAAACGGCGATCAGCTCGGCGTCCGGCGCCGTCGTTGTCGCCGCCGCTGGTAATTGCGGTGCGGTGGGTGGGCCGACGCCAGCCTGTCCCGCGGGACCTGATGTGCCAGAGGCGCCTGCGATGTGTACCGGTGTCATGGGCGTGGGCGCGACCACGAGCAGCGATACACTTGCGAGCTTCTCCACAAAGAACAACACCGTGGACATCTCGGCCCCCGGCGCCTCAATCATGAGCACCTTCACGTCCAAGGTTGGCGGCCAGCCATCATACGGCTATTTGGCGCTAAGCGGGACGTCGATGGCAACGCCTCACGTGGCAGCCTGCGCCGCGCTCATGCTTTCGATCAACAGCGGGTCGAGTCCCGCTACGGTCGAACAGATTCTGAAGCAGACCTCGGTGGACCTCGGAACGGGTGGGTACGATACGAGCTACGGCGCCGGGCGTCTGGATTGCCAGGGGGCGGTGGTGGCGGCGGCCAGCCAGCCGACACCAACTGCCGGGACGCCGACCGCGACCCTGACGCGCACGCCGACGAACACGCCCATCCCCGGCGTAACGGCATCCGCCACTTTCACGCCGACCCCCACCCCCGGATGCGGCAGCAAGGTCGGCAGCGCGTGTACGCCCACCGCAACTCCCACGCAGCCGGCGGCCGGGGGTACGGCGACGCCGACCTTCACGGGTACCGCGACGAACACGCCCGTCCCCAGCGTGCCGACGAACACGCCGACGAATACGGTCATCCCTGCAACTACAACTCCGACCGCTACGTTCACGAGCCTCCCGGCGACGCCCACCCAGACCCTGACCCAGACACCGGCCGCGGCCTGCACGCCGTCGACCAAGGGGACGTCCTGCCCCGGCGGCTCCTCCCCAACGCCGACGGCCACCGGCGTGCCCCAGGCCGCGACCGCGACGCCAACCCAGACGCAGACCCCGGCGGTCCCGACCGAAACGTCGGTTCTGCCATCGGCGACGCCGACTAATACCCCGCTCAAGAAGTTCTGATCCTGATGATTGAGATTCGTTAGTGCGCCCCCATCGTGCACGCTTCCTGATCGGTCCGCTGCTGCTTGCTGCCCTCCTGCCGTTCGCGGTCGTTTTGCCGCCGGTGGCGCCATCCAACGGCGCGGTCGCGGCAGCCGTCGCGGTGGACCCTGCTCTGGACCAGAGCCAGGCGCGTATCGCACCCGGTCGCCTGATCGTGAAGTTCCGTGCCGGCGCAGCCCCCGACGCGGTGGAGCGGGCCGTCGCGCTCGAGGCGGTCGAGGACGTCCAGGCTACTCGTGTCAGCGGGGCGCGGGCCCTCACGGTGCCTCCAGGCCAGGAGCACGCGATTGCGGCCCGGCTGCGGGCGAATCCGGACGTGGAGTACGCCGAGCCGGATTACGTCGCGCACCGCACCGCGGCGGTGCCCGGGGATCCGTTCTATGCCGCCGCGCAGCTCGATCTCCCGAAGGTGGGCGTAAGCGCCGCCTGGGACGTGACGCTGGGCAGCGCGAGCGTCACGGTGGGGGTGCTGGACCAGGGAATCAGCACGCAGCACCCGGACCTGATCGGCCAGTGGACGTACGCGGGGGGCGCAACGCCGGGTAACCACGTGCTCCTGAGCAGCCCGTTGTCCGAGGGGTGCTCGGTCCCGATCGTTCCGGAGGATGATGGCTGGCTCGACACGCTCTCGGGCGCCGGCTTTCCCCACGGCGCCCACGTCTCGGGCACGATCGCGGCCAACAGTACGATCGTCGGCGGGCCGGCGGTCGGCATCGCGGGCATGGCGCCGGGCGTGCGCGTCGTGCCCATCAAGGTCCTCGATTGCCAGGGCAGCGGCTACTTCTCAGACATCGCCGCGGGCATCAGCTTCGCCGCGAGCCGAGGGATTCGCGTCGTCAACATGAGCCTGAGCGGGCTGGTCCCCAGCGGGTGTCCGCCCTTCCTCCAGCAAGCGATCGACAACGCGACGGCCGCGGGCACGCTCGTTGTCGCGGCGGTGGGGAACTCGGGGTCATCGGCGGTGGAGTTCCCGGCGGGATGCGCCAACGTACTCGGTGTTGGCGCCACCACGCTGGAGGACGGGGTCCCGGCCTTCTCGCAGCGCAACGGCACGGTGGACATCGTGGCCCCGGGCGTCGGCATCACCAGCACCTATCGCGCGGGGAACGGTGACTATGGCTACGCGATGTCCAGTGGGACGTCGATGGCATCGCCCCACGTGGCCGCCTGCGCGGCGCTGATCTATTCCGCGAAGCCGGGGATCCAGCCGGCCGCGGTGCAGCAGCACCTGTTCTCGACGGCGGTGGACCTCGGACTCGTCGGGCGGGACGATACGTTCGGCTATGGCCGCTTGAGCTGCGGCGCCGCCGTGCAGCAGGCCGTCGCAACCGCGGCAGCGTCGCCATCGCCGATCACCAATGCCAACTGCTCCGATTTCGCGACGTGGTCCCAGGCCCAGGCGTTTTTTATTGCCCAGGGAGGGCCGGCCGCTGACCCCCACGGGTTGGACACCAATCACAATGGCATCGCCTGTGAATCGTTGCCCGGCGCGCCGGGCAACACTGCGACGGCGACTGCACTCGCTCAGACGACGCCGACCGCGACGCCGGGGCAATCTGCGACGCCGACTTCGCCGGCTCAGCCCGGCTCGCCAACGGCCACGATGACGGTCACCTCGACCCCCACGGTCACGCCGACGCCGAGCAATACGGCGCCGCCCGCGCCCACCGCGACCATCCCGCCGGGCGCCGAGCGCTTCGAGGACAACAGCTCGGCGATTACCTACAGCGCCGGTTGGACGCAGGTGCTCGATGCTGCCGCCTCCGCGGGCCATTACCGGCGGTCGGCTCAGCCCGGGTCAACGGCCTCGTTCAGCTTCACCGGGTCCGGCGGCTCGGTGCTCTGGGCCGCGGAACGGGGCCCCGGCGCGGGGCGGGCGGACATCTCGCTGGACGGCGCCTTTATTGGGACGGTCGATCTCTACGCGCCGCAGGTCGAGCCCGGTTTCGTCACTGCCTTCCCCGCTGCACCCAACCACCACACCCTTCGCGTCACGGTGCGTGGGGATGCGAACCCGGCGGCGACCGGTGCGGACGTCTCGGTTGACTACTTCGATGTGGTCGACGTTGTGGGCGGGCGCGGCTTCGCAATCCGCCGCGACATCAACGTCGTGCTGGAGGGGGTCGTTGCCTCCTGGCTGCCGGGCTCGGCGCAGAGCGGCTACTACCTGGCCCGCGTGTCGGCCGCCGGGACTGCGCTGCTGCCGGGCGGGGGCATGGCGCTGCCGGCGACCGCGACCACGTACGCGGACTTCACCCTCGCCGCGGACGGCATCTATTGTTATTCCTTGCTGCCTCTTGCCGGGGCGCCAGCCGCACCCATCGGAAACTCCGACCTGCTGTGCGGCATGCGGGGGACGCGCAGCGGCCTCGCGCCGGGTGGCCTGAGCGTTCGTTTGGATCAATCCAGCCGGGCCACGCTCAACTGGTCGGTGCCGATCATCGCCGGCGGCGCGCCGCCGAGTTTCGCGCTCATCGTGCTGGGGCCCGAACCCGAGGTGATCCCGATGCCGCCCGGCAGCGTGCAAGCCAGCCATGAGACGGGGGGCGCGGCCCGCTGCTATGCCGTCCTCACCATGGCTGGGTCCACTACGATCGGCGTGAGCGACGTGGTGTGCGCCATTCCGGGACTCGCGCATCTCTGATCGGCTGCGGGCGAGCCTGGCTGCCCCTCTCCTGCCGCAGCGGGAGAGGCGGGGGTGAGGGCCCCGGCCCTAGGTTGGTGCTTGCGTCCGCAGGGGGGCCCTCACCTAACCTCTCCCATCGCGATGGGAGAGGGACAGCCTGGACAGCCCCCCAGCCCCCACGATGTCACGTTTTGGAAGGGCCGCCGTTTTAATTGTCGTGCGGGCGCAGCACTATGCCATTTTGTATCGCGCATGCGCCTAAATCTGAGTGGCGGAGGGAAGCCTAGCGAGAGAGGCGAAGCAGACGGACGCTCAGGCGTCCGGGCCGAACGCAATCGTTTAGAAGGCCAGACCAATCTCGAAACGCCTGCCGCGACCCCGGCGGTCGCCAGGCGAGGCAGCCAACACCTCGAACGGAGTACTTCATGGAGCGAAGCAAGTTTCTCAGGGCGCTTGGAGCGCTGCTGATGATCCTCGCGATCGTGCTTCCCGTGGCCCCCGTAGTGGCCTCGGAGGACGCACCGGTCGCGAGTGAGAGTCAGGGCGTCGAGCTCCAGGCGTCTCACCTGTCCGCGGGCTTTGACAACGCAGAATGCGCCCGCATCGTGCCGGATGGACAGATCAAGCTGTTCCTCACGCTACAGAGCAACACGGGCGTTGACATCCCGAACGGCGTGGGCAAGGTTTTGGCCCGCCCGCCGGGCAATCCAGACCCTGCCCAACTGACCGCGTTCCCGATGAACAACGGGGACCTCGAAGGTCGGGCGAATGACGGTAACCTCCCTGGTGGGTGCACCCCGGCGCTGCCGGATGGCCACCCGAACGACATGGAGTCGCCGGCGCTGGACTCCGGCTCCGCGGTCTCCATTCTGCTGACCGCGCCCGGCTTCGTGCCGCGCGTGATCACGTCGTTCACCCTCCCTGGCTTTGGCGATGTGCCGATCGCGGTGCTCGCCGACACGGCGCTCCTCGGCCTGCTGCCGACGGGCTGTCAGCTTGGCGACCAGAGTGGGTGTCTGATCTCCCTCGGCACCTTCCAGTTGCAGCCGCTCGCGGCGCCCGCGCAGCGCGGCGTGGTGGCGGGCTCGGTGTTCACGTCGACTGGCCAGCCGCTTGACGGCTCGGTCGTCGTGCTCGTCGATGCGTCTGGTCAGGTGCACACCCGGATCTCCGGCACGGACTGCGCTGGCGCGCCGCTGCCGGGCACGGGCTTCTACTGCTTCAGCAGCTCGCGCGCGGGCGCCCTGGTGGGCAACCCCGTGCAGGGCAGCCAGATCCCCGGTGCGCCGTTCCCGTCCCCGAACCAGGGGGCGGTGCTGGACGCGACGGGTCGACCGGTTGCGAGCGCGTTTGACGGCCTTGGCCTCCCCGTTGGTCCTTCGACCATCGGTGTGGTGAACAACCAGCCCGTCAACTGCCCGCCGGCGGGTGCGCCCGCCAATGCCGCGTGCGGCTTCCTGATCTCCACGGTGACGGTCAACGTTGCCGCGGGTACGGTCACGGGTCAGGACATCCCGCTGGGCAACAAGTTCACCCCCGCGCGCGCCGCCGCTGGCGCGGGCGCGGTTGGCTACGTCCAGAACCTCACCGGGCGTGGGGTCGGTGGCATCACCGTCTTCGCGTGCCCGGGCGCTGACGTCGCGGGCTGCGGCGTTCCGACCGCGGGTCTCCCGCTCGGTGTTGTGCCCCCGACGCTCGGCCCGGGCTTTGTCACCGCGGTGACGACGCCTGACACCGGCCTGTGGGTCATAGAAGGTCTGACGGCAGGCGTGCCGTACACGTTCGCCATCGCGGGCCCGGGCATCAACCCCGGCACCGTCGTCGGTGGACAGATCGTCGGCGCGAACGTGCGGCCCGTCCGCATCGTTGGCGGCGTGGCGACGACCTCGATCACGCGGACGACTGGCGCGGCCGGCACCTGGATCGATCCGAACTGGATCGTCGCCCAGGGTGGCTTCCCGCTCCAGCAGCCGCTGCCGCCGACTGGCGCGGGCTCGATCCGCGGCCAGGTCACCGATTCCCAGGGCGCGCCGTTCACCGGCCCTGGCGCGGTCGCCATTCTGTGGCGCCGTACCGACCGCAAGATCGTCGCGGCCACGGATGCGGGACCGAACGTCCCGACCATCCCAGCGTTCAACCGCAACGCGCTTCAGTTCCTCGAGCCCCCGGTCGTCCGGGCGGCGCCGATCGACGCGAACGGCGTCTACTGCTTCGGCGCCGGCTGCCCGGCGCCGATCGCGGCGAACCTGCAGCCGCCTCTGGTCCCGGATGAGTACCTCGTCACGATTCTGGACGAGCGTGCGCTGCCGGCCTGCACGGCTGGGTTCCTCGCACCGGCTGGCGGCATCCCGCCGGCTCCGTGCGGGATGCTCCCGGCGACGTCGCCGCCGATCCTGTTGACGGCGAACTCGATCGTTCCGCCGGTCAACTTCACCCTCGTTCCCGCGCTGGCCCCTGGCTCGCCGCCGCCTGGTCCACTGGGCCTGGGCACGGTGAACGTCTTTGGCTTCGCCTGGGACATGAGCGTTCCTGGCGGCCGCCCGATCCAGGGCTTGACCGTCTACGCGGTGCCGGTTGGTCCGGCCGTCCCGCCGCCGAGCTTCGCCGGTGGGCTGGTTCCTGACATCCCAACTGTCGCGGCGCTCAACGTCAACCCGATCATCTTCTCCGGCCCGCCGTGGGTCACGGGAACGGGCACGACGAACGGCCCGATCCTGAGCTCGGTCCGGACGCCGGTCCCGGGCGGCTACGTCGTGCCGCCGTTCCCGAACTCCGACCCGACGGGTCGGTGGGAGATTGACGGCCTGACGTTCGGCCAGCGCTACCTGTTGATCGTCGAGCTGCCGCAGGGCTACAACCAGTGCGCCCCCGGCATGCACGACCTCGACCTGAACTCGCAGGGGGTGACCCCGCTGCTGTCGCCGTTCGGCGGCTTTGGCACCATCCCGTCGAAGGTGCTTCGCTGCGCGACCGACCTCGGCGCGATCGGCGTGAGCGGCCCAACGGCCGGGCTCGCCGGTGCGCTCGCGGGCGGCGTGGTCGTCACGACGCCGTGGATCTACGGTGGCACCTTCGGCTTCTCCGCGCAGAACCTCGAACCGATCGAGCCCGGCGAGATCGATCGCCGTCTCGAGCAGGTGATCCCGCTGGTCAGCAATGGCGGCCCACCGGCTGCCATGGGTGGCGTCGATATCCAGACGATGGAGATCTACGTCACGAATGCTGGCCCGATGCGCACGATCGCGGAGGTCCGCTTCTACGCCAGCGATGGCAAGGGGAGCGCCGCGGTGCTTGCTGGAACGCAGCAGGCTGACCTGGTTCCAGGTGGTGGGCGCGCGTTCCGCGCACCCGAGATGCCCGGCGGCTTCGTCGGCTGGGCTGGCATCTGGACCTTCGACGCTGACGGTCCGGCTCAGATCTTCGGAGAGAGCAGCCTCGTCGCCGTCACGAACACCTCCGTCCGCTCGGCGGGCGATGCGATGACCGAGACCGCGGGGCTCTCCCGCGAGGAGTTCGTCTTCCCGCAGGCGGAGGCTTCGGTCCCGCTCATCTACCGCAACTACGGCGGTACGGAGAACAAGTGGAGCACGCTCCTGACCATCACGAATATGGGACGGGCGGGCAACGTCGTTCTCCAGCTCGTGACCGCCGACCGCACCGGCCGCGATGATAGGCGCCGCTGTCAGCCGTGCTTGATCACCAAGTACGTCAACGCTGGCGGCCAGATCAACATCAACTTCGGTGCGGACGACGACCCCGACATCTCGATGCTGCCGAACAGCACGTTCACCGCGACGGTGACGGCGGGTGGTCCGATCGCGCAGCTCCCGGGCGTCCTGCCGGGCGCCGTCTCGCCGATCCTGACCCAGGGCTACACCGTCCAGACCATCCACTGGACCGCGCTGGGCAAGATGGCGACGAGCGGCCGGGGCATGCAGCGCCTCGGCACGAGCCAGGGCGCGGGCTCGCCACAGGGTGAGAACTCGGGTGGCCTCTTCGCGCCGCTGGTGTTCAACAACTCCAACCGCTGGGACAGCGGCCTCGTGCTCGCTGCCGCCCAGACCAGCGGTGGCGCGGCCGCCGTGCTGACCGTCACCTTCTACAAGGAAGATGGCGAGTTCGTGTGCGACGTGAGCGACCGCGTCAGCTCGAGCAGCCCGATCTGGTACCTGTACCTGCCGGCGCTGCAGTGCATCCCGCCGAACTACCGCGGGACCGCGGTCGTGCGCGCGACGGCGGGTTCGTCGACGAACGAGCCGTTCTCACTGCTCACGCCGACGATCTACGGCGTGGTGCAGCACGTCAACTACGACCGGAATGCCGCGATGGCGTACGACATGATCGGCGCTTCCACGGCCGGCCTCCGCACCGACGCGCTTGGCGAGCTCCCCTGCGTCTCGCTCGGCTACGTCACGTGCGCCTGGGTCGCGGACTTCAAGAAGTCCGGTTCGATCAACGCCGAAGGCAACATCGGGATGCAGACGGGTATCCGCATCATGAATGTGGACCCGCTGCTGACCGGCGCGCCGGCTGGTGTGACGATCACCTACATCGACAGCAGTGGTGTCATCTGGAATGAGGGTACGGAGCAGTTCGTGGTGCCGCCGTTCGGCACGCACACGGTGTTCCCGCTCTACAACGGGCGCCTGCCCGACTTCTTCCGTGGCACTGCTCGCGTCACGTCTGCGCAGAACAGCATCGTCGTCGTCGCGAACGTCGTTGACTACGCAGTCAACGGCCGCGATGCCGCCGGTTCCTACAACGCGCAGTACAACAGCGGTCGGACCTACTAGCAAAGCGGGTCGGGTTTCTGGCGGGGAGCAACGCTCCCCGCCAGAGCCAGACCCCCAGCGCTGGGACGTCCAGCCAATGTGAAGAGTCGCGAGAGGGCCGCCCCGCTTCAAGCGGGGTGGCCCTCTCGATGCGTCTGGAACCACGCCCCCTGAGGTAACGCGCAATGTCGGATCCTCAGCAGCCGACGAGGCTCGACCGCCGCGCCATCGAGGCGATCATCCCGCACCGCGAGCCGTTCATCTTTCTGGACGAGATCGTGGAGATGGAGTTCGGCGTGCGGGGGGTCGGTATCATTCACGACGTCGCTGCCTACAGCTACCTGCTGGCTGGGCATTTCCCCGGGGCGCCGGTAATGCCGGGCGCGCTGCTCGTTGAGGCGCTGGCGGAGGTTGGGGCAGTTGCCGCGCTCGGGCTGCCTGAGAATGCGGGGAAGATCGCGGTGTTGACCGGCCTCGATCGCTGGCGCTTCCGGCGGCCGGCCCTGCCCGGCCACAGCGTCCGGCTGGAGGTCACGCTCACCGCCCGGCGCTCAAACTACGGCAAGGGCCACGGGGTCGCCACGAGCGAAGGCGCACTCCTTGCGGAGGGTGACATTTCTTTTGCGCTGGTCGATCGCTCCGTGCTCGAAGGGGCCAATCACCCGCAAGCCTGACGCGACATCGCCGATGGGCGGGTGCAACGCAACGTATTTCGTTGCGGTATACTGATGATATCAGGGAGTGTTCCCATGCCAGTTGCCGTACGAGAGAAGGTGCGGGCCGTTAGCCAAGATGTCGGTGGGCAGGCGAAGCTCGCTCGGCTGATTGGCGTAAGTCCTTCCCGGGTGAGCCGGTGGCTCCTGGACGAGGAGCCAGACATGGAGAATCGCAGGAAGGTCGAAGGTATCGAGTTCGTACTGAGTCGCCTTCTGGACACGTGGGAGCGAGAGACCGCGGTCAAGTGGCTCGACGGATTCAACGCCCATCTCGGAAACCGCCGACCGGTCGATCTCCTCGCCCAGGGCCGGATCACCGAGGTGATGCGAGCGGTCGAGGCCGAGGAGACCGGCGCCTACGCCTGAGGCGTGCTCTACCGCGTCTTCCCCTTCCATCCGGATGCTCGCTCGGACGAGGCTGGTGGACCTCTATACGTGCCGCGCGTCCACCAGGGTGAGGGGCGGCATGATCATCCCGAACGTTACGGCGCGCTCTACCTGTCGCGGGTACCGGAGAGCGCGGTTGCCGAGCGCATCCAGCGTTTTCGCGGCCGAACGCTCAGCGACGCGGATCTCCGCCTGGTCGGAGGTGCACAATACGCGTTGGCCATCTTCAATGATTCAGCTCTCACCCAACTCGTCGATCTCGACGACCCGATGGAGCTTGTCAGCCGGCGGTTGCGACCCTCCATGATTGCGACCCGTGAACGTAGGGTAACCCAACGGATCGCAATGCGGATCTTCGAAGAAGGCTTGCTTGGCCTTGGCTGGTGGTCCACACTCGAGGCGACCTGGCCGAACGTGACCCTGTTCGCCGAGCGCGCCTCGCCGTTTCTTACGCTTTCCAACACCCCAGAATTGCTCTCGGTCCACCATCCAGTGGTGCGAACAGCCGCTCAGAGCATCGGGGTCATGCTGGCCTGACAGGCTAGGTCGTAAACTCCCATTGCTCGGCGTTCCACCCTTCTGTGCAGTTGGGCCCGCGACCGCCGATATGCTTGAATCGATTGCCGACGGCCGTATGGTTGGTCGTGTAGGCCTGGGGCAGTAGGACGAGTTGGTCCCCGAAGTGCTGCACGAGCTTCCGGAGCACGTCGATGCGCTCAGGTCGTGAGATGGTCACGAAATACGTATCGAGCACGTCGCGGAAGTCACGTTCATTCGGTGCCAATGGGTGCCAATGGGGCGTCGGCGATCTGCTTGTAGCGCGTTCCATCGCCCGCTCGATTCCCCGCTCAGCGCTCCTTCGGCATGCAGTTGTTTGGACCTATTTTGCCCACTCCCAGGTTGTCCACGACAATCGCATTTTCGCGCTCCCACGCCGCTCCGCCGCTGCACCACGCTTCAAAGTGGAACGTTCCCCCGCCGAAGCTCGGCGGGTTGGCGAAGAAGCCGTCCGCTCCCTTGACGTGTCCTAGGTGTTCAGATCCCACTCGTGGATTTGGTCGAGCATGATGCCCTCGTTCCTGGCCCGCGGGACCCCGCTCAGCCGGTTCGGGACCAGCACCGGCGCGACTTCGTAGTACAGGCCGATCCATCCGACATCCTCGGAGAGCCGCTGCACGACGCGGCGCCCCCATTCCATGCGCTCGTCCCAGGGAAGCGTGGTGAAGTAGCGCTCGATGGCGAGGTCCATGTCCGGATTGCTGTACCGCGAGTTGTTACCCGAAACCCGATAGTTGTTTTCGGGCAAAGCGATCCGCTGGCTGTGGAAGCTTGGAGCGTAGTCGATCGTGCCAGCCTGCCCCTTCAGGTCGAAGGCCGGGAAGGTGGCCCGATATTCGGCGTCGCGGGCACGCTGTGGCGGGACGAGGTGCCGCTTTACCTCGACCCCTAGCCGCTGCCAATCGTCAGCGCTGGCGTACATCGGCTTCTCCTGCCGCAAGTCGCCCTGGCTTGTACGGATCTGGAATGCCAGGTTCTGCCCGGATCGGTTGCGGAGGAATCCGTCTGCTGCTTTGGTGTAGCCAAGCCGTTCAAGCAGTTCGAGCGCCTTTCTCGGGTCATAGTCGTACTTCATGATGGCCGACTCTAAAAACGGGTATTCGGGCTCCCGGGGATTGATGAAGGTGTGACCGACGGAGCTCAGGCCAAGCTGAAAGGTGTCTGCCATGTTCTGCCGATCGAGGGTATGAACCATGGCTCGCTTGAAGTCCGGGTTGAGGAGGATTGGCGGGGTTGGGTTGATGTGCTGGACGAAGATCTGCAGCATGCTGCTGAAGCGGGTGTCCAGCTTGCCCGCCCCCCATTGGTCGGCGACGTTCGTCGCCCACTCGATGTCAATCCGGCCGCCCCACGGCATGTCCACTTCGCCACTCAAAATGTTGGCCGCGAGCGTGTTCGGGTCCGGAATGAACTTCACGACGATCTCATCGATCTTGGGCCGGCCCGGCAGGTATCTGGTATTGGCCTCGAAGAGCAGATGGCTGCCCGGCTCCCATTCCTTGATGCGGTACGGACCGTCCCCGATGAACTCGGAGCTCCAGTACGGATCCTCGAGAAAGTGATCCTTGTCCGTGAGATAGACCTGCTCAAGGCGATGCTTGGGCAATGGCAGTGCGAGATCCGGGCTGAACAGCTCGTCCGCTTTGATGTACGGCTGGGACCAGCGTGCAACGACCGTTCGCGCGTCGAGCGCCTCCACGGAGCCGAGGTAGTTGTAGGCAACGTGCCCGAAGATAGGCAGCGCCTTGTCGCGAACGACGGTTGCCGTAAAGACAAGGTCGTCCGCGGTGAGTGGCATTCCGTCATGCCAGATGACTCCCTCACGGATCGTCCAGGTCGTCTCCATTGATCCGTCTGGCAGCAAGCGCCAGTTGCCGTTCGCGACGGTTGCTGAGGCCACCGCCAGATAGGCCACGCGGTCCCGGCCGTCCGCAGCCGGCACCGTCAGCCCCGTGTTCACGAGGTGCTCGAGTGCATCAATACCCGGGACGTTGGAGCGGGGATTGAGCTTCTGGTAGACCGTGTGTGGGTCGCCGCGGACAGCCGCAGTCAATCGCTTCGGTCCCGCGTTAGCGGCCGGCTGGCTCGCGCTCTGAGGTTGGGGTGGAACGGTTGCCGGCGGCGCGCAGCTCACCACGAAGGGCAGGAGCATGCTCAGGACCAGGATTCGAGGAAACATCAGCTAGCCTCCCAGCGCTGCACACCAGGATCGTCTCACCGGTCCTTGCGTCGCCATTCCCAGATATTCCAGATGCGCGAGGTTGGCTCGACCGCCGTATCCTTCGGGCCTTCGACGGCAGGGCTGTGGGCCATGACGTCCGGCGTGATGTGGGTAAGCGTCACCATCGCGTCGTCCTGCATGATCCGCAGGGCGTCTACGAGATACCCCTCACGCTCCTTGGGTTCGATTGAGCCAAGGACCTTGCCCCAGAGCTCGTCAAGTGCATGGTTGATGTATCCGGTCCGGTTCTGACCACTCCAACGCGTCTCCGGTCGGGACAGGTTGCGCTCCGTCCACACCATGTTCTCGAGGGTCAGATTCCGGCGGTTGTACGAGATGGCAGGAAACTTGGAGCGCAGCTCGTTGTCGCGGATCTCGGGCTGCGACAAGCGATAGACGTCGCTGGAGACGCCGAGTGCTTTCCAGTTGTCGACGATGATGGCCGCCTCGAGCTGGTCCGGCTCGGTTGGCTGGTTCATGATCGGCAATGCGAGCGCCTCGCGCGCGGCGTTGCGCGCGATGCCATCTCCCCCACGATTCCACCCGGCCTCACGGAGCAGCTCGATCGCGCGATTCGGGTCATACCCGTGTTTGGTGACGGCCCGGTCCACCGCGGAATAGGCGGGGTCAAGTGGTGAGAGCCAGAAGTACGCCACCCAGGCCCGGCCCGCGTAAATCGAGTCGACGATGGACTGGCGGTCGATTCCATGCAGCGCGGCTCGCCGCACCCGTGGGTCGAACACCGCG
>Ga0080064_1005425_pt1 | contig 14989 bp, 14 predicted proteins | sample Subgrocontami54m_FD_69260 | JGI IMG/M metagenome (GOLD analysis project Ga0080064, IMG submission 69260) | Subsurface groundwater microbial communities from S. Glens Falls, New York, USA - GMW46 contaminated, 5.4 m (SPADES assembly) (version 2) ...
CCACGCCGTTCGAGACGGGGCTCGCCTGGACGGTAGACTTGCGAGCCGAGCGCGATTTCATCGGCAAGCGCGCGCTGCAAGATGCCCGGCCGCTGCGTCACGCGCTGGGCCTGGTGGCGATCGACAGGGGCGTGATGCGCAGCCACCAGCAAGTCACGACCGCGCATGGCGATGGCGAAATCACCAGCGGCGGCTTTGGTCCGACGCTGGGACGCTCGATCGCGCTGGCGCGCGTGCCACTCGCGGTCAGGCCCGGCGATGAAGTCGAGGTTGACGTGCGAGGCCGGGGCCTGCGGGCGCGCGTCGTCAAACCGCCGTTCGTGCGTCAAGGCAGGGTTTTGGTGGATGTTTAACCGCCCAGCCGCCAGGATTGGATTCGCAGGTCGCGCGACAGGCTTTGCTAAAATCGGCCTACCTCTCCCCCGCGCCCGCGGAGGGCGGAACAGGTTCCGTCGGCTTGCCGATGGATGTGACCCCGCAGCGGGATGCAAGACGCCGGATATCCGCGTGCTATTGTGCGCCTTCACGGTCGCATCCCCACAAGTGGGGCCCCTGCTCCGCGCTCCGGCGCACCCTCTCCGCTTGGCGGAGAGGGGAGCAGACATTTCCTCTCTCCCTTGAAGGGAGAGAGGATAGGAGAGAGGGTTGGCTGAAGTTTCTTAGATGGAGTCTATTCATGACGACGCCGGCAAACCTTAAGTACACCAAATCGCACGAATGGGTAAAGCAGGAGGCCGATGGCACTGTCACCATTGGTATCACGCACCATGCGCAAGAAATGCTCGGTGACCTGGTGTTTGTCGAAACCCCCGCGGTCGGGCGCAAGCTCAAGCAAGGCGAGCAGTGCGCAGTGGCGGAATCCGTAAAGGCTGCCGGCGACGTCTATGCGCCGTTGTCCGGCGAGGTCGTCGCGGCCAATGCAGAGCTTGCGGATGCGCCCGAGAAGATCAACGCCGATGCCTATGCCGCGTGGATGTACCGCTTGAAACCCGACCACCCGGGCGAGCTGGCGGGGCTGCTCGACGCTGCTGAGTACCAGGCGATCGCAGACGCCGAAAAACATTAATGCCTTTTATCCCGCACACCGCAGACGACATCCGGGCGATGCTCGCCGCGATCGGCGTCGCGGCCATCGACGATTTGTTCGACGAGATTCCGGCGGCGTTGCGCGGCGGCGGATTGGCCGGAGTTCCCCCGGGCGTAAACGAGATGGAAATCACGCGGCTGATGTACGAGCGCGCGGAGCGCGACGGTCGCTGGCTCAATTTCATCGGCGCCGGGGCCTACGAACATCACATTCCCGCCGCGGTATGGCAGCTCGCGACCCGCGGCGAATTCTATACTTCCTATACGCCCTATCAGGCCGAGGCGAGCCAGGGCACGCTGCAGGTGCTCTACGAATACCAGTCGATGATGGCGTCGCTGACCGCCATGGACGTCACCAACGCCAGCCTCTACGAAGGCGCCTCTGCGCTGGCGGAAGCGGTGCTGATGGCGGTGCGCATCCACAAGTCCGCGCGGCGCGTGTTGATGCCGGCGACGGTCAACCCCGCCTATCGCAATGTGACGCGCGCGCTCGTGAGGCATCAGGGTATCGAGCTCGTCGAGGTTCCGTACTGCACCGAGTGCGGTCATGTGATTCCCGCCGCGCTGAACGCATACGCCGGGAAGGAATATGCCGCGCTGGTGATACCGCAGACCAATTTTTTCGGCGTGCTCGAGCCCGCCGACGAACTGACCGCGTGGGCGAAAGCAAACGGCGTGCTGGTGATTGCGGTCGCGAATCCGATCGCGCTCGCGATCCTGCGGCCGCCGGGCGAATGGGGCGCCGGCGGCGCCGACATCGTGGTCGGCGATGGCCAACCGCTCGGTGCGCCGTTGTCGAGCGGCGGCCCATATTTCGGTTTTATGGGGTGCCGCGTATCCCACGTGCGGCAGATGCCCGGACGCATCGCCGGGCGCACCGTCGATGTCGACGGCAGGACGGGCTACACGCTGACACTGCAAGCGCGCGAGCAGCACATCCGCCGCTCCAGGGCGACTTCGAATATCTGCACCAACCAGGGCCTGATGGTGACGGCGGCGACGATCTACATGGCCCTGCTGGGACCGGACGGGCTCGCGCGCGTGGCGCAGACGTGCCACGCGAACGCGCTCAAGCTCGTGCAGCAACTCACTGCGTTACCCGGTGTCAAGCGCAGGTTCAGCGGCGCGGTGTTCCATGAATGCGTGCTGCAGCTCAGCGCGCCGGTAGCCGATGTGTTGCACGCGCTCAAGGCGCAAGGCATACTGGGCGGCCTCGCGCTGACACAGGACTATCCCGAACTCGGCGACGCGCTGCTGGTGTGCGCGACCGAAACCAAGCACGACGCGGATCTCGAGCGCTACAGGGAAAACCTGCAGCGCATCCTCGGCCGTCGCTTTCGCCCCGCGCCCTGCGCGCTGAAACCTTCGCTCTGATATGAAAAGTCTTGATGGCGGTGAGCGTTTTGGGAGTATTCAATGCTGATTTTTGAACTGTCCAGGCCGGGCCGGCGCAACCCGTCACAGGCGCCTCGTCCCGCGCCCGGGTTGAACGCCATTCCTGAAGGTTGGCAGCGCAAGTCGCGGCCGCGGCTGCCGGAGGTGTCGGAACTCGACGCGGTGCGCCATTACACGAACCTGTCGCGCCGGAATTTTTCGATCGACACCCATTTTTATCCGCTCGGCTCGTGCACCATGAAATACAACCCGCGCGCGTGCAACCACCTCGCGATGCTGCCGCAGTTTCTCGCGCGCCATCCCCGCGCGCCGGCCGACACCGGGCAGGGATTTCTCACCTGCCTGTTCGAGTTGCAGGAAATGTTGAAGGAAGTCACCGGCATGGCCGCCGTGAGTCTCGCGCCGATGGCGGGCGCGCAGGGCGAGTTCACCGGCGTAGCGATGATCCGCGCCTATCACATGGCGCGTGGCGACGGGGCGCGTACTGAAATACTGGTGCCGGATGCGGCCCATGGCACCAACCCTGCGTCCGCCGTGATGTGCGGCTACTCGGTCAGGGAAATTCCGACCGATGCGGAGGGCAATGTCGAACTTGCCGCGCTGCGGGCTGCGGTCGGGCCGCGCACCGCGGGGCTGATGCTGACCAATCCGTCGACGCTGGGCGTGTTCGAGCGCACGATACTCGATATGGAAAAGATCGTGCACGACGCGGGCGGGCTGTTGTATTACGACGGCGCCAACCTCAACGCGATCCTGGGCCGCGTCAAGCCGGCCGACATGGGCTTCGACGTGATGCACCTGAATCTGCACAAGACGTTCGCGACGCCGCACGGCGGCGGCGGACCCGGCGCCGGGCCGGTCGGCGCGGCGGCGCGGCTGCAGCCGTACTTGCCGCTGCCGCTGATTGTCAGGGACGGCGACAATTACCGCCTCGCCGATGAGGCCGATCTGCCGCAGTCCATCGGCCGCCTGTCCGCGCACGCCGGCAACGCCGGCGTGTTGCTGCGCGCGTACGTTTACGCGCGGCTGCTCGGCCGCGAAGGCCTGCAGCGCGTTGGCGAATTCGCGACGCTCAACGCCAACTATCTGATGAGCGAGCTCAGGAAAGCCGGTTTTGAGGTCGCGTTTCCAACGCGCCGCGCAAGCCACGAGTTCAGCGTCACGCTCAAGACACTCAGGGAAGAAACCGGCGTCACCGCGATGGATGTCGCCAAACGGCTGCTCGACAAGGGATTCCACGCGCCAACCACCTATTTCCCGCTGCTGGTAGCCGAATGCCTGCTGATCGAGCCGACCGAGACCGAGTCAAAACAGACGCTCGATGCGTTCGTGCAGGCGATGCGGGAAATCCTCGAAGAGGCGCACCGCGAGCCGCAACTCGTGAAGTCGGCGCCGCACACCACGCCGGTGCGGCGGCTCGACGAAGTCAAGGCCGCGCGCGAACTCGACCTCGCATGGAATCCGGCATGAACCATTTTTGTCAGGGAGTCGCAGTCTGAAGCGCATCTGGAAAGCGCTGTTCTATTCGCTCGACGGACTGGCGGCCGCGTTCAAGTACGAGGAAGCGTTCCGCCTGGAAGTCCTGCTCGCGCTGGTTCTGGCGCCGATCGCGCTGCACACGCATGTGAGCGGTGTCGGCAAAGCGCTGCTGATAGGCAGCCTGTTGCTGGTGCTGATCACGGAACTGCTTAACTCCGCCATCGAGGCGGTTACCGATCGCATCTCGCTCGAGGAGCACGTGCTCGCCAAGCGCGCCAAGGATTTCGGCAGCGCGGCGGTGATGCTGAGCGTGATCAATGTGCCGGTGGTGTGGCTGCTGGTGCTGACCGGGTGAACCGGACGATCTTGCCGTGCAATGCCGCCCGCGCGCGGCGGGCCGCCTGACGCGGATGATATAATTTTCGCCTTTCCCAGGATCCTCGCGCATGCACACGCTGATTTGCGGCTCGATCGCCTACGACAACATCATGGTGTTCAACGGGCGCTTCAAGGACCACATCCTGCCCGAGCAGCTGCACATACTCAACGTCGCATTTCTGGTGCCCGAGCTGCGGCGCGAATTCGGTGGCTGCGCCGGCAACATTGCCTATAACCTGCAACTGCTCGGCGGCCGGCCGCTGATCATGGCGACCGTTGGTGACGATCATCAGCCGTACGCCGATCGCCTCGAGCGGCTCGGCCTGGCACAGCACCATGTGCGGCACGTGCCGCAGACCTTCACCGCGCAGGCATTCATCACGACCGATCTCGACGACAACCAGATCACCGCGTTTCATCCGGGCGCAATGGATCATTCGCAGTTGAACCACGTTCACGAGGCGCGTGAAGTCAAGCTCGGCATCGTGGCGCCGGACGGCCGCGCAGGCATGCTGCAGCACGCGCGCGAATTTCACGCGGCCGGCATTCCGTTTTTGTTCGATCCCGGCCAGGGGCTGCCGATGTTCGATGGCGCCGAGCTGCTCGAATTTGTGGGGCTGGCGGATTTTGTCGCCGTCAACGACTACGAAGGCCAGATGCTGCAGGAGAAAACGCAGCTGCGGCTCGACCAGATTGCGCGGCAGGTCAAGGCGCTGGTGGTTACGCTCGGCGCGAAAGGGTCGTTGATTTTCACGGCAGGTGGGCAGATCGAGATACCGTGCGTCGCGGCGGACAGCGTCGTCGATCCGACCGGTTGCGGGGACGCCTACCGGGCGGGGCTGCTGTATGGGATCGCCAACGGCATGGACTGGCAGCACACCGGCCGGCTCGCGTCGCTGCTCGGCGCGTTGAAAATCGCGCAGCGGGGCGGTCAGAACCATCAATTCACGCGCGACGAAATCGCTGCCCGTTTCAGACGGAATTTCGATACGGCTCTATGGTAAGGCGGTGCGACAGCGGCCGGTTGATCGCGATCGTGCAGGCGGACAGCGTATCGTTCAAACCCGGCGAGCGGGTGCGCGTGGTGTCGGACGCGAAGGGTTCGCGCGTGACGCGTTGAGAACTCGTGCACCGCAGCCGCATTGAAACAATTGTTGGTCGGAAAGCCTGAGCGCGCTCAACTTGCGGCCCCACACGCAGCCGGTATCGAGCGAAAACACGTTGGATCCGGTGTAGAGGCCTAACGCGGCCCAGTGGCCGAAGATGACGGGCGTGCCACGGTTGCGCCGGCGCGGCACGCGGTACCACGGCATGAAACCGCGCGGCAGGTCGACCGGCCTGCCTTTGTGCGTGAATTCCATCCTGCCGTCGGCGGTACAAAGGCGCAGGCGCGTCAGCGCGTTGGTGATCGCGCGCAGCCGCGCAATGCCGGTCAGGTCATTGCGCCAGCGATCGGGCTGGTTGCCGTACATCTCGCGCAGAAACTCGTCGTAACCATCGCTTTGCAGTGCGATCTCGACTTCGCGCGCGAGCTTGAGCGCTTGCGGAATCGACCACTGCGGCAGCAGCCCCGCGTGCACCATGGCGTAACCGGCGCCGGCATGCATCATTTTGCGGTGGCGCAGCCAGTCGAGCAGCTCGTCACGGTCCGGCGCGCGCAGAATCGCAGCCAGCGTGTCGCCGCGGTGCGGTTTGACGTGGCCGGCGGCGACCACCAGCAGGTGCAGGTCGTGATTGCCGAGTATCGTGACCGCGCGCGTGCCGAGGCTTTTCACGAAACGCAGCACCGCCAGCGACTGCGGGCCGCGGTTAACCAGATCGCCGACCAGCCACAGGCGGTCGCGCGCAGGATCGAACCGGCATTGATCGAGCAGCCGGCGCAATGCCGAGTAACAGCCCTGAATGTCGCCGATTGCGTAGATTGCCATTATTTCTGACTCAATTTCGCGATCGCATCATCGTCGGCATTCAACGCCTGCCACAGCAGCGTTGCGGCGAGGACCGCCGCCGCACCCAGTTCCGGGGGCGCGACTTTATCGCGCGTGTCGCCGCGCGTCAGGATATGTCTGACATTGCTTTGCGGCCGGTCGAACCCAGCGACCAGGCGCAACGCCGGAATGCCATGGCGTGCGAAATTGTAATGATCGGAATTGCCCATCAGCGGCTGATAGGTGTCGAGCGCGATGCCGGCTCGCGCCGCCGCGTCCTTCACGAACGCGTCCAGCCGCGGAAACTCGCTGGTGAGCGCGGTCAGGTGTGCGTCGCCGCCCACCGTGTCGAGATTGAGGTTAAGCACGATGGCCTTGCGCGCGGACTCGCCCATGCGGTCGAGATACTGGCGCGAGCCCGCGAGCGCCCATTCCTCGGCGCTAAACAGACACGTTCTCAGGCCGCGGCGGCAACCTGCAACGAGTGGCGCGAACGTGCGCGCGAGCGCGAGCACAACCGCAACACCGGTCGCATTATCCATCGCACTTTCGGCGAGGCCGTGTCCGTCAAGATGCGCGCTCAACACGACCCATGCGTCCGTTTGCCCCGGCAGATCCAGCAGCGCAACCCCCGTTTGTGCAGCGTAATCTTCGCCGGTGAGTTTGAGGTGCACGCGGGCCAGGTGCGGCCCGTTGGCGGCGAGCCGCTCCGCCGACTCGAAATCAGTCCCGAGCGCCGGGATGCCGGCCTCGCCGCCGCGGCCGCTGGATCCCGCCACCGGTCCCGCGCCGGGAAACGGATTGGCGATGATGAAACCGGCGGCGCCGCGCTCCATCGCCCAGCCGTACTTGCGGCGGCGATGCAGGTGGGTGGGGGAAAACGGATATTCGTGGCGCACCAATACCAAGCGCCCGGCGATGTCGCGCGCCCGGCGTTCGAATTGCTCGGGAGCGCCGCGGCCAAGGTCGATGACTTCGGTGCTGATTCCGACGGACGGGGTCGACTGCGAACCGAGCAGCGCGTTGCACGTCAACGCGCTACCGTCTTCGAGTGTCAGCGTCGCTTCCCGGCAGAGCCAACCGGTGTAGGCTACCGGCTCGAGGCGCGCGCTGTGATCGATCGCAGCGAGGCGCTCATGCGCAAATCGCAATGCCGCCTGCTCGCTCGCGCCGCCGGCCTGCCGGCCGCCGCAATCGCACAACCTGAGAAAATCGGTCCACAGCTGTGCGTCCGCAATGAGTGCCTCGCGCATCGGCGCTTCATACATGGCACGGGTTTCCGCAGTTGCCGGGCCGGTGCCGGCGGACGGACTTATTCGATCTTGATGCCGGCATCCCGAATGACTCTGGCCCAGCGCTTGGCGTCGCTTTCGAGCAGCGCGCGGAATTGCTCCGGCGTATTGGTTCGCGGCTCGACGGCGAGCGCGCTGAAGCGCTCGCGCACGTCGGTCGAGTTCAGCGCCTTGATGATTTCGCCGCGTAATTTCGCGACGATGGGCCGGGGCACGCCCGCCGGCGCCATCACGCCCCACCAGTGCTCGACCAGCATGCCGGGCACGCCGCTTTCCTCAAACGTCGGCACTTCGGGGAAGGCGGGCAGGCGGCTGGCACTGGTCACGCCGAGTATGCGCAGCCGCCCCGCTTTCGCGTGCGGCGCTGCGGTCGCCATCGAAGTAAAGGTCGCCGGAATCTGCCCCGCGACGACGTCGGTCAACGCCGGCCCGGCGCCTTTGTACGGCACGTGCGTCAGTTTGATCCCGGCATTGCTTTGCAGCAGTTCCGCCATCAGATGCGTGGTCGCGCCGGTGCCGCCCGAGGCGATCGCGATTTTTCCGGGCTGCGTTTTCGCGAGTGCGATAAATTCCTTTACGCTTTGCGCCTGCAGCGATGCGTGCGCAAACAGGAACATCGGCGAGACACCGATCACGGTGATCGGCGAGAAATCCCGGATCGGGTCGTACGGCACTCGCGCATAGATGCTCGGATTGATGGTATGCGGCATATCGGACAGGATAATGGTGTAGCCATCGGCGGTGGACTTGGCCGCGATGTCGGTGCCTATCATGCTGCCGGCGCCGGGCCGGTTGTCGACGACAAACGTTTGCCCGAGCGCTTCGCCGAGTTTTTGTCCGAGCGTGCGCGCGAGCACGTCGGAGCTGCCGCCGGGCGCGTAGGGCACGATGAAGCGTACGAACTTCGCGGGATAGCCGGTCGCGGATTCCTGTGCGTATGCCGCCACCGTTGCGAACGCCAGCAGCAGAAAACCGGAGCGCAATATTTTCATGCGGGCTTCTCGTCGATCAACCAGGCGCCGGCGAGCGCAGAACAACCTGCGCCATGCCATCGGACACGCGTATTCCTATTTAGCCATTCCAGCGAGGTAGTCGACCGCGGCTTTGACGTCGGCATCCGCGAGCGACAAGTTGCCACCTTTGGGCGGCATCGCGCCTTTGCCTTTGAGCGAAGTGGCATACAACGCATCCATGCCGGTCTTCAGGCGTGGCGCCCACGCAGCTTTGTCGCCCGCTTTGGGTGCGCCCGCAATGCCGGCGGCGTGGCATACCGTGCAGTTCGCTTCGTATACGGCCTTGCCTTTGTTGGCGTCGACTTGGGCCGGCGCTGCGGCGGCGGTTGTTGCCGGAGCGGCCGGCGCTGCCGCCGCAGGAACTTTCGCCTCGGCAGCGCCCATATTGAACATGTAAGTGACGGCGTTGCGCAATTCGCCATCGGTAAGGTCTGCCATGCCGCCGCGCGCTGGCATACCGCCGTGGCCCTTGATCGCCGAGCGGACTACGATGTCATAGCCCTTGGTCGCACGCGGAATCCACGCAGCGCGATCACCGATCTTGGGCGCACCGCCGACGCCGGTCTGATGACAGTGGGCGCATGCTGCCTGCACCACCTGTTCGCCGCTGCGCTCGGCGGGTTTGGCAGTGCTGCTGACAGGCTCGATCCATTTGCCGCCGGATTGGTCGACCATGTAGATGATCGCGCGCTCGATCTCGACATCGCTCAAATCCGGGTTGCCGCCGCGCGCGGGCATCTGGCGGATGCCATTGATCGTATCCTGTTTGAGGCGCGGCAGGCCGGCGGCGATCAGCTTGCCCCACGCGGCCTTATCGCCGATTTTGGGTGCATTGAGTACGCCGCTCGTGTGGCATGCACCGCATACCGCGGCGACGATCTCCTTGCCGGTCTTGTCGACTTTCGGCGCGCTTGGGTCGACGACTTCGACGTCGCCGACCGGCTTCAGGCGCTGCGCAATGGCTAGCTCGGACAGCGCCGGATTGTTTTTGCTGGCATCGAAACCGGTCGTGACCAGCTGCGACAGCATCACGATCAGTATGATAAGCACCAGAAGCGCGAGCAGTATGACGATGATCAACTGCTTCGGCGTCTTGATCGGCGATGAGTGTTCTTCGGTGCGGATTTCGCTCATGAAAATTCCTGCGCGGCAACTCTCGAAAGGCGCTCATTATAACGGCAATTCCCGCGCACCGTAAAACCGCGCCGCCCGCCAACATGGACGCTTGCGGGCAAAACCGCTATCCTAGCGGCTCACTCCGCGCCCGTAGCTCAGATGGATAGAGTGTCGGTCTCCGAAGCCGAAGGTCGCCCGTTCGAATCGGGCCGGGCGCGCCAGAATTCATGCCCCGAACTACTTGGCGCGCAGCGCGTCGCGGATTTCCGTGAGCAGAACTTCCTGCGTGGTGGGTGCGGGAGCCGGCGCGGCCTCCTCCTTGCGCTTCATCGAGTTCATGGCGCGGATCGCCATGAAGATGACGAAGGCGACAATGGTGAAATCGACCACGGCCTGAATGAAATTGCCGTAGTTGAGCATCACCGCGGCGGTCTTGCCCTCGGCGGCCTTGAGGGTAATGGCGAGCGACTTGAAATCAACCCCGCCGAGGAGCATCCCGATCGGGGGCATCAGGACGTCTCCCACGAACGACGCTACGATTTTGCCGAGCGCGCCGCCGATGATCACGCCGACCGCCAGGTCGACGACGCTGCCCTTCATTGCAAATTCCTTGAATTCCGTCATGATGCTCATCGATTTCTCCTCCCCAAAAAACAATTGCACGCGTTATGACCGCATGCGCCTGTTACCTGCCGAGCAGACCAAACACTTTCTGGGCCATGCCGGTGGCGGCGCCCACGGGGTCCTTGCGGATCGCCTGTTCCTGCTCGGCGATCATCAGGAACAGGCCGTCCAGCGCTTTCTGCGTCACGTAGTTTTCGATCCTGGCCTGTTTCGCATCGACCAGGCCGAACTGCGCGCCCTGGCCGGCGAGATTGTTGTACTTCTCGGCGAGCCCGACTTTGGAGGTCGCCTTGGTCACGATCGGCAGAAACTTCTCGGTGAGCGGGCCGCTGGTGACCTTGCGGAAATATTCGGTTGCAGCGGTGTTGCCGCCGGTCAGAATACCCTTGGCGTCCTGCACGCTCATGTTCTTGACCGCGCTGACGAACAACGCCTTGGCTTCCGGCACCGCCTGCTCGGCTGCCCGGTTCATCGCCGTGACCAGTTCATCGGCCTGCTTCTGCATGCCGAACATACGCAAGCCGCTCTCCACGCGCTTCAGGGCATCGGGCAGCGGGATCTTGACCTTGGCGTTGCCGAGGAAACCATCGGTCACTCCGAGCTGGGACACGGCGGCGGCGGTGCCCTGAGTCAATGCGTCTTTCAAACCGCTGACGGCATCGGCGTTGCTGAGGCTGCCCAGATCGAGCGCGAATGCCTGCGCGCTGAACATCATTCCAACCAGCAATCCGAAAATAATTTTCATGAACGGCGCCTTTTTTTTGCGAAAGGGGTCGGATTATACTGCTGCCGCCCGGTTTCTGGCCACTGCGCATTCTTGAGCAGCTGGGGTAGGGGTTCACCGTTGTCAGAACTACTGCAACGCTTGACCGGGATGCTGCGGCCAAAGATACTTCGGACTTGGCAATGAGGGTCCTGTCCATGACTGAAAAGTCCCGGTTCAATTTCCCGATCGCCGGCAAAGCACGCTTGGCGATTTCGACCCTCTTCGTGCTCGCGGCGGGGTTGCTGGTATCTGCCGGGCTAGGGTTGGGCGGCTGCGCCAGCACTACCGAAAGCGGCGCGGTCGGCGCCGAGCGCAAGCAGTTACTGCTCATCTCCTCGCAGCAACTGGAACAAATGGCGGCGCAAAGCTATGCCAAACTGCGGGCCGACGCCTCGAAAAAAGGCGCCCTCAATACCGACCCGGCTCTCACCCAGCGAGTGCGAGCGATTGCCGCGCGCATCCAGCCGCACACTGCGGTGTTCCGTCGCGATGCGCCGGCCTGGAAATGGGAAGTGAATGTCATCAACAGCAACGAACTCAATGCCTTTTGCATGCCCGGCGGCAAGATCGCGTTTTATTCCGGCCTGATCAGGCAGCTCAACCTGAGCGATCAGGAAATTGCGGTCGTGATGGGACACGAAATCTCGCATGCGCTGCGTGAACATTCGCGCGAACAGGTTTCGCATGCGATTGCTGCGCAAACCACCATCGGCATCGGCGCAGCGTTACTGGGCCTGGGTGGAGGTTCAGCCGATCTGGCCAGCACTGCTTACGAGGCTTTGATTGCGACCAAGTTCAGCCGCGTCGACGAAAGCGAAGCCGATAGCATGGGCCTCGAATTGACCGCACGCGCGGGCTACGATCCACGCGCCGGGGTAACGCTGTGGCAGAAAATGATGAAAGCCGGCGGCAGCGGCGGCCGCCCGCCGGAATTTCTCAGCACCCACCCCGCCGAAGCCAACCGCATTCAGCAAATCGAATCGCTGCTGCCGACTGTGATACCGCTGTACGACGCGGCTCGACGGCGTAATTAAGCGCGGTTCCAGCCGCTTCAGGGCGCCGGCAGGGTTCCCGCTTCACTCGCCGCGTATTTGATCGCGACTGCTTTCAGCGTCTTCACATCTCCGCCTGCCACCCAGCGATATTCGCTGTAGGGAAACGGACCGTAGGCGAACGGGGAGTAGCCGAACGGCCGGTACGGATTGCGGTAGCGCGTATAGAACGGGTTGCCGTACCACGGATCGTAGACCTGCACCGGAGGCTGATAGACCGAGATCACTTCCAGTCGCACGATCGCGTCGGCACCCAGCGCCTGCGCTTTCCTGCGCGCATCCTCGAACAGTTCCGCTTCACCGCCGCCAACCGTGCCCTGCGCTTCGATCAGCGCGATTTTGGAGTGTGGCCGCACCGGGGGCTCGAGCAGTACCGCAACGTTCTGCGTTGGCGCGTATTGCTGGGCCGGCTCGAGCACGGTGATCCGCGTGGTGACCGACGCGCAGCCGGCAAGCGCCGCCACAACCAGCGTGCACGCCAATCGGAGTTTGTCTGTCAGACGCATATCGAATATGGACCCTGCGGAAGGCAAACCGTTCACCTCGGTCACCGCATCCTATAATAACGAACCAGGCCGCCATTGCGCCGACAAGTAAGACGGTAGAAAAAGACCGAATAATGACCCGCGACAGACTTTACGACGCTGTAATCGTGGGCGGCGGCCATAACGGGCTGGTCTGCGCGTGTTATCTCGCCTCCGCCGGCCTCAAGGTGCGCGTGCTCGAGCGCCGCGAGATCGTCGGCGGCGCCGCAGTTACCGAGGAGTTTTTTCCGGGGTTTCGCAACTCGACCGCAAGCTACACCGTCAGCCTGCTCGATCCGCAGGTGATTGCCGATCTCAGGCTGCGCGAGCACGGCTTGACGCTGCTCGAACGCCCGATCTCGAACTTCGTGCCGCTGCCCGATAACCGCTATCTGAAGATCGGCGGATCAGTCGCCGCAACCCAGCGTGAAGTCGCCAGATTCTCGGCGCGCGATGCCGAGGCGCTGCCGCGCTATTACGCAATGCTCGAGCGCGCCGCCGGCGTGCTGCGCGAGCTTGCGCGGCAGACGCCGCCCAACGTCGGCGGCAGTGTGCGCGATGCATTCGCGGCGCTCGCGGCCGGCAACCGGTTGCGCCGACTCGACATGCCGGCGCGGCGCGACGTGCTCGACCTGTTCACCAAGAGCGCCGGCCAACTCCTCGATGCGTGGTTCGAATCCGACCCACTCAAGGCCGCTTTCGGATTCGATGCGATCGTCGGCAATTTCGCGAGTCCCTACACGCCCGGTTCGGCCTACGTGCTGCTGCATCACGTATTCGGCGAAGTCAACGGCAAGCATGGTGTGTGGGGACATGCGGTGGGTGGCATGGGCGCGATCACGCAGGCGATGGCGACTGAAGCACGTGCCCGCGGCGTCGAGATCACGACCGGCGCCGAGGTGGCGCGCATCGCGGTGGCAGGCGGCACGGCGCGCGCGGCGGTGCTCGCCGATGGCACCGCGATCGAAGCGCGCTGCGTGGTGGCGAACGTAAATCCGAAAATGCTTTATCTGAACCTGCTCGACGAGCACGAACTGGATGCCGATTTTGTCTCCCGCATCCGCAACTACAAGTGCGGCTCGGCGACGTTTCGCATCAATGTCGCGCTCGCCGCGTTGCCGGATTTCAGCGCGCTGCCGGGTTGCAACGTGCAGGAGCACCATCAATCCGGCATCATCATGGCGCCGTCGCTCGGATACATGGAGCGCGCGTATTTCGATGCGCGCACGCACGGCTGGTCGCGCGAGCCGGTGGTGGAAATGCTGATTCCAAGCACGGTGGACGACACGCTCGCGCCGCCGGGCAGCCACGTCGCGAGTTTGTTCTGCCAGCATTTCAGCTACGATCTGCCCGCTGGAAAAAGCTGGGACGATTGCAAAGAGCAGGCCGCCGATCTGGTGATAGCCACCGTCAACCGCTACGCGCCGAATTTCAAGGCGAGCGTGCTCGGCCGCATGGTGCTCTCGCCGCTCGATCTCGAACGCGTTTTCGGCCTTGCCGGCGGCGACATCTTTCACGGCGCGTTGACGCTCGACCAGCTCTACAGCGCGCGTCCGGTGTTGGGCCACGCCGCTTATCGCGGCCCGCTCGCGCGGCTTTACATGTGCGGCTCCGGCACGCACCCGGGCGGCGGTGTGACCGGGATTCCCGGACATAACGCCGCCCGGGAAATCATTCGCGACTTCAGACGCGGGAAATGCAAATGACCGGTAACACGGGCGCGGAGTAATGGCTGCCGCGCCACAATCGGCCGTCAGGCTGACGCTGCTGATGTGTGCTGCCGAGACGCTCAGCATGACCGGCTTCGCGTGCTTCACCACGCTGCTGCCGGTGCTGATGCAGGCGTGGGGGCTCAACAATTCAGAAGCGGGTTTGATCAGCGGGGTGTTTTACGCCGGCTACATGCTGGCGGTGCCGGTGCTGACCAGCCTGACCGACCGCGTCGATTCGCGCCGCATCTACCTGTTCGCCTGCGCGCTGTCGGCGCTGGGTGCGGCAGGCTTCGCGTGGTTCGCCCATGGCCTGTGGAGCGCGCTCGCATTTCAGTTTCTGATCGGCGCCGGACTGGCCGGCACTTACATGCCCGGCCTCAAGACCCTGACCGATCATCTCGAAGGCAAGGCGCAATCGCGCGCGACCGCTTTTTACACCGCGAGTTTTGGCGTGGGCTCGACCGTGTCGATCGCGTTGAGCGGCAAGATCGGCGCGGTGTTCGGCTGGCAGTGGGCATTCGTATTCGGCGCGATTGGTCCCGTGCTCGCGGCGTTGCTGGTGATGCGCGCGATGCCGGCGGGGCCGCGCCCCGCGGCGCCCCCGCCGGCGCCCCCCCGGCCCCC
>Ga0080064_1005428_pt1 | contig 14954 bp, 15 predicted proteins | sample Subgrocontami54m_FD_69260 | JGI IMG/M metagenome (GOLD analysis project Ga0080064, IMG submission 69260) | Subsurface groundwater microbial communities from S. Glens Falls, New York, USA - GMW46 contaminated, 5.4 m (SPADES assembly) (version 2) ...
GTGTTCTCGACGCGACCGTCGGGAATGTCGAGTGCTGCGCGCCACGAGACCTTCAGGATCCGAGCCGCCTCGGCAGACTCGCGCGCCCGGTCTTCAGCGGTGCCGCGCGTTCCCATTTCACCTTGCGTTAGGTCAAGGATGCCGGTGCGGGATCCGCGCTCGGCCATCTTGAGCAGCGTGCCGCCGCAGGTCTGCTCGACATCGTCACGATGCGCGGCGAGGGCGAGAATGTCGAGGGTTTCCATGTGTGAAAGGGCGTTGGTGGTTAGCACTTGGCACTTAGCATTTAGCACTTAGCCTAGAGCACATAGTACTGGGTCCGCCCGTGGCTCAAAGGGCTAAGTGCCAAGTGCCAACTGCTAAATGCTGCTTTTCTTCCGATTCGCCACCACAAATGCCAGCCCGAACATGAACAGCGTGAACAGCAGCAGTGTCGAAATCGACGCAGCCAGTGTAAACGGGTGGGTTGCCTGCGGATACATCAGCGCTCGCAAGGCTTCTACGCCGTAAGTCAGCGGGTTGACATACATCAGTGCTTGCATCCACCAGGAAGCGCCGGAAAGAGGAAACAGCGCGCCCGAAAGCAACCACAGCGGAATCAGGAACAGATTGATGATGGCGTGAAACGATTGCGTAGAATCCATCGGCCAGGCGATGGCGAAGCCGAGCGCAGTCAGCGCGAACGAAACCAGAAACACCGTCAGCGCGATCAGTCCGAACGAACCCAGCGTCAGGTGAATACCGACGAGCGGGGCAAACAACAGAAAGATCAATCCTTGGATAGCAGCCAGCGTGGTCCCGCCCAGCACTTTTCCCAGTACGATCGCCGAACGCGGCACCGGCGCCACCAGCACGGAAAGCAGGAAGCCCTCGTTCCGGTCCTCAATCACCGACATCATGGTGAAAATCGCCGTGAACAGCACGATCATCACCAGCGCGCCGGGGAAGAAGTAATCGAGATAGTGCTGCTGCCCGGCTGCCTCCCCGGAACGGAATGAAGTCCCGAAGCCCGATCCGATGACGATCCAGAAAAGCAGCGGGGACAGGATCACGCCCGCCACCCGCGCCGGCTGCCGGTAGAAACGCACAACTTCACGCCACCAGAGCGTGAAAGCGGGCAGTCCCACGCCTGCCGACTGCGGACTGCTTGCCGGGATTGATGCCGTCGCCATAATTTGTAATTTGTGATTTGCAATTGGTAATTGTGGGCCAAGCGTCGACCTGAATTACCGATTACAAATTACCAATTACACATTACCAATTACAAATTCTTCTCCGCTTCCTCGCTCCAAAACCTGTGTCCGGTCCGATGAATGAACACATCTTCGAGCGTGGGCTTGCTTACGCTCAACGCCTGGATTTCGCCCGGAAACGCTTCCACTACGTCCGGCACGAAACGGTGCCCGTGTTCAATTTCCAGGCGGACATGCGCGCCCATCACGGTCACATCCACATGAAACTTGTGGCGAATCCGCTCGGCCAGCCTCTCCGGATCACGCGCTTCCAGCAGCACGACATCGCCGCCGATCTCGCGCGTCAGCTCTGCCGGCGTCCCGAACGCCACCAGCTTGCCTTCGTTCAGGATCGCCAGCCGATCGCACCGCTCGGCTTCTTCCATCAGGTGGGTGGTGACAATCACCGACACGTGCTCCTGGTCGCGCAAGGTCTGGAGATACTGCCACACGTCCCGCCGCGCGCCGGGATCGAGCCCGGTGGTGGGCTCGTCGAGCAACAGAACCTCGGGATGATGCAAGAGACCCTTGGCCAGTTCAATGCGCCGCTGCATTCCTCCGGAGAAGGCCTCTACTCGATCGCGAGCCCGATCCAGCAGCCCGACCCGGGTCAACATTTCTTCAATCCGCTGCTTCAGCGCTGGACCACGCAGACCGTAGAGATGTCCCTGATGCCACAGGTTCTCATAGGCGGTGAGCTTCGGATCCACGCTCTGCGCCTGAAATACGACCCCGATATGCCGCCGCAGCGTGGCCGGCTCGCGCACAACATCCAGGCCTGCAATTTGGGCAGCGCCGGCGCTTGGCACCATGAGGGTAGAGAGAATCCGAAACAGAGTTGTCTTGCCGCTGCCGTTAGGTCCGAGGAGCCCGAACAGTTCCGCCGGGCGCACGTCAAAAGAAATTCCGTTGAGCGCGGTCCGATCCTGGTAACGGTGTACCAGGTCACGCACCGAAATTACCACGCCAGTTCGAATGGATTGCACTTCCGGAGGCGCGGACTCGACGGCACTCAATTTCGGGGTCACAGGCTATTTTACGACGTTGATCATCATCAGCGCGAACAGCAGGGGAAGGTAAATCACGCTCGCTTGCAGCAGGTGACGCGCGCGCCGCTTCGATTGCGGCGCGTTCATAGGCAGTCCCAGCCGGGCCAGCCGGGCGCCGAAGTAGCAGAGAGCAATGCCCATCACGATGGCCCCCGCGGCATAGAGCTTGCCCGACATGCCCATCAGCGCCGGCGTCAGGCTGACCGGAATCAATCCCAGCGAGTAGAGCAGAATCCGTCTTCCGGTAGCCGTCCCGTCCTGCTCGATGGCTGGCAGCATGCGGATACTGCCCGCGGCATAATCTTCGCGGTACAGCCATGCGATGGAATAAAAGTGCGGGAACTGCCAGAAGAACACGATGGCGAACATGACCAGCGCGCCCCACTCCAGACGCCCGCGCGCCGCCACCCATCCGAGCACTCCCGGCATCGCTCCCGGAATGGCGCCGACAAACGTGCAGATGGGATGGATCTTTTTCAGCGGTGTGTAAGCAGCCAGATAAACGAAAGCTGTCGCCAACGCGAGCAACCCGGTCAATGCATTGGCCGCCAATGCCAGGTAGAACGCGCCGCCGACCGTGAGCAGCACGCCCGCGATCGTCCCATGCAGCAGGCTCATGCGTCCCGAAGGCAGTGGACGATCGGCGGTCCGGCGCATGCGCGCGTCCACCTCGTATTCCATGACTTCGTTGAGCGCTGCCGTGCCCGCGGAGACCAGACCGATCCCGAACAATGCATGGAACAGGCTCCAGGAAAGGGAAGAGACCCCATTCTTGAGCGCGCCAAAGTAGAAGCCGCACCACGCGGTCATGACGATGAGAGTCGTGACCCGCATCTTGATGAGCTCGGCGTAGTCGCGCAGCAGAGTTCGAATCCGGCCGCGGGAGATGGAAGAAAACTGCAATGCGACGCTCATGCGGCGACCGGCTTCTGCTCCCGGCCGGGAACCCGCTCTGCGAACGAAAGAGGAACGTGCCGCCACACCTGAATGGCCAGAATGACGGTGGTGGCCAGGAGCAAGGCTCCGACCGCGACGTGGATCACGGTCGAGACAATCATCGGCAATTCGGGCTGGGCCGGATCGCGACCCCACATCACGCGCGTGATGAAGGCCAGGAACCCGAGGCACAACTGCGCCACCATCAAGCTCAGCATCATGATCGCGGGACGGCGGACGGCTTCGATCTGCGGATAAACGGAAATGGCGCGAATTGCAGTCCACGAAAGCACGATGGCGACCACCACTGCGTGAACCACGTGCGGCCACCAGCTCAAGCCGTTGTGGCGGAACATCGCGCCCAGGATCAACTGAGCGTAGAGCACGAAAATCGACAGCAGGGTCAGTGTGAATAACGAAGGGCGCCGCTGATCCACTTCTACCCGCGGCTGCTCCTCAACCCACCTGCGCCCTGTGAATACCGCTATCGCCACCGCAAGGCAGAAAAACGTCTGCGCCATTGCCGCATGCGCGCTGGAGATGACAGGCGGGAGGTAAAACAGCACGGTAATGCCGCCCAGGATTCCCTGCACGATCACCGTTCCCAGCGCGGCCACACCCAGCAGGCGGAGCCAGAGCCGCTTTTCGACCCACCAGGTCCACACCGCGAGGATGATCGTCAAGACGCCCACGAACTCTGCCACCATGCGGTGACCGTGCTCGTAAACGACGTCCCCCACCATGCGCGGCATTTTGTACCAGGAGCCGAAGCTGGTCGGCCAGTCTGGGACCGACAACCCAGCATCCTTGCTGGTTACCAGAGCTCCGGCAACAATCAAGAGGAGGGTCACGAAAGAAGTAAAGATGGCGAAGCGGTGCAGCCAGCGATGGTACGGAATGGCAATCGACTTCAGATCGGTCCCCACGACAGCCCCGGGGATGCGACGCTACAAGGCGCATCCTGGTGAACTTGCGAACAGAACATTCTAGCAGATGAGCTCAGACGTAGAGACGGAGCTTGCTCCGTCTCCGCCGCGATCGGCGATGCCGCTACCGCCGGAGACGCGGCAAGCCGCGTCTCTACGATTGGTCGCGGGTACGGCCAGTCATTTACCCTGCGACCGGAGCGGTGGACTTCTGCGTTTCCATCGCCGCTATGACGGACTCCGCGAATTCCGAGGTTCCCGCCGTGCCGCCCACGTCCCGCGTCAGCTTGCTGCGGTCGCGGTACACGTGATCCAAAGCGTCGCGAATTTTCTGCGCTGCTTCGTGTTCGCCCAGGTGGCGCAGCATCAGCAAACCGGACTGCAGCACGGCGGTGGGATTGGCAAGGTTCTTACCGGCAATATCCGGAGCCGAACCATGTACGGCTTCGAAGATCGCGCACTCGTGACCGAAATTCGCGCCCGGCACCAGGCCCAGTCCGCCGACCAAGCCGGCGCAGAGATCGGAAACAATATCGCCGTACAAATTTTCCATCAGGAGAATGTCGTATTGATACGGATTCATGACCAGCTGCATGCAGGTGTTGTCCACGATGTGCTCGCCGTAGGTGATCTCCGGATACTCCTTCGAGACAGTCCGCGAACAGCGCAGGAACAGGCCATCCGACATCTTCATGATGTTGGCTTTGTGAATCGAATGAATCTTCCTGCGCTGGTTCTTGCGCGCATACTCGAAGGCGAAACGGGAGATGCGGGTAGACGCCTTTTCGGTAATGATCTTCAGGCTTTCCACCACGCCCGGTATGACCTCGTGCTCGATCCCGGAATACAGTCCCTCGGTGTTCTCGCGGAAGATGATCAGGTCAACGTTCGGATAGCGCGTCGGAATATGCGGCAGGTTGCGGATCGGCCGGAAATTTGCAAAGAGTTCGAACCGTTTGCGTAGCTCTACATTGATGCTGGAAAAACCCCCGCCAATCGGGGTGGTCACTGGACCCTTCAACCCGACGCGGGTGCGCTCAATCGACTCGGTGAGTTCCCTGGGAATGTACTCTTTGTATTTCTCGAAGGCCTCGGCGCCCGCAGCGAAACTCTCCCATTCGAACTTCACACCGGTGGCTTCCAGGATGCGGACTGCGGCCTGCGTGACTTCCGGGCCAATGCCGTCGCCGGGGATGAGGGTAATCTTATGCGCCATAGCGCAGATGTGCCGTCCCTACGGGACTTGGTCGTGTTACCCGCCTACCCCGGGCTTACGCCCGGGGCTAACGAATTCCGCCGCTACGCGGCTACTACAGATCTTGCGGCGAACGCCTATTTTGTCGCACCCTTGCTCTTCGGTTCAGGCGTTTCCTTCGTCTTGAGCAGATCTTTCAGCTCCGCCATGAACTCCTGCACATCCTTGAAGTCCAGATACACGGAAGCGAACCTCACATACGCAACTTTGTCATAGCGCCGCAACCGGCTCATGATCAACTCGCCCAGTTCGCTGGTCTTGCGCTCGCGCTCGGCCGACTCGATGACAAACGCCTCGGCCTCGTTGACGATCTGCTCCAGCTTGCTGATCGGCACCGGCCTTTTTTCGCAGGCGCGCATCAGCCCGTTCAGGATCTTCTGACGGTCGAAGCGCTCGCGCCGTCCGTCCTTTTTCACCACCATGTATGGGATTTCGTCGATGCGCTCATAGGTCGTGAAGCGCTTTTCGCACTTCAGGCACTCGCGGCGGCGGCGAATCGAGTCCGCTTCCTTGCTTTCGCGCGAATCGACCACCTTGTCATTTTCAAACCCGCAGAAGGGGCACTTCATGGCGCTTGGTTTCGCTCAGGACTACCAGTAATTGTAGCAGGCAGCCGTTTTGCGCCTCAGGAAGCCTGCTCAACGGGCGCGGATTCCTCTTCTTTTGCAGTCTCCTCCGACAACTTGCGCAGCGAGAGCCGCTCCCGGTGCGCCAGGAACAGCCCGACCGGCACCACCGCCACAAACGTCACCAGCCAGAGCATGATGCCGCAACTGGCGGCCAGCTCCTTGGGGACGTCGAATACTTTCTCCAGGGTCGCGATGGTGGCCAGCTGCGACCCGCCTCCGACCCCCGGCAGCTGCACCATCGAGCCGATCATGCTCGCGCCCATCAGCACCAGCACCTGCGAGCGCTGGATATCGAGTTCCGCCACGCCGTAGGAATGAGCCACGTCCTGATACGCCATGATGATCATGAACCACATGACGAGCGAGAGTGCGATCAACGCGATCATCGACACCGGCCCATGGATTGTATCCAGCCCGCTGTGGAACTCGCGCACCCGCATGGCGATCTTGTGTCCCAGGTTGGCAGCCAGGTGCGAAAACCGGCGCTCCACCCAATTGGCGATGCCTTCGCCTTTCGCGCGCACCGCCATGGCGCCCACTACCATCCCCACCACCAGGGCTGCCAGCAGCAGGCCGCCTTTTTGGAAGGAGCTGTAGAAGGGCAACTCCCGCGGACCTTCCGCCAGGAAGATTGTGGTCACCAGCAACACCGTGAAGGCGCCAATGTCGAAGATGCGTTCCACCGCCCATACGGCCATTTGCGAAGAGAAGCTCAAATCGTGCCGGCGTGCGATCAGATAAGGCCGAATCAGTTCCCCGGGACGCCCGAGCAGGGCCAGTCCGGTGAACCCGATGACGGTAGGCCCGACCAGACTTAGCGACGACGCTTGTGGCCGCACCGGCTTCAGGAAAATCTTCCAGCGGATGGCCCGCACCACATAGGCCAGGTAGATCAAAGCCACGCCGTGCGCGACATGCAACCAGTTTTGTGGGCGAGTTTCCCAAAAGCGCGCCCAATCGAAGTTCTGCCAAGTCCGGAATTGCAGATAGACCAGCACCACCAGCACCAGGAACACAACCGCATAGACCAGATGTTTTCTTTTCATGCAGTGCGGAAATGCAGGAATGGCGTAGTGCGCCGGGCACGTCCCTGAATGAAGGTATATGAGAGAGCAGGAAGGGTCAACGCAAAGGACCTGAAACTTCGCCCGAATATCCGTTTGGTAGAGACGCGGCTTGCCGCGTCTCCCTCGCCGGACTGAGACGCGGCAAGCCGCGTCTCTACGAATCTGTTTGCCCCGGCGCCACGACTTCAGTCGTGCCGCTGAGCGCCACTATCGAGGCGGGCTTTTAGCCCCTGGGGGATTGGTAGCTGCGGCCTTGCGCGGGCGATTCATTTTCGCGTCGGCGGCCGCCTGCTTTTCCTGCGCGATCTTCTTCCGGTTGTAGTCGCGAACGATTCTGGCCACATAGGCGCGCGTCTCCCGATAGGGCGGCACTCCGCGATACTGCTCCACTCGCAGCGGCCCCGCGTTGTAAGCCGCCAGCGCCTTGACCAAATCGAAGTTGTAGCGTTCGAGAAGTTGTCTCAGGTAACGCGTTCCTCCGCCCACGTTGGCCTGCGGATCGAGCGGATTGGTCACGCCCAGCCGTCCAGCCGTGCCCGGCATCAACTGCATCAGCCCCTGCGCACCTTTGCGCGAGACCGCCCGCGAATTGAATCCGCTTTCCGCATGAATGACGCTGTTTACCAGATCCGGATCAAGATGGTAAGCGGCACTGGCCGAGTTCACGACCTGACTCAAATCCACGGCGGACGGCGTACTCGCCGGAGAAGACTCGGGGAGCCGCGGCAGCGTCAGGTCCTTTTCAAATCCTTCGATCTCCGCAGTCGGCACATCAATGTAGCTGCTCTCGCCGGCTCCCGTGAACAGGCGCGTATTTTCTCCCAGTACCTGGCGGCGCTCATGTCGGATGGTGAAGCCGTTGCGGAGCAGCGCCAAATCCGCCGCCGCGGAACGTGGAATGAGCGCGATGGCTAAGGCACCGATGACAAGCGCGCTTCGAATTGGTTGAATTCCGTTCATTCCATTCTGCTCAATACCGGTGCCATCTGAGCCCCGCGCAGCGGCAGTGGGTCACTTTGCGGGCTTCGCGAAAACTTTGCGGCCTTTTGCGGTTAAGAGCTTTTAACCGCGAAGATCGCAAAGGACACGCAAAGATCGCCAAGGTGTATTTGCCTCTAGTAATTTCTGCTTACCTCAATGACTCAAACTGACCCCGCGCAGCGCATGCTCGACGGCGGCCGCCACGCCGCTCTCCGCGTTCGAGCGAGTGAGCGTCCACCCGCGCCCGCGCAGCTCCTCCGACGCATTCTCCATGATAAAAGGCCGTCCCGCGAAGGCAAGCATTTCGATGTCGTTGTAGTTGTCACCGATGGCCATGACCTGCTCGCGCACAATCCCCCGGTGATTTGCCCAGCGTTCCAACGCATGGCCCTTGGAACAGCCCGCGTTCAGCACATCCACAATCGAAAGATCCCGCCCCGGGTACTCCGTGCGCAGCACCGTGATCGGTAGCCCCGAACCTTCGAGCAGCCGCAGCGCTTGGTGCATCAGCGCCACCGGACCGCAGAACATCGTCTGCACCGGATCGGTAGTCAGGGCATTTTCGATGGGAACCACAAATTCGATGTACTCCATGTTCTTTTCGAGCCAGCGCTGGATGCTGCCTTCGAGATGCCGGAGATGTTCGAGAACGATCGCACCGCGGCCGTCCTTATCAAACGTCAGAACGGTTTGTCCCCGGAATTCTTGCATCACACCGCAAAGGTCGCGGCAGGTTTGCTGCGGCAGCAGGTCGCGGTGAAAGGTTTCGCCGGCCAGCGAGCGAGTCACCGCGCCATTCGAACAGATCAGCCACAACTCGAAGCCCAGTTGCCGCGCAATCGGCAGCGCAAACGTGTGCCGCCGCCCGGTCACGAGAACGACTTCGATCCCCTGTATGTGCGCGCCGCGCAGCGCCGCCAGATCGGCGTCAGAAATCTGAAACTCAGGATTCAGCAGGGTGCCGTCAATATCAACGGCAATCAGGCGGATGGAATCGGCAGCCACGCTCGATTCTAGCATCGGTGCTGTGTGGCCCGGATGTTTCGACCCGGACCCGCAAAAGGGGGGAAGTTGTCCGACCTGCCAACGAGATGTGCGACCGCTGTCAGGGTACGACAATCATCGTCGCCGTTCCGAACGGGCCGGGCGACTGGAAATCCACCGCGCAGATCAGGCCGGTAGGGCCTCCACCGCCAATCAAATTGCAGCCCGCACCGTCGCGCATGTTGAATTCGACCTCATAGGTGCCCGAGGCAATGGGACCGACGGTGACCTTGAAGGAGCCCTTGCCGTGAATATCGGTTGTGACGACGCCCATTTCCACCGTCGCAATCGAGGCGGTCACATCTTGCCGGGTAATCGCGAGGCAACTGCCGGTAGCTGGGGTCGTCGGAAACTGGCCGAAGGTTCCAGGGGCCGTAGTGCAGAATATGTGAACGCCAACCTGGTAGAGCTTGTTGGGGGTCGCGCCTACCAGGCTGAAGGTGACCGTCAACTTGCGCGCAGGCGATAGAGACCAGACGATTTTGCTACTAGTGAGGTTAATTGGTTCGCTGAAGTTGTCCCAACCGGCGGCCCATTTTTGGGTTGTCGCAGCAGACGCTGCGCCGGCGGACGACAGCAATGCCGCCGTAAGCAAGAGTATCCTTTTCACGATTTTCTCCTTTGGGAAGCCGCGGTGGAGGGAGAACCCCGGCTGGTGCGTCCAGAGAATATAGCACGTTTCCGCTCAATTCGAGTGATGTGCGACAATTATCCGTTCGGAGACTATGCATGAAATTTCACTTCCTTTTTCTGCTCCTAACCTTGCTCCCAGCCTCTCTACCGGCCCAGACTGCCGACACCTCCGGCAAGCCCTTCCTGGTCGAATACTATTACAAGGCCAAATGGGGTTCCGCCGACGAGTTCCTGCAACTCTTCAAGAAGAACCACTACCCGCTGCTGAAGAAGCAGGTTGAAACGGGACGCATGCTCAAGGTCTGGATGGATCAGCCCCGCTACCACACGACTGAAGACGGTCGCTGGGACTACCGCGTCACCATCGTGTTTAAGAACTCCACCGTAGCGAACGAGCCCTTCGACGAAGACGCGCTCAAGAAGCAGCTCTACCCCGACCAGGCGACGTATCAGAAAGAAGAACAGCGCAGGTTCGCGATCCTCGACGGCCATTGGGATGTTCCCATCCGCAGCGTGGATTTGGAAGGGAAGTAGGCGAGGATCCCTAGCCGTCGATCTTCAGGAAGTTCGCGATCAGCTTCTCGTGCCACTTCCAGGGCAGGATGCGTTTGAGCGTCAGCTGGATCTTGGCGTCGCGCCCGACCAGATAGCGCAGCTTCGGATTCGGGTCTTGCGCGATCGCGGCGATTACCCTGGCGACTTCGATAGGATCGCGCTTGGGGATGGCCTGAACGCGGTCCCGCATGCGCAGGCTGCGCTGGAAATTTGGAGAGGTTTCCTTCGTCGCCCTTTCACCCATGACGGCGCCGCGCGTCCAGATATCAGTCTGAAACGAGCCCGGCTCGACGAGCGCTACTTTGATTCCCAAAACATTGACTTCCAGCCGCAGCGATTCCGTCCAGCCCTCCAAGGCAAACTTCGACGCGGAATAGCTGGAGATGGAAAATGACCCGTGCAGCCCGGCGATGGACGACACCATGATGATGTGGCCCGAACCCTGCCTGCGCATCACCGGCAGTACTGCCTGCGTCATCGCCACCGGGCCAAAAAAGTTCGTCTCGAACTGCATGCGGATTTCTTCCAGCTTCAGGTCTTCGGCGAAACCCGCCACGGCAAATCCGGCGTTGTTTACCAGTACATCGATGCGCCCATAGTCGCCCACCACCGCATCCACAAATCCCGCAAGCGCGTTGAATTCGGTCACGTCGAGCCGTCGTACGTCAATCTTCGCGGAGACTCCGGCCGCCGCTGCCGCCTCATCCAGCTTTCCGCGCCGCCCCAGATCGCGCATCGAGGCCACTACCCGAAACCCTGCCTTGGCAAGTTCCACTGTTGTCAGCAGGCCGAAGCCGCTGGAAGAGCCGGTGATCACTGCGATTTTGTCGGACATGATTTCCAATCATAGCGGCTGCCGTGCATCAAAGCTCGTCGCAGCAAGAATCCGCCTCGCAATTGGATTGCTGAGACGCGCATCTCGCCGCACAATTTGCCCCATACAATCCCCGCGCGTTTGCAATGCTGCCCGCAAATGAGAGAACATAACTGTTTGCCTACATCTCATTGAAGCCATAAGGACTGATCCCAAATGCCAACTCCCCGCAAGAATGGCAGTAAGCCGGCGCGCGCCGAAGTAAAGACGCCAGGCCGGTCCCAGAACTGTGAAACTCAGCCCGCCAAGGGCAAGCTTGGCGTCATGATCCCCGGCATGGGCGCCGTGGCGACTACGTTCGTCGCGGGCGTGGAAGCCGTGCGCAAAGGAATCGCCGCTCCCATCGGTTCGCTCACCCAGATGGGCACTGTCCGCCTCGGCAAGCGCACCGACGGGCGCTCTCCCAAGATCAAGGAATTCGTTTCGCTCGCGACCCTGAACGACCTCGTCTTTACCGGCTGGGACATCTTCGAAGACGACATGTACGCCGCCGCCTCGAAAGCCGGCGTGCTCGAGAAAGACTTACTCAAGCAGGTGAAGGGGCGCCTCTCCTCCATCAAGCCGATGAAGGCTGTTTTCGACCACAACTATGTGAAGAAGATCGATGGCCCCAACGTCAAGAAGGGCAAGAACAAGATGGATCTGGCGGAGCAGTTGCGTCAGGACATGCGCGACTTCAAGAAATCGAGCGGCGCCGATCGATTGATTACGATCTGGTGCGCATCGACCGAGACCTTCATCGAACCCTCCGCCGCTCATCAAAGCGTGAAAGCGTTAGAAAAAGGGATGAAGGAAAACGACGAGAACATCGCGCCCTCGATGGTGTACGCCTACGCGTCGTTGAAAGAAGGCGTGCCCTTCGCCAACGGGGCCCCGAACCTGACCGTCGATGTTCCCGCCATGCGAGAACTCGCGCGCGAGCGCGAAGTGCCGATCTGCGGCAAGGACTTCAAAACCGGGCAGACCATGATGAAGACCGTCCTTGCCCCCGCCTTCAAGGCCCGTCTGCTCGGACTGAGCGGATGGTATTCGACCAACATTCTCGGCAACCGCGACGGCGAAGTCCTCGACGATCCCGGGTCGTTCAAAACCAAAGAAGAATCGAAACTCGGCGCGCTCGAGCACATCCTCCAGCCGCAGCTTTATCCCGAACTCTACGGCAACATTTATCACAAGGTTCGCATTAACTATTACCCGCCCCGTGGTGACAACAAAGAGGGTTGGGACAACATCGATATCTTCGGCTGGCTCGGCTATCCGATGCAGATCAAAGTGGACTTCCTCTGCCGGGACTCGATCCTCGCCGCGCCCATTGTGCTCGACCTGGTGCTCTTCCTCGACCTCGCCCAGCGCACGCCGGAACTACGCCGGTTGGGCATCCAGGAATGGCTGAGCTTCTACTTCAAGTCGCCGATGACGGCGCCGGGACTCTATCCTGAGCACGATCTGTTCATTCAGCTCATGAAGCTGAAGAACACACTGCGGCACCTGAAGGGCGAAGATCTGATCACGCATCTGGGGCTGGAGTACTACGACTAGGCGAGTGTGGGGCGGACACTCTTGTCCGCCAACGTCTGGCGTAGGCAAACAATCTCGGAACCGGCTCAGGATAGAATCTTCCCCGATGGCCGCCAAGAAGCTAGCCCGCGGACACAACATCGTATTCGTCCGCCTGCAAAAGAACTACTGTTTCGCCTGCGGGAAGAATAATCCCGACGGCATGCGTCTGCGCTTCACCTACGACGAAGAACGCGGCTGCTTTGTCAGCCGTTTCCGCCTGGACAAGCGCTATACCGGACCGCCCGGACACTGTCACGGCGGCATCATCGCCACCATCCTTGACGAAGCCATGGGCAAGGTGAACAAGCTGCGCCAGGTGGTGGCGATGACTGCGGAAATCACCGTGAACTACTTGAAGCCAGTGCCGCTGAATAAGCCGCTCCGCGTCGAATCGCGCGAAGTGAAAATGAAAGGCCGCCAGCATGTCAACATGGCCGAGATCCTCAATCAGAAAGGGGAAGTGCTGGCGCGGGGCCGGGGCTTGTTCATCGCGATTGACCCGCAGAAGATGTTCGCGAAGTTCGTGGACCGCTAAGTTCGTGTGGGGCGGACACTCTTGTCCGTCTGCCGACAGCACCAAGAACCGCGGTAGGATTTCCAGTGCACACGTTTGTCGGACAAGAGTGTCCGACCCACACCAAACTAGGCCCGCAGCACCGAGGCCAGCTCATCCACGCCCCGCCGCAACTCCCTCGGCTCCACTGCCGCAAACCCCAGCACGATGCCATTTCCGCGCGCACGCCCGAATGCATACCGCCGCAGTGGCATGACTTCCACATTTTTCTTTGCCACCGCTGCCGCGACATGTTCTGCCCGCGCTCCCTCACGCAGCCACCCGATAGTCTGCAATCCGGCCTCAACGTTCGATATATCAACGAGTCCATCCAGTTTCTCCCGGGCGGCTTTCAGCAGAACTCCCAGCCGTTCCGCGTACACCTCGCGCATGCGCCGAATGTGCCGCGCAAAGTGCCCTTCGCTGATGAAGTCGCACAGCACGGCCTGTCCCAGCAGCGGCGGATGATGCGTGCTTACCGACTGCGCCGCGGCGAAAACGTCCACCATTTCAGTGGGCACAACCAGGTATCCGAGCCGCATCGCCGGGAACATCACGGCGCTGAAGCTTCCGCCGAAGATGACTACGCCCGAGCGATCCAGCCCCTGCAACGCCGGCACGGGCCGCCCGGAATAGCGATACTCGCTGTCGTAGTCGTCTTCGAAAATCAGCACGCCCGCCTTGCGCGCCCACTCCAGCAGCGCCAGCCGCCGTCGCAGACTCATGGTTACGCCCAGAGGAAACTGGTGCGCCGGCGTTACATACACCAGCTTCGGACGCGGCCAGCGCGCCTCGCCGCGTTCCAGATCCATCCCCTCCGAATCCACCGGCACACCGCAGATCTTCGCTCCCAAAGCCCGCAGCACTGCCGCCGCCCCCGGATATCCCGGCTCCTCCATCCACGCCGCCTCTCCCGGATTGAGCAGCAGACGCGCCGTGCGATCGAGCCCCTCCTGCGCGCCGGAGACAATCAGCACCTGGTCAGCCGTACACCTCACGCCACGCGATGTATTCAGATACTCCGCGACCGCTTCGCGCAGCGGACGATATCCCAGCGTCTCACCGCCCGCCAGAAGTTTGGTGGAAACCCGTCGCAACCGCCGCACCGCCACCTGCGCCCAGAGCGTCGCTGGAAACAAATCCAGCGCAGGTTGATTCGCGCGGAACGCCCGCACCGGTTGCGCCGGACGCGAGCGAAACGGTTGCAAGCGCTTTGCGTATGCCGAAAGAGCGATCCGCCGATGCGGCAGCCTGCGCTCCTGGCGCCCGCCTCCTACCTGCAAAAACTGCTCGGGCAGGACCTTGCTCACGTAAGTACCGGAGCCTGTCCGGCCTTCGACGTAGCCTTCAGACTTGAGCTGCTCAAAGGCCGTGACGATAGTTGCGCGCGAGAGTTTGTAGGCCGCCGCCAGATCGCGGGTGGCAGGAAGGCGAGCACCGGGATGTAGCCGTCCTTCGAGGATGGCCGTCCGCAGCTGCTCATAAAGCCAGCGATAGAGCGGTATTCCCGCCGCCGGCGCCGGCAGACTGAGGGGCAGGGAAGTGGTTTCACGGGACATTAAAGTGGTATGGTCAGGCCTGACTAAATGGACATATCAAGAATACCACTCGCGGCGCTATCCTTTGCCTAGCGATTTTCGTCGACTAGCCGTTGCCATTG
>Ga0080064_1005429_pt1 | contig 14946 bp, 17 predicted proteins | sample Subgrocontami54m_FD_69260 | JGI IMG/M metagenome (GOLD analysis project Ga0080064, IMG submission 69260) | Subsurface groundwater microbial communities from S. Glens Falls, New York, USA - GMW46 contaminated, 5.4 m (SPADES assembly) (version 2) ...
TCCAGGGCATGAATCGTTTTACAATGCCCTCGTCGTTGCGACCCAGTGTCAGGGATGTCCCCGGTCTGTTCTGTCAGGGATCTGCCCGGTCTGTACCCCCGCCTACCCGGCACTTCCGTGCCGGGCTTTCCTGTACCGCCGCTTCGCGGCTCTTGTGTCTAGCGGACCGCCGAGGTGCGCGATCTCAAGCGTTACGCCACTTTCTCCACTTGCCCGAACTCCAACTCTACCGGAGTGGAGCGGCCGAAGATCGTGACCATGACCTTCAAGGTTTCGCGATCTTCGTTGACTTCGTCGACCACGCCAGTGAAGGTCGCGAACGGCCCTTCGCTGATGCGTACCGTGTCGTTCTTCTCGAACTTGACTTTGAGTTTCGGCTTCTCGCGGCTGTCGGCCACTTTGTAAACGATGTGGCCGACTTCTTCTTCCGACAGCGGAGTCGGTTGTTGCCCGGTACCGACAAATCCCGTGACCCGCGGCGTGGCTTTGACCACGTGCCAGACGTGATCGTCCATGTCCATCTCGACCAGCACGTAGCCGGGATAGAACATGCGCTCGGAGGTGTACTTCTTGCCGCCGCGAACTTCGGTGACCGACTCGGTCGGGATCAGCACCTTGCCGATCTTGTCCTGTAACCCGAAAGCCTGCACGCGCGATTCGAGCGATTCTTTTACCTTGCGCTCGAATCCCGAATAGGCGTGGATGATGTACCACTTCATATTCGGATTCTTCGGGGGCTCGGCCGCAGACTCCGCGCCTGCCGGCTGCGTCTCTTCGGCCGTTTCGGCTGCGGTCTGGTTCTTTTCTTCGTCCTGCATAGATGACTTCTTTCGCTCGCCTAGTGATGCAAGAAGATCCGGTCGAGACTCTTCGTGAGAATCAGATCCACCACCCAAAAATAAATCGCAAACAGGAACACGGTGATGATCACAACCGTCGTCGTGCCCTGAACTTCCTTACGCGAAGGAGACGTGACTTTCCTCATCTCCGCGCGCACTTCGTTATAGAAGCCCTTGATGCGCTCCGGCCAGGCCCGCAACGTGGCCGTGATCGCGTTCTGTTCTACCGCTGTCGCCATACCTTCCCGCTTTCCTCGACTGCTACCCTGTCCAAGTCTGGCAGGGGCGGAGGGATTCGAACCCCCAAGTCCGGTTTTGGAGACCGGCAGTTTAGCCGTTGAGCTTACGCCCCTAAAAACAATTGGTAATTTCGTAATTTGTAATTTGGTAATTTGAAAACCCAGGCCTGCGGGCTTGAGCTTTTCAATTACAAATCACAAATTACCAATTACAAATCTATTTCACTTCTTTATGCGGCGTGTGCTTGCGGCACCGGGCGCAGAACTTCTTGAGTTCCAGACGGTCCGGCGTCGTTTTGCGGTTCTTGGTGGTCGAGTAATTCCGCTCTTTGCAATCGCCACACTGCAACGTAATGATCTCTCGGGGCATTGCTCACTCCCTTGGAATGCAGAATGAAGAATTCAGAATGCAGAATTTGAAATCTGCAGTTCTTACTTCTGCATTCTGACTTCTTACTTCTGCCTTTACGTAATGATCTCCGCGATGGTGCCGGCGCCCACCGTGTGGCCGCCTTCCCGGATCGCGAACCGCAAGCCCTTCTCCATCGCCACCGGCGTGATCAGTTCGATCACCAGGCTCACGTTGTCTCCCGGCATCACCATCTCCGTACCGGAGGGGAGTTCTGCAACCCCCGTCACGTCCGTCGTCCGCAGATAAAACTGCGGACGATAGCCCTTGAAGAACGGCGTATGCCGCCCGCCCTCTTCCTTCGTCAGGATGTACACTTCGCTCTTGAACTTGGTGTGCGGCGTGATCGAGCCACCCTTCGCCAGCACCATCCCGCGCTCCACGTCTTCCTTCGCAATCCCGCGCAGCAGCAACCCGGCGTTGTCGCCCGCCAGCCCTTCGTCCAGCTGCTTCTTGAACATTTCCACGCCCGTCACCACCGTCTTGCGGGTCTCGCGGAAGCCCACAATCTCCGCTTCCTCGCCCACTTTGACTTTCCCGCGCTCGATCCGGCCCGTCACCACCGTGCCCCGGCCCTGAATCGAGAAAATATCTTCGATCGGCATCAGGAACGGTTTGTCCAGCTCGCGCACCGGTTGCGGAATGCTCTTGTCCACCGCTTCCATCAACGCGTCAATCTGCTTCTCCCACTTCTCTTCGCCATTCAACGCGCCCAGCGCCGACAACCGCACCACCGGTACGTCGTCGCCCGGGAACTGATAGCTCTTCAGCAACTCGCGTACTTCCAGTTCCACCAGGTCGAGCAACTCAGGATCGTCCACCGCGTCGCACTTGTTGAGCGCAACCACGATGTACGGCACGCCCACCTGGCGCGCCAGCAGCACGTGCTCGCGCGTCTGCGGCATCGGACCGTCGGTCGCCGCCACCACCAGGATCGCGCCGTCCATCTGGGCCGCGCCCGTGATCATGTTCTTGATGTAGTCGGCGTGCCCCGGACAATCCACGTGCGCGTAGTGCCGGTTCGCCGTCTCATACTCGACGTGCGCCGTCGCAATCGTGATCCCGCGCGCCTTTTCTTCCGGCGCGTTATCGATCGAGTCAAACGACCGGAACACGATCTTCGGGTTGTGCTTCTGCAACACCTTGGTGATGGCCGCCGTCAACGTCGTCTTGCCGTGGTCAATATGGCCAATCGTCCCGACGTTGCAGTGCGGCTTATTCCGTTCAAATTTTTCTTTCGCCATTTCAGCTCCGTGTGGCGCGGGCGCCCTCGCCCGCGTGTATCGTCCCTACGGGACTCAGTCCTATCTTCGCGCTACCCAGGGCTTACGCCCTGGGCTAACTTATTCCGCCCCTTCGGGGCTCCTCTTAGCCAGGGACAAATTCATCTCCGTCCCCGCCCTTTTCCTCGTAGTACGCGCCAACAAACTGTTGTCTCTCGATCAAACCCTCAGTCGAGAGCAGCCGTTCGAATCTCTCGTACTCGGCCGCGAACCTCTCGCGGAAAAGCTCGAAGTTGCGGTGCCAACTCCAGAAGTCCCGGACCCGATACCGCCTCTCAGCCGGCGACTCGCTCTCGACGTCTGTTTCGGCGTAACCGGGCGCTCGCTTCAGAAAATCTCTCCAAATTCCCTCGCGCCCGAAGACCGCTTCAAAATCCGCCTGCCTGCCGTCCGCGACCCAGAATCTACGGTCGACCACGAACCGCGGCGGGTGGAGTCACCTGGGCGCTGCCTTGCCCTGCGTCTTGCCAATGATCTCCTCCGCCACCGACCGCGGAGCTTCCTCATAGCGCGCAAAATGCATCGAGTACTCGGCGCGGCCCTGGGTGCTCGAACGCATGTGCGTCGCGTAGCCGAACATCTCCGCCAGCGGCACAATCGCCTTGATCACCTGCGAACCCGCGCGATGCTCCATGCCCTCGATCCGTCCGCGGCGCGAACTCAAGTCGCCCATGATGGCTCCGGCGTAATCTTCCGGCGTCACCACTTCCACCGCCATCACCGGCTCTAGAATCACCGGGCTCGCCTTGCGCGCCGCTTCTTTGAACGCCATCGAACCGGCGATCTTGAACGCCATCTCGTTCGAATCGACGTCGTGATAGCTGCCGTCGTAAAGCGTCGCCTTGATGTCCACCATCGGATAGCCGGCCAGAACGCCGCCTTCCATGGCTTCCTGCATGCCCTGATCGATCGGCTTGATGTATTCCTTCGGCACCGAACCGCCGATGATGTCGTTGATGAATTCGTAGCCCTTGCCCGGCTCGTTCGGGTCCAGGCGAATCTTGGCGTGTCCGTACTGGCCGCGCCCACCGGTCTGCCGGATGTACTTACCCTCTGCTTCGGCGTGCCTGCGAATGGTCTCACGATACGCCACTTGCGGCTTGCCGACGTTGGCCTCGACCTTGTACTCGCGCATCATGCGGTCCACGATGATTTCGAGGTGGAGTTCGCCCATGCCGCTGATGATCGTCTGTCCACTGTCGGGATCGGTGTGGACTTTGAAGGTAGGATCTTCCTGCGCCAGCTTGCCCAGCGCCATGCCCATCTTTTCCTGATCGGCCTTGGTCTTGGGCTCGACCGCCACCGAAATGACCGGCACCGCAAACTCGATCGACTCGAGCAGAATCGGATGCTTCTCGTTACAAATAGTGTCGCCCGTTCCGGCGTTTTTCAAACCCACCGCCGCACAGATGTCGCCCGCCAGAATTTCCTGAATGTCTTCGCGCTTGTTGGCGTGCATTTTCAGCAGACGCCCGATGCGCTCATGCTTCTGAGTACGGGCATTCATGACCGATTCGCCCGACTTGAGTTGCCCCGAGTACACCCGGATAAACGTCAACTGGCCGACATAGGGGTCGGCCATGATCTTGAATGCCAGCGCCGAGAACGGTTCCTTGTCATCTGCCTTGCGGGCGATCGGCTGCCCGTTGTCCGGATTGATCCCTCTGGTTTCCTGAGTATCGAGGGGGGAGGGCAGATAGTCCACCACCGCGTCGAGCAACGGCTGGACGCCTTTGTTTTTGAATGCCGTGCCTACCACCACCGGGAACAGCTTCAGGCTGATGGTGGACTTGCGCAGCGAAGCCCGCAGTTCCGCGGCCGTGATCGCTTCGCCTTCGAGGAACTTGTGCAGGATCTCGTCGTCATTCTCGGCAACGGTTTCGACCAGCTGGGTGTGGAACGCTTCCGCTTTCTTCTTCAGGTCGGCCGGAATCTCTTCGGTCAGGTACTCCGATCCAATGGTCTCGTCGTTCCAGACGACGGCCTTCATCTCGACCAGATCCACGACACCCTTGAATTTGTCTTCTTGTCCGATGGGGATCTGAATCGCGACGGGTCTGGCGTTGAGGCGCTTGCGGATGGTGTCAATGGCATGCTCGAAATCGGCACCCATCTTGTCGATCTTGTTAATGAAACAAATGCGCGGGACGCCGTATTTATCAGCCTGCCGCCATACTTTTTCGGACTGCGGCTGTACGCCATGCACCGCGTCAAACACCGCGACTGCCCCGTCGAGAACGCGCAGCGAACGTTCCACCTCAGCCGTGAAGTCCACATGGCCGGGCGTATCAATAATGTTGATGCGGCTATCGCGCCAGGTGCAGGTGGTGGCAGCCGAGGTGATGGTGATGCCGCGCTCCTGCTCCTGCTCCATCCAGTCCATGGTCGCAGTGCCTTCGTGGACCTCGCCGATGCGGTGCGTCCGGCCCGTATAAAACAGGATGCGCTCCGTCGTCGTGGTCTTCCCGGCATCAATGTGCGCCATGATGCCGATGTTCCTGCAACGCTCTAATGGGACTGCTCTGGGCACTGTCTTTCTCTACTCTTCTTTCTGGGGCTCTGAATAAATTTCGTAATCTTGTAATCGGGTAATTTGGTAATTTGAAAGCTCTTGGGAATCTTCCGTTGCGTGCGAGCTCCGGATTCTAAATTACAAAATTCCCCGATTACCAAATTACAAAATCACCACCGATAGTGGGCGAACGCCTTGTTCGCTTCCGCCATCCGATGCACGTCTTCTTTCTTCTTGATGGTGGCGCCTTTGCCGTTGGCGGCATCCAGCAACTCGTTCGTCAGCTTGTCGATCATTCCCTTTTCGCCGCGGCCGCGCGCATAGCTCACGATCCAGCGAATCGCCAGCGACGTCCTGCGGTCCGGACCCACTTCGATCGGCACCTGGTAGTTCGCCCCGCCCACGCGCCGAGTCTTCACTTCGAGCAGCGGTTTGGCGTTCTCGACCGCTTTCTTGAAAAGCTTCAAGGCTTCGTCGCCGCCCTTCTCCTGCAGCTTCTCCAGCGATTTGTAGAAGATGCCTTCGGCAGTCGACTTCTTGCCCTGCCACATCATCGAGTTGATGAACTTCGTCACCAGATCCGATCCATACACCGGATCCGCTTCCACCGTCCGCTTCGCGATATGTCCTTTACGAGGCATTTCAGCTTCTAGCTCCTGGCTCTGAGCTTCTCGCTCGAGCCTATCGGGGCACCGTTCTCCGGTTGGCCCCCCTTATTTGTCCCGCGAACGACCAACGACGATCGACTACATTTACGCCTTTTTCTGTCTCTTCGTTCCGTACTTCGAGCGTCCCTGCTGGCGGTTCGCGACGCCGGTCGCGTCGAGCGTTCCGCGCACCACGTGATAGCGCACGCCCGGCAGATCCTTCACACGGCCCCCGCGGATCAGCACAATCGAGTGCTCCTGAAGATTGTGGCCAACGCCGGGAATGTAGGTCGTCACTTCGATCCCATTCGTCAACCGCACCCGCGCAACCTTGCGCAGCGCCGAGTTCGGCTTCTTGGGAGTCTGGGTGTACACGCGCGTGCAAACTCCGCGCTTCTGCGGACACGACTGCAACGCCGGACTCGCCGTCTTGTAACGCGTCCGTTCGCGGCCCTGCTTCACCAGCTGATTAAACGTAGGCACTCTGGCCACTCCTTCAGCAAGACGCGGCAAGCCGCGTCTCTACCACGCATTTCGCCCAACCACGCATTTCCGTAGAGACGCAAACTTCCCTCGTCTCCGGTCTGGCACAGGCTTGATCGCCCAGCCATACTCTCCCGCGCACAAACGCCGGTGAGAAATAGATTCGGTTTCCCGTTCTGACTGTCGCCGACGACGGTGACGCCACGCCTGACCCCGATTCCGGCCCGGAGGCGCTCCGTTTCGTCTGCTCTCCCCTGCATAGCCTCGCGTGTCTCCCACACTCTGGGCGCAAAGGTTTTCGCAGGACGTTTCAGCGAGGGCGTCCTCAGTCTTGTCGTACAGACCGAGGCCGTATTTCTTCAGAGCTCAGCCAAGGTTTTCCCGGAGCCTGTCGCCGGCACAAATTGCCCAGCCAATCAGACCACCGTACACAGGCAAGCTAGACTTAACTCGCGGAACCTTTTGATAATAGCAACTCGCTTGCACATCGTCAACCACTCTCCCCCGCATCTCAGAAGAAAGGTAATGCGATCAACGGGAGTTTGAGCATTCCTTGGCGCCCTTTGCGATTCCTTAGCGTCCTTTGCGGTAAAGGTTTGTCCACGCGAAGTCCGCAACACATCCGCAAATCACCCAAAGTGGCCGCCACAAGACGCCCCGACGCTTGCCCAAACCGACGATGACCTTCTACACTGACACCTTTCCGCCACACACTACGCTCGCGTCTGGGAAACGGCCGCGAGGAGGGTTCATGGATCGTCGCTGTCCCGGCTTCACTTTTACATTGGCCATTGTCTCGCTTGTAGCCCTCTCTGGTTGCGTGGGAAAAGGCACCAGCAATTCCCAAAACGGCGGCGTCCAAACCGTCACCCTGAATCCCAGCAGCGATGTCTCGCTGGAACTCGGGAAGACGCAAAACTTTAACGCCACCGCCCGCGATTCCGCCGGCCGCACCGTCTTCGCTACCATCCACTTTGTTTCCAACAATAACGCCTCGCTGACGATTTCCAATTCCGGCCTGGCCTGCGCCGGCTCCTGGGATTCTCCCAGCAACCCGGTCGTCTGCACCCCGGGAGTCGCCGGAGTCGCCACCGTAACGGCCGAAGCCGAAGGCGTCAGCAGCGCGCCCGCCACCGTCAACGTTCACCAGCACATTCAAAGCATTCAGGTTACGCAGGTCGGCACGCACGACGGCTGCTTCTCGCAGGGAGTTTCCTCTAACTACCAGGCCACCGCCTTCAGCGCCAACGGAGTGGACATCACCAATACGGTCGGGCCGATCAATTGGTCGTCCGCCACCGGCAACGTCCTCACCGTAGACAGCATTAAGGGACTTCCCAACAACCAGGTCCAGGTCACCGCCAGAAACCCGGGCGTGACCCAGTTGTTTGCCAGCGTCTCCGGGACGACCAGCACCCCGCTGAACTACACCACCTGTCTGGTCCAGTCCATCAGGCTCCAGGTCGAGACCGGGTCGGGGAACTCGGTCACCATCAACGCCGGAAGCACCAAGACGATTGAAGCCATCGCGGTCGACACGCTCAACGTCACCCTGAGCAAGCCGCCGCTCACCTGGAGCACCTCCAACCCCGAGATCGCCACCGTTAGCACCTCAGGAGTGGTCACGGCCCGTCAGACCGCCGGCGCGGCCAACATTTCTGCCTCCTGCACTCCCCCCACTTGCAACATTGGAGTTCTACCCGGACTCCCCATCTACTCCACCGGCGGAACCCCACAGAACGGCCAGCCCGGCTTCGGCGTCATCAATGCGCACGTAACCCAGGCCAAGCCCCCGGTCGCCATCGCCTGGACCGCCACCACCGACTGCAAAGACGCATTCAATTGCACCAGTGTCATGTTTCCCGTGGCCGCCGGGAGCAATCCCGTTGGCCCCGCCGTGCTTCTGCCCTTTACGCCCAATTCGCTGATCTTTAACCCGCAGGGCACACGCGCCTACCTGGGCAGCAGTAAAGGCCTGATGTTTGTGGATCTTGGCCAGAACGCGACGGTCGGTACCGTCTCACCAGCTACAATACCCTGCAACGTCGCCGTCTGCGGCAAGCCGCTCACGATCTCTGCCGATGGCACTCGCGTCGTCGTCTCCGACACTACCACCGACCCAAACCAGGTTTACATTTTTGACGCCGCCCGCCCCAGCAATCCCCCGGTTGACCTGCTAATCCCCGGCGCCACCGCCGCCGCCTTCTCCCCCGACCAGATGAAGATTTTTATCCTGAGCAACACGGGCCAGATGTACGTCTTCTCCACCGTAGATTCGCTGCTCTCGGTTCCCGTCTCCGCTTCCGCCACTGGCCTGGCCTTCTCCGCCGACGGCAGCTTCGCTTACGTGGCCGGAACCCCGGGGAACTCTGTTTCCGCCTTCTCGACCTGCGACATCCCCGGCGTCGGCAGTGTGGACCTCGGCAGTGTGACAACCGCCGGCAACCCCTTGAAGATCTCCCCGTTGCCGGATCTGCAGGAGACCCAGATTGACGCCGAGCATTCGCGCATCACTCAGAATGTGATCGGGCTCGAGCCACCCAACATTCAGCTCTTAACCGCCCACTTCAATCAGAACCCCTTAGACGACCCCACACAACTCACCTGCAATCTTCCCACTCTTTCGAGCTTCGACTTTAGCGACCCCGTGAATCTCGGCCAGGGCAACTTCACCCCGCTCTACACGCAGGTCACCGGCGACGGCTCCCAGGTCATCCTTCTCGCACAGAACATTCCCGCCGTGCTCGTCTTTGACGTGAACTCAGGAACCACCTCCGCCTTTTCCCTCACTGACAGCGCCTTCCCGTTTGCTGCCACCGCCACCCTGGACGGAACCCAAATCTTCGTAGCCGCCTGCGACTCGTTTCAGGATGGTGATCCAGCCAAGCCCTGCCTCAACGGCTCCGTGCACATCGTGAACACGCAATCCGGAGGCGACATCCAGCAAGCCGTCTACATCAACGTCAACACCAACAACAGCATGTGCACCAACCTCGACCCCGCCCAGCCCCCCTGCCTCCCCAAACTAGTAGCCGTCCGTCCGCAGTAAACCAGGCTCTAGGCTTCAGGCTCTGCGCCTTAGGCTCTGCACTCTAGGCTTCTGGTTTTAGGATTGAGGCTTATACCGTAGCGCCGGCGCCCTCGCCGGCTGTCCGGCGGGCGCCCCGCCCGCCGCAAGCGATGAAAGTAAAAACGCAGTCGGAGATCAAGCCCCGCTCCGTGCCTCCGTGGTGATGTTTTGGATGTTCTTGATCCGCGCAAATTCGGGGAAAGAAATCGTCACAACTCAGGCGGGATAACACTCGAGAACGAAGACCAAGCCCCACTCCGTGCCTCCGTGTCTCCGTGGTAGGTTTTCGATTCGCCTTCATCCGCCACAATCCGCGGAAAAGAAGCTAACCCAGCTCTTTCCCGACACTATCCAGCACGCCATTGATAAACTGCACCGACTCCGGCGTCGAAAACCTGCGCGCAATCTCCAGCGCCTCATTGATCACCACCGCCCGCGGTGTCCCCGGGTACCCCAAAAACTCCGCCACTGCTTCCCGCAGAATATTCCGGTCCACCGCCGCCATCCGATCCATCCGCCAGTGCTGGGTATGCTTCTCGATCAGGCCGTCAATCTCGCTCGACCGGTCGCTGGCCACGCGGAACAGGTCCTCGGCAAACCCGCGCACGTCTTCATCGACATTCGTCCGCTCCGCCCAGAACGACTTCCGGACAGCCTCCGGCGTCTGCTTCCCCATATCGGCCTGAAACAGCATCTGCAGCGCCAGTTCGCGGGATTTGCGGCGGGTGCCCAAAGTCGTCGTTAGTCTTTAAGTCTTTCGCGATTCGCTGTTCGCCAAAACATCAGCACCCGGAAAATAGGACCGGCACCTCGCGTTCTGGCTAGAGATATTCAGTTTACAGGTTGGAATTGCAATGTACGCGGACTTTCAACGTTTCGGTTTGCTTCTAGAAGAGGATGTCCTTCGGCCCCGGCTCTTGCCTTTGCCAACGACCAACGACGAACGACCAGCGACGCTCTTCTTCAAATTCGCCATCTCCACCGCCGCCAGCGCGGCCTCGAATCCCTTGTTGCCCATCTTCAGCCCGGCGCGATCAATCGCCTGCTCCAGCGTGTCGCAGGTCAGCACGCCGAAGGCATGCGGCACACCCGTCTCCTGCGCCGACTGCCCGATCCCCCGCGTGACCTCGTTCACGATCACATCGTAATGCGCCGTATCGCCCCGCAGCAGACACCCCAGGCAGACGATCGCGTCGTATTTCTTCGTTTCCGCTAGCGTGCGCGCTGCCGATGGAATCTCAAACGCCCCGGGGACTCGCACGAGATGAATGTCTTTCCTCTTTGCCCCCGAGCGCAGCAGCCCGTCATACGCACTCTGAAATAGCCTCTCCGTGATGAAGGAGTTGAAGCGCGACACCACGATTGCGAACCGCCGCCCCGTAGCGCTGAGATTTCCTTCGAGCGCCCTCACGGCTGGTTCGCGAGGAGTCTCGGGCTTCACGCGTCTTTGTTTACCTTTCTCCGTGACTCCGTGCCTCCGTGGTGGATGTTCTCCTAATCCGCGCAAATCCGCGGAATAAAGAAGTTGCCTTTACTTCTGCAATCTGACTTCTGACTTCTGCAATCCCGCTCCTACCTCTGCAATCTGCCCTCTGACCTCTTACCTGCCCTTAAACTGAGCGGCCCGCTTTTCCAGAAACGCCGTCGTGCCTTCCGTCTTATCCTCGGTAGCGCAGCACACGCCGAACAGCACCGCCTCCAGATACAGCCCCTCGGCCAGCGTCATCTCCGTGCCCTTGTTGACAGCCTCCATGGCATACTGCACGGCCAGCGGCGCGTTCGCGATAATCTTCGCCGCAATCGCCTCCGCGCGCGGGATCAACTCCGCCGCTGCGGTGACTTCATTCACCAGTCCAATGCGATGCGCTTCCTGCGCCGTGATCATCTCTCCCGTCAGCACCTGCTGCATAGCCAGTCCTTTGCCCACCAGCCGCGGCAGTCGCTGCGTGCCGCCGTATCCCGGGATAATCCCCAGCTTCACTTCCGGCTGTCCGAGCTTGGCGTTCTCGCTGGCCAGCCGCATGGTGCAAGCCATGGCAATCTCGCATCCACCGCCCAGCGCGAATCCATTGATGCACGCAATCACCGGCTTCCCCAGGTTCTCGATCAGGTTCAGCACCGACTGTCCGCGATGCGTGTACTCCTTGCCCGACACCGCATCGTGCTTGGCCAGCTCGCCAATGTCCGCGCCGGCGATGAACGCCTTCTCGCCCGCGCCGGTAAAGATCACCACCCGGATCGCCGCATCGTTCTTGATGTCGTGAAACGCCGACCGCAGCTCTTCCATGGTGGCCATATTGAGGGCATTGAGCACTTTCGGCCGGTTCACGGTGACATAAGCAATCGAGTTTTTCTTCTCAACCAGAATGTTTTCGTAGGTCATAAAATTCCTTTCCGCGGACTTATGCGGATGAACGCGGATCAACATCCACCACGGAGACACGGAGTCACGGAGCAAAGCAATCCCGCAAAGACCCTTCCCTTAATGAACCTGCTATGCCTTGCTCCTTTACCGGGAGACTATTCCGATTTCGCCGACGGCTGCGGACTCGTCGTATTCCAGTAGAACTTCCTCACTTTTGGCAGCAACAACAAGACAACAGGCACCACAAAGCCTGCGGCTAAGGCAATCTCGTCGCCGTCCCGATCACTCTCGCCGACGACGTTGTAAGCCAGAACCGCCAGCACCCCGACATCCGTCGCCAAGGATAACGCCCAGCCCCAAAACCGCCGTTTCCACAGGCCCGAAACACCGACCAGCGTGATCAGCGCTGGAACACCCAGCACGGCGGCTCCAATCATCAGTCTATGAATCGTCTCTGCCGCGTCAGGTTCCGCCAGTGTCTCCGGCGAGCGCGTGAGCGCCAGCAAGTAAACCGTTAGCCCAGCCAGCAACACGCCGAGTAAGAGCTGAAGGAAGACCACGATCGTTATCAGTGGAGAGCGTTTCATATTTGTATCCGTCATCTGTGCTCTTCTCAGTGCGTCGCTTTAAGCTTCGGATCAGGGCCTGGTTTCAGCGATGCCGTAGCAGCATACCAATAAAGGCATCTTTGAGCGCTGCACGCGCCCACGCTTGTTAGTGCTATAATTGTATAGCACTGAGGTGATGCCATGCTAGCCATTCGCCTTCCCGAAACCATCGAAAAACGACTCGACCAGCTCGCCAAGCGCACGGGACGCACCAAGACTTACTACGCCCGCGAAGCCATCCTCCAACATCTGGATGAACTCGAAGACATCTACCTCGCCGAGAAAGAATTGCAAGCAGTGCGCTCGGGACGCAGCCGGACGGTTCCACTCGCAAAAGTAATGCAACGCTATGGCTTGGAAGATTGATCTGGCACCAACAGCGCTGAAACAACTGGACAAGCTCGACAAACCCGTCGCCCACCGAATTCTCAAGTTTCTCCACGAGCGCGTCCAGAAGTTGGACGATCCGCGACAGATCGGAGCAAGACTTCAAGGCACCCTGAGCGAGTTCTGGAAATACCGGGTCGGAGACTACCGCCTCATCTGCTCCCTGGAACAGGACCAGCTCGTCGTCCTGGTACTCCGCATCGGCCACCGCCGAGAAATCTACTCGCGCTGAAACTCCTCCGTGAAAACGTGCCGGCTGGCCTCTGCATCTCTCCGTGCCACCGTGGTCGTGGTTGATCCGCGTTAATCCGCGGAAAAGAAGTTCAGAACTTCCCCGCCACCGGCTTCTCCGGGTTCGCGTAGTCATAGAACCCGCGCCCCGTCTTCCGCCCGTACCATCCCGCCATCACGAGCCGCTTCAGCAGCGGAGGCGACGCAAACCGCCGCTCCTTGAATTCGTCATACATCACATGCGTGATGTAGTAAGTCGTATCCAGTCCAACGAAATCCAGCAGCGTAAACGGCCCCATCGGATACCCGCAGCCCAGCTTCATGGCGTTGTCAATATCCTCGATCGACCCCACGCCCTCTTCATACGCGCGGATGGCATCCAGCAGATACGGCACCAGCAGCCGGTTTACGATGAATCCGGTCTTGTCCGAAGTCCGCACCGGAACTTTGCCCAGCTTTTTGCCGAACTCGTAAGCCGTCTCGTAGACGTCGGGCGCGGTGGCGATCGTGCGCACTACCTCGACCAGCTTCATCAGCGGCACCGGATTAAAAAAATGCAGTCCGATAAACCGCTCCGGCCGCTTGGTCGCCGCCATCAACTCCGTCACCGAAATCGACGAAGTGTTGGTGGCGAAAATCGCCTCGCGCTTCACGATCCCGTCGAGCGAGTCGTACATATCTTTCTTCAGCTGCACGTTCTCGATGATGGCCTCGATCACGATGTCCGAATCCGCCAGGTTCTGCCGGTTGGTGGTCCCCTTCAACCGCGCCCGGATCGCATCTTTCTGCTGCGCCGTGATCCCGCCCTTCTCCACCGGACGCTCCGCAAACTTCGCCAGCGACTTGTCAATTCCAGCAAAGCCCTTGTCGAGAAACTTCTGTTCGACTTCGAGCACGGTAACGTCAAACCCCGCCATCGCCGCCACCTGCGCGATGCCGGAACCCATCAGACCACAACCTAGAACGCCGACTTTTTTGATTTCCATAGGAATGCCTTCTTGGGCAAAGATCGCTAAGAAAAGATAGCTAAGAACGAGGTTGCGAGCAACCTCAGACCTTTCTACCGCGACTGCCAACGCCTCGGATTGCGCCTGCCGTGGAAGCAGGCGATTACCACGATCCGATGCTCCTGAACCTCGAAGAATATTCCGTAGGGAAAGCGCCGCACTCCCGCACGGCGACGGCTCCGGTAGACGGCAGGAAATTGCAATGGATGTTCCGCGATTGCCTCAACCGTGGCCTCGACCGCCAATGCGAAACGCTCCCCAAGTTCCGGGCGAATGTTGTCATACCATGCCCGCGCTTCCAGCAAATCCTCATTCGCCTCTGGTATCCAGACGACTAGGAGTGTCACGGTTTCTTAAACAGGCTGGCCCTGACTTGCTGCCACGGGATGACATCGGAAGGGTTTTGCTCGTGCCGGGTAATGCGGTAATCAAGCTCCGCCCGTTGCGCATCCGTCAGCGATGCCGCGTCTGCTTCCAGGCTCTCCCAGACCGTATCCAGCAGTTCCGCCTTCTCCGCAGCGGACAGGCAATTGATCTGGCTTCGCAAATCGTTCATACGCCTACAACCCTAGCGCGGTTTCTTCGCTCGTGCAAGTCGAGGCGCTTTGCGGGCGTGAGTGAAGCGGGAGCTCGCAGCCGAGATCCCGAGCGCGGCGAGGGACCTCTACTGAAACTCTATTTTCCCAACACTTGAATTGAGCGCGCCTTGGGCGCGGCGGGGAAACCCTTAGACGGCGATGGGTGGTCGCTTCGCGTCTTGCACCACTATCTTGAAGACTCTCTCGGCAAATTCTTTGGGAGTCACGACTCTTCCCTCGGCAAGAATCCCGACACCGCTCCCATCGGGAAGACGACCGAACTCCCAA
>Ga0080064_1005434_pt1 | contig 14941 bp, 12 predicted proteins | sample Subgrocontami54m_FD_69260 | JGI IMG/M metagenome (GOLD analysis project Ga0080064, IMG submission 69260) | Subsurface groundwater microbial communities from S. Glens Falls, New York, USA - GMW46 contaminated, 5.4 m (SPADES assembly) (version 2) ...
GTTCCGCTCCACACCTGGCTGCCGGACGCGCACACCGACGCGCCGACGGCGGTCAGTGTGGTGCTGGCGGGCGGGATGCTGAAAATGGGAGGCTATGGGATCCTCCGCATCTGCCTCTCGCTGTTTCCGGAGTCGGCCAAGTTGTTCGCCCCGGCGCTGGTGGGTTTGGCGGTGCTGGGGGTGCTCTATGGGGCCTTCATCACACTGCAGCAGCGCGATCTCAAACGCCTGGTGGCCTACAGCAGCGTGAGCCACATGGGGTACGTGTTGCTCGGATTCGGCGCGCTGGGTCAGGCCGGTTTGACCGGAGCGACACTCCAAATGTTCACCCATGGGACCATCACCGGTCTGCTGTTCGCGGCGGTGGGCTTGGTCTACGACAAGGCCCACACCAGGCAGATCCCGGAGTTGGGCGGGTTGGCGGCGCGCATGCCTTTCGTTGCCGTCAGTTTCATCATCGCGGGGCTGGCATCGCTGGGACTTCCCACCATGAGCGGGTTTGTGGCTGAGTTCCTGATCTTCGTCGGAACGTTTCCCGTTTATGGCATTGCCACGTCATTGGCCGCTGCGGGAATCGTCCTGACCGCCGGCTACATCCTTTGGACCGTGGAGCGGGCGTTTTTCCAAGCGCTACCCCATCACCTGGCGCACGTGGGCGATGCGACCCTGCTCGAGCGGGTCCCGCTGGTCGCATTGGTCATCACCATCATGGTGGTGGGCATCGTCCCCAGCGTGCTGACCGATGTGATCAAAGTCGGTCTGGCGCCCATCCTGGGGCGGTTTGGCTAACCCGATGAACCTGGAACTGCTCGCGCCGGAGATCGTAGTCCTGCTGTTCGGAATGGCCGGGCTGCTGTTGGGGGTGTCCGGGGTTCCCCGGCGGGTCGTCACACGGCTTGGCGTGCTTGGGCTGCTCATCGCGGCCGCGCTCACCGTGTCGCTCATTGGCGCGCCGGGGACCATCGCCGCCGCCGGCGGCATGATGGTCAAAGACGACCTGGCGCTGATGTTTGGCCTGTTGTTCCTGGGCAGCACCCTTCTCGTCATGCTGGCGTCAGGGGGCTATGGCCGGCTGAGCGGCGCCCTTCCGCGGGAATACGAGCCGCTCTTGTTGTTCGCCTGCGCCGGCATGATGTTCATGGCTGCCGCCGCCGAACTCATCACCATCTACCTGTCGCTGGAACTGACGGGGATTGCGCTCTCTGCCCTGGCGGGGTTGCGGCGGGTTCTCGAGGCGCGAGCCGCGGGCCGCGGTCTCGTCGTCCTTGGCTCTGGCGCCCTGCCGCTGGCCACGGCCGGAGACCTGGTCGCCTTCGTCGGCGCGGCGGGCGCGGACGACACCCGGGCGCTGGCGAACAATCGCTACTCGGCCGATGTTCTCGCCCTGTCGGCCGGGGCGGTCGCCGTGCTGCGCCATCTGCCGGCCGACTTCCCGGCCGACAACGCCCTCCCGCGCTGGCTCTCGGAGGTCGGCGGGGTCCGGATGGACGACCTGCGCGCCCGCTGGCGGCTGGCGATGGATCTCGATTCGCCACTCGACGCGATCCTGATCGGGCTGACCGGCGCGGGTCGCGCGACGCTGGTGGCGGCGGATCGCCTCGGTCCCGCGGCGAACCGTGTCGCCGAGCGGCTGACCGCGATTCGGGCCGTCCTGTTCGACCGCCGGGCGGAGCTGGTCGTGGCCGGTCGGACCTCCGCGGCGACCCTCGGTTGGCTCGAACGTCACGCTCGGTGCCGGGTCCGGGCGCTGGTCGAGGAGCGCGGCCTGCGCGCGGCCAGCCGGCTCGCCCTGGCGGATCCCCTGTCGGCGTCCGGTCGTCCGCCCCGATCCATCCTCGGGGCGATCCTCGACCGCGACGGTCCCGCCTCGCTGGGCGCCCGGTTGGCCGAGCTGGGCGATGCGGCGCTCGTCGACAGCCGCGTTCTGCTCGCCCACCGACTGGGTCCGGACGAGGGTGCCTGGCCGTTGGCCGAGGACCGCTTCGGGTCGGATCTGCTCGATCCGGCCGCGATCGTCGACCCGTGGCTGGCGGCGGTCACGGCATCGGCCGCTGGCGCTCCGATCCCGGTCCTGCTCGGTGGTCACTCGCTGGTCGGACCCGGCGTCCGCCTGATCGGCCGTTCGGCGGGCAGGGGCGGACCGGCCCGGGCGAAAGACCGAGCCGGCTGATGGGTCCGTTCGAGGCCGGTCTCCGTCGAGCGCCCCTGCCGACTGCCATCTCGACCGAGGGCGAACCGCGGCTCGTCGAGCGGCTGCGGGCCGAGATCGACGCGGATCCGGCCGCCAGGATCACCTTCGCCCGGTTCATGTCCGTCGCGCTGTACGAGCCGGACCTTGGGTACTACCAGGTCGCGGCCCACCGACCCGGTCGGGGCGGGGACTTCCTGACCGCGCCCGAGACCCACCCGATCTTCGGGGCCGCGATCGCCATCCAGCTCGAGGAGCTCCACGTCCGGCTCGGTCGTCCGGCCCGGTTCGTCGTCCGCGAGTACGGCGCCGGGTCCGGCGCGCTCGCCCGCTCGATCCTCGGCGCGATCGCCGGTCTGGGTCCGCTCGGCTCGGTGGCCGGGTCGCCCGAACTGGCGGCCGCGATCCGCTATGCGCCGATCGAGCTCAACCCGCACCGTCGGACGGAGCTGGCCGCTGGTCTGGCCGCCGACGGCCTCGCCGCGGCGCTCGAACCGGATCTCTCCCCGGACGCGCCCGAGGTCGGCGCGGTCCTGGCCAACGAGCTCCTCGACGCCATGCCCGTCCATCGGGTCGTCGGGCGGGCCAGCGGTCTCGCCGAGTTGTTCGTGACCTGGCGCGATGGGCGGTTCACCGAGATCGAGGGCTCGCCGTCGAGCCCGGCCCTGGCCGAACGCCTGGCGGCCGACGGCGTCGTCCTCGCCGACGGCGCCCGGGCCGAGATCTGCCTCGAGCTCGATGGTTGGCTGGCCGAGTTGTCCGCCGGTCTGGCCCGGGGAGCGGCCGTGATCATCGACTACGGCCACCCCGCGACCGAGCTGTACGGCCCGACCCGTCGCGGCGGCACCCTGATGGCCTATGCCGGGCACGGCGTCCACGACGACTGGTCCGTGGCGGTGGGTCGGCAGGATCTGACCGCCCATGTCGACTTCACGGCCGTCGCGCGATTGGGCGAGATCGCCGGTCTGGCCCCGCTCGGCCTGACCAGCCAGGCCGAGTTCCTGGTTGGGGTCGGCCTGGATCGGCTGCTCGAGGCGGTCCGGTCCGATCCGGCCACGACCGTCGAGGCCTGGCTCGCCATCCGCTCGGCCGTCCACCGGCTGCTCGATCCGCGCGCCAGCGGTGGATTTCGAGTCCTCATCCTGGGTCGCGACGTGGCGGCCGATCCGCCCCTGGCCGGGCTGGCGTTCCGGCTCGGCGGAGGGGCCTGAGACCGCCCGGAGGTAGGGCGTTTGCCCTATTGTCGGCCGGATCGAGGCCAGCGCACGCTGCCCGCGCCGGGGGCGACTCGCTTCCCTGCTACGCGCGCTCGGTGCGAGCCGCTCCCGGCCCTCCCTGCCCCTCGGAACCGGCGGCCGTCCTGGCCATCTCCGGGGACCTCGGCCGGACGTCTCGCCGGGGACTCCGCTGATAGAATGCGAGTGCGGGGCCCCAGCCTCGCGAGGGCCCGTGCCTCGCACGGACCCGAGCCGCGACCAAGGAAGCGCCGCCGGCCGTGATGGCAAGCGGGGCGTCTCCGCTGCGAGGTTGGATTGACCGGGATCTGGTACGTCGTCGGGTTCGCCTTCGCGGGCGTCTCATTCGTCATCGTGACGATCGGCGCGGCGTGGCTGATCACCCATCGGAACCGCGGCGACGGCCACAAGGGTCTGCCCTACGAATCGGGCATCGACACCTTCGGCGACACCCACGGTCGGTTCGGTCTTTCGTTCTACATCTACGCCCTGTTGTTCGTCGCCTTCGACATCGAGGTGATCTTCATCTACCTCTGGGCGATCGTCTTCCGCGAGCTCCTGCTGCCCGGCTTCGTGAGCATGCTGGTGTTCGTCGCGATCCTGCTGCTGGGTCTCGGCTATGCCTGGCGGAAGGGGGTCCTGACGTGGCGCTGAAGCGAGTTCGCGCCCCCCGGCCGGCAACCGATCCAGCCGACGCCCGCGGCTCGACCGCCATCGAAGTCGCCGCTGAGCGCGACCTGATCGTCCCGATCGTCGTCCCCAACACCCTGTGGGCAGCGACCGACCCGACCGCCTACAACGGTGGCCAGCCGACCCCCGATACCCACCTGCGCGAGTTCGGCGCATCGGATGCCGGGCGCCACGACGACGCCCGCTGGGGTGCGTTGGAGATCATCCCAACCAAGGCGGACCTGGTCCTCGATCTGATCCGGGCCAACAGCCTGTGGCCGCTCCTGTCCGGTCTTGCCTGCTGCGCGATCGAGATGATGTCGACCGCGACGTCCAAGAACGACATGGATCGCTGGGGGATGTTCCCGTTCCGGGCCAGCCCCCGCCAGGCCGATGTGCTGATCGTCGCCGGCACCCTGACCACCAAGATGGCCGGTCCGCTGGTCCGGCTGTGGGAGCAGATGCCGGAGCCCAAGTGGTGCGTCGCGATGGGCGACTGCACCTGCTCCGGCGGACGCTACAAGCGGAGCTATTCGACGATCCAGGGAATCGACCGGGTCCTGCCGGTCGACGTCTACGTTCCCGGCTGCCCGCCCCGCCCGGAGGGGCTGATCTACGGGATGATGAAGCTCCAGCAGCTGGTCCTCGAGCGGCGCGGCCACTGGCCGGAGCGGGCGATCGGTCCGACGGTCCCGGACGGGGTCTGAGGGTCATGGATCGAGCCCTCAAGCGCCGCCTCGAGGCCCGCTTCGGAGAGCGGCTGCTCGGCCCGGTCCGGCAGCGCCACGACGAGACCGAGATCCGGATCGCGCCGGGCGACCTGCCCGAGGTCATGCGCACCCTGCACGACGAACCCGAGTTCGGCTATGAAGCCCTGATGGACCTGTGCGGGGTCGACACCGGAACCGTCATGCAGACGGTCTACCACCTGTGGAGTGCCACCAGCCCCGACTGGCTCCGGGTGGTCGCCGATGGACTGTCCCGGGACGAGCCGCGGGTACCCTCGGTCACCTTCCTGTGGAAGGGCGCGGAGTGGCAGGAGCGCGAGGCGTACGACATGTTCGGGATCGCCTTCGAGGGCAATCGCGACCTGCGTCGGATCTACATGCCAGCGGACTACACGAGCTTCCCGCTGCGCAAGGATTTCTACCTGCCAGACGATGCCGCTCGCTCGCCGGGCGGTGGAGTGCGCCACATGGAGCAGTCCCAGGCGCCCACCAACGCCGAGCCGGACGCCCGCGTCCGACGGTCCCGGCTGAGCTGAGACCGGTCCGATGACCTCCGTCCGACACGCTTCCGCCGACGATCCCCGGGTGATGCTCGAGGAGGACATCGGGGTCTTCGAGCCGATCCCGCCGTATCCGCCGCGGACCGAACGCGAGGCCGAGTTCTACACCCTCGGCGACGGCGAGATGTTCATCAACATGGGTCCCCAGCACCCCTCGACCCACGGCGTCCTGCGGGTCGTCCTCAAGATCGAGGGCGAGCGGGTGGTCGACCTGGACCCCGTCCTGGGCTACCTCCACCGCGGCGTCGAGAAGCTGTGCGAGAACGCCGACTACCACCACACCATCGCCTACACCGACCCACTCGAGTACATCAGCGCGCTGTTCAACGAGTGGGCGCCGGTGATGGCCTTCGAGAAGCTGATGGACGTCGAGGTGCCCCGCCGGGCCGAGTACATCCGGGTCCTCTCCGGTGAGCTCAACCGGATCGCCAGCCACGCCCTGTTCATGGGCTGGATGGCCCTCGACCTGGGCGGCCTGACCCCGATCCTGTGGAGCTTCATCGAGCGCGACGAGATCGTCGAGATGCTGGCGGCGCTGACCGGCCAGCGGATGCTCTTCAACTACTTCCGGATCGGCGGCGTCAACGGCGACCTCAACCACGACTTCATGAGCCGGCTGGGAACCTGGATGAGCAAGGCGTCAGCGCAGGTCGAGGCCAACCAGACCCTGCTCAACGAGAACGAGATCTTCGTCCGGCGGATGCGCGGGCTGGGCGTCCTGGATCGCGAAACGGCGTTCCGGATGTGCATGACCGGCCCCAGCGTGCGCGCCTCGGGGATCCCGCTCGACATCCGCCGGGCGCACCCGTACAGCGTCTATCCCGAGCTCGAGTTCGACATCCCGACCCGCCAGGAAGGCGACTGCCTGGCGCGCTACCTGCTCCGTCTCGACGAGGTCAAGCAGAGCCTGCGGATCATCGACCAGTGTCTCAACGAGATGCCCGACGGTCCGATCGCGGCCAAGCTGCCCCGGCTGATCCGGCCCCGGCCGGGTCGCGCCTACGCCGCGGTCGAGGGCCCGCGCGGCCAGTACGCGACCTACGCCATCAGCGACGGCACCGACCAGCCGTTCCGGATGCGGATCCACGACCCGAGCTTCGTTCACCTTCAGGCCGTCGGGCTGCTCACGCCGGGCAACCTCATCGCCGACACGATGGCGATCATGGCCTCGCTCGATCCGATCATGGGCGGCGTCGACAAGTAGATGGCGATCCTCAGCCGGACCTTCGACCGCCTGACCCTGCCTGGGAAGATCGTGTTCACGGTCGTCCCCCTGCTGCTCGTCCTGGGTGCCGCGCTGACCGCGGCGGTGGTCGTCGCGGGTCCGGTCGTCCTGTCGTTCCTTGGCGACAACCTGCCCCTGGTCCGGTTCGTGGTGGCGGCCACGATCGTCCTGCTGATGACCATCCCGACCGCGTTCCTGATCATCTACATGGAGATGAAGGTCATCGCCCTGATGAACCTGCGCTACGGCCCCGACCGGGTCGGGCCGTACGGTTCGCTGCTGTCGGTGGTCCACGGGCTGAAGGTCCTCGCCAAGGAGGATTTCACCCCGACCGGGGTCGACCCGATCGTGTTCACCTGGGCGCCGGTGGTGGTCTACATGGCCAGCGTGATGACCCTGCTCGTGCTGCCCTTCGCCCCGGGTCTGTTCGGCCAGGACCTCAACATCGGCCTGCTCTATTTCTTCGCCATGGGCGGCCTCGGTGTGGTCGGCCTGCTGATGGCCGGCTGGTCGAGCTTCAACAAGTACTCGCTTCTTGGCGGGCTCCGATCGGCCGCCCAGGTGGTCAGCTACGAGATCCCGCTGACCCTGTCGGTCGTCGGGGTCGTCCTCCTGTCGGGCTCACTGAGCCTCAACCAGATCACCCTCGACCAGTCCGGCAGCTTCCTCGACTGGTACGTCTTCCGACAGCCCCTGGCGTTCGTCATCTTCTTCATCGCCGCGACGGCCGAGGCCAACCGGACACCGTTCGACCTGACCGAGGCGGACTCGGAGATCGTGGCCGGCTTTGCCACCGAGTACTCGGGGATGCGCTTCGGCTTCTTCTTCTTCGCCGAGTACGTCAACGTGTTCATCGTCGCGGGCCTGACCGTGGCCCTCTTCTTTGGCGGCTGGAACGCGCCGCTGGCCTGGCCAGCAGCCTGGGCGATCACCCCTCACGCGGACCTGGCCGGGATGGGGATCGGCCTGCTGCTGGCCCTGGCGATCATCCCGCCGGCCGTGATCGTCGCTCTGGGGATGCCGTTCTACCTGCTCAACAGCCAGGTCAAGCTGTGGCAGGCATTGATCATCGGCTTCGTCCTGTTCAACGTCGTGGCGGTCGGGGCGCTCCTTGGCTTCGCCTTCCTGAGCTTCGACTGGGTGGTCGGGCTGATCTGGTTCCTCGGCAAGACCTATCTGTTCGTGTTCACCTTCGTCTGGATGCGCGGCACCCTGCCCCGGGTCCGGATCGACCAGTTGATGGGCTTTGCCTGGAAGTGGCTCCTGCCGGCCTCGCTGCTCAACCTGTTCGTGACCGCGCTGGCGATCGTGGTCGTCGAGAGCATCCGATGAGGGCCGCTCGATGAGCTTCGTGCCCGGCCTCGGTCTGGCCAAGGGGATGGCCCTCACCCTGTGGCGGTTCTTCCAGCCAAAGGTGACCAACCTCTACCCCGAGGTCCCGGCGGACATCCCGCCCAAGTTCCGCGGTCGCCTCCAGCTCCTGTACGACGAGTACGGCACGCTCAAGTGCGAGACCTGCTTCCAGTGCGCCCAGGCCTGCCCGATCGAGTGCATCGACATGGGCGGGGTCGACACCAAGGGTCGGTTCGCCGTCCATTGGGGTGCGCCCGAGACGTACGGCGAGCGGCGCGAGGAGTCCGCCCTGCGCAGATCCGGCCGGACGGTGCCGGATCCGGTCTACGGGCACTTCCACGAGATCGACCTCGACGCCGTGGACGCGATCCTGGACGAGGTCGACCACGACCCCAGGGAGATGCTCCGGATCCTCGGCGCGGTCCAGGACGCCTACGGCTTCGTCCCGGTCGCCGCGCTCAAGCGGATCAGCCAGACCACCGGCGCCTGGTACGCGATGCTGTACGGGACGGCGACGTTCTACGACCATCTCGCCGTAGGAGCCCCGGAGACGTCCGGTGTGGGCGCCGCGCCGGCCTCGGACGTCGCGTTCCTGGGCGCGCTTGATCGCGCCCTGAGCGGGCACGGGTCTGACGCGAGCGAGTCGAGGGCCAACGGGTGACCGCCCTGCTCAAGACACCCGCCGTCTGGCCCCGGATCCTCCTGCCCGAGACCCCGGCGGCCGATCCGACGGACCTCGATTCCGCGGTCCGGGCGGGCGCGTTCGAGGCGCTCAAGACGGCCGTCCGGGCGATGACCCCCGGCCAGGTCGCGACCGCCGTCGCCGGGTCGGGCCTGCGCGGGCGCGGTGGGGCCGGCTTCCCGACCGGCGCGAAGTGGCGAGCCGCAGCGGCCGCCCCGGGAGCGGTCAAGTATGTCGTCGCCAATGGCTACGGCGCCGACCCGGCCGTCCAGACCGACCGGACCCTGCTCGAGCTCGCGCCGTACGCCGTGATCGAGGGGCTCGCCCTGGCGGCCTACGCGATCGGCGCCAGCGAGGCCTACATCGCCCTCCGGGCGGAGGCGACCGAGGCGATCCGGCGGCTCGAGGCGGCGGTGGCCGCGGCCGAGGAGGCCGGCTTCCTCGGACCCGACGTGCTCGACTCCGGTTGGGACCTCACGGTGATCGTCCGGCCCGTCCAGGGCGCCTACCTGCTCGGCGAAGAGACCGTCCTGCTCAAGGCCATCGAGGGCAAGCGCGGCCAGCCCGAGCAACGCCCGCCGCACCCCGCCGAGCGCGGGCTGTTCGGACGGCCGACCGTGGTCGACAACGTCCAGACCCTGGCCAGCGTTCCCTGGATCGTCCGCCATGGAGCGGCGGCCTATGCGGCGATCGGCTCGAAGGCGAGTCCTGGGACGATCCTCATCCAGCTCCGCGGACCGTCGGGGGCCGGGATCGCCGAGGTCCCGCTGGGGACCAGGTTGCGCGACCTGATCCGCCTGGTCGACGGGCGGCGGGGCGGGAAAGCGGACCCGGCGCCGCTCAAGGCGGTCCTCGTCGGGGGTCCCTCCGGCGGGTTCCTGCCGGCCGACTTGCTCGACACGGCCTACGACTTCGAGACCCTGCGCGCGGTCGATGCCCACATCGGCTCGGGGTCGATCGTGATCGCCGACGACCGGGCCTGCATCGTCGACCTGGCCCGCCTGCTGACCCGGTTCTGCGCCGATCAGGCCTGCGGCAAGACGATCCCCTGCCGGATCGGGACCCGTCGCCTGTCCGAGGTGATCGATCGGATCGCGATCGGCACGCCAAAGCCGACCGACGCGCTGCTGATCGCCGACCTGTCGAGCGACATCGTCGGCTCCGGCCTGTGCGACCACGAGCGGCTGGCGACGCTCCCGGTGACCAGCGCGATGCGATACTTCCGAGCCGAGCTCGACGATCACCTCCTTCGCAGCACCTGCCCAGCCGGCGTCTGCCAGCCGATCGCGGTGGCGGCGGCCGCCGGCTCCCACCGAGGCGCCTGATGACCGATCTGATCATCCGACCCGATCCCGCCGCCGCCGAGGACGAGTCGCTGGCCGAGCGCCTGCTGACGACCCAGACGCCCCAGCGGCCGCAATCCGACCCGGTCTTCCGGATCGAAGTCGACGGGCGGCTGGTCGAAGGTCGCGCCGGTCAGACGATCCTGGAGGTCTGCCGGGACAACGGGATCGAGGTCCCGACCCTGTGCTACGAGCCGAAGCTGCCCGGATTCGGCGCCTGCCGGATGTGCGTCGTCGAGGTCGAAGGCGAGGAGCACCCGCCGATCAGCTGCTCGCGGGCGTGCGAGCCGGGGATGAAGGTCCAGACCCAGACCGAGACCCTCCGCCGACTCCGGGCCACCAACCTCGAGCTGATCTTCAGCGACCACAACGCGTACTGCCTGCCGCCGTGCCAGAACAAGTGCCCCAGCCACATCGACATCCCGGGGTTCCTCAAGCAGAACGCCGAGGGCAACTGGCGCGAGTCGACCCGGATCTTCAAGCGCACCATCCCCTTCCCGAGCGTGCTCGGGCGGGTCTGCCCGGCCCCCTGCGAGGAGCACTGCCGGCGCGACGAGGTCGATGAGGCGATCGCCATCCGGGACAGCCACCGCTACGCCGGCGACCAGGTCATCCGGGCCATGCTCGACGATGGCCAGGACCCGCCGCTGCCCTACGAGGTCCAGGCGCGAAGCGGTCGGCGGGCGGCGGTGATCGGATCCGGTCCGGCCGGGATGAGCGCCGCCTACTACCTGCTCCTGGCCGGCCACGAGGTGACCGTCTTCGAGCGCGATCCGGCTCCCGGCGGGATGCTCCGCTACGGGATCCCCCAGTACCGGCTGCCCAAGGTCGAGATCCTCGAGGCAGAGTACGAGTCGGTCAGCCGACTCGGCGGCAAGATCGTGTGCGGCCAGGCGCTGGGCCGTGACTTCAGCCTGGACGACCTCCAGGGCCAGGGGTTCGACGCGGTTCTGATCGCCATCGGCTGCTACGACACCAACAAGCTGGGGATCCCCAACGAAACCGCCGACGGGGTGATCGACGGTCTCGAGTATCTCCAGACCGCGACCCTCGGCCTGCCCTACCCGGGTCACGCCGGCAAGCGGGTCGTGGTCATCGGCGGCGGCTTCACCTCGATGGACTGTTCGCGGACATCGATCCGCCAGGGCGCGTCGGAGGTGACCCTCGTCTACCGCCGCGACATGAAGGACATGCCGGCGGCGAACGAGGTCCACGAGGCGATCGAGGAAGGCGTCACGGCGATCTTCCAGGCCGCCCCGACCCGGGTCATCGTCGATGCCAAGAGCGGCAAGGTGACCGGGGTCGAGTTCATCCGGAACAAGCTTGGCGAGGCCGATGCATCGGGTCGCCGTCGGCCCGAGCCCGCCCCCGGGACCGAGTTCACGATCGACTGCGACCGGGTCCTGCTGGCCATCGGCCAGGGACCCGACCTGACCTGGATCGGACCCGGGTCGGAAGGCCCCCAGGCGAACAAGCAGCGCCGGCTCAAGGCCGACGCGGTCACCTTCGAGACCGGCCGGCCCGGTGTCTTTGGCAGTGGCGACGTCCGGGTCGGGGCGGCCACCGTGGTCCAGGCGATCGCCGAGGGACGCCGCTCCTCGTATGCCGTCGATGCCTTCCTCAAGGGCCTCGACCTGTCGGCGATCAAGACCCGCCAGACCCTCGCCGAGCCACAGCCCGAGTTCCTGTCGATCGTGCCCTTCACCAGCGAGGTCAAGGAGCCGCGCTATCGGATGACGGCGATGGACGCCGAGATCCGCAACAAGAGCTACGTCGAATACGAGATCCCGTACACGCCCGCCGAGGCCGTGGCCGAGTCGACCCGCTGCCTCCAGTGCACCTGTGAGGCGATCGGCTTCTGCGACCTGCGTCGGCTCGGGATCGAGTACGGCACCACGCTCCAGACCCTCGAGCCCGCCTTCCACCAGGGCGCGGGGTACCGGAGCGTGACCGAGAATCGCTTCACCGGGATCAACCACGATTACATCCGGGACGACAGCCACGCCTTCATCCTGCGCGAACCGTCGCGCTGCATCGACTGCGGTCGATGCGCCCAGGTCTGCTCCGAGGTGGTCGGGGCGGCCTGCTATGACTTCATGCGGATCGGCTTCGACACGCTCGTCACGACGCCGCTCGACATGAGCCTCAACGACACGCCATGCGTGTCCTGCGGGCGCTGCGCCGAGACCTGCCCGACCGGGGCCCTGATGCCCAAGCCGCGGATCCTCGAGAAGTACGAGGTAGATGAGAGCCGCTGCATCCTGTGCGGGATCTGCGTCGATGCCTGCCCCTACGACGCCCTCCGGGACGGCGCCGACTTCGAACTCGCCCACACCAGCCGCGAAGAGCCGATGATCGACCTGATCGCCCTGGCCGCGGTCGATCGCGAGACCGAGGCGACCTACATCCGACGCGAGCGGGACTGGCTCCAGCGGGCCACCGCGGACGGACGGCTGCCCGCCCCGGGTCGGCTGCTGCCGGTCCTGCCGCCGTCGATCGCGGCCGCGGCAGCGGTCGATGCGGGACGGCATGGCGAGCGGTCCGGGAACGGGACCGGGCACAACGGGGCGGCCGGCGCCGGCCACGCCCACCACGAGTAGGCGGAGCGAGCGGTGGGTATCCCGGACACCATCCCGATCATCGGCGGGAGCTGGAACGACCTGCTGTTCCTCATCTTCGCGGCGATCCTGATCGGATCCGGGCTGCTGGTCGTGATCCTGCGCGACATCATCCGCTGCGGGCTGGCCATGATCGTCTGCTTTGGCGCCCTGGCCGGGATCTACGTCGTCCTTGGCGCACCGCTCATCGCCGGCGCCCAGGTGCTGGTCTACATCGGCGCGATCAGCGTCCTGATCCTGTTCGCGATCATGCTCACCCAGACCAAGGCCGGTCCGGCCCGTCTCGTCTTCCAGACCCAGGCGGTGCCGGCCGCGATCGCCTCGATCGTCCTGGCCGTGATCCTGGCCCTGGTGATCAGCGCGACCGACTGGGGCGCCGCGCCGGAACGGATCCGGGTGGCCACCGCGGCGATGGCCAGGATCCTGTTCGCCGACTTCGTCCTGCCCTTCGAGGTCGTCAGCGTCATCCTCCTTGCGGCGGTCATCGGCGGGATCTACCTGGCCAAGCGCGAGCTCGAACCGGGCGAGAAGCGCGGACCGCGATGACGAACTCGCTCGACGCCTACCTGATCCTGTCGGCCCTCCTGTTCTGCATCGGGACGTTCGGGTTCCTGGCCCGCCGGAACGCGATCAGCATGCTGATGTCGATCGAGTTGATGCTCAACGGGGTCAACCTGGCGATCGTCGCCTTTGGCGCGTTCAACCCCCACCTGCGCGAGCAGGGTTCGATCATCGCCCTGATCGTGATCGCCGTGGCCGCCGGCGAGGCGACCGTCGGGCTGGCGATCGTGATGGCCATCTTCCGCAACCGGCGCACCCCCCTGGTCGACGAGTACGACTCGATGCGGCAGTAGCCGATGCCATACGACGCCCTGATCGCGATCATCCCCGCCCTGCCGATCGCCGGCTTCGTGTTCACCGCCCTGGCTGGGCGGCGACTCCAGGCCAGCTACGGGCGAAACGCGGCCAGCGCGGTGCCGATCGCGGTCGTGATCCTGAGCTGGCTGGCCGCCATGGCGGTTGCCTACGGCGCGCTGACCCACGCCGACCCGTTCGGGGCGACCGGCCACGCCATGACCCTGTGGCGCTGGATCCCGGCCGGCGCATTCCAGGTCGACGCCGGGTTCTTCGTCGACGGGCTGACCGCCTGCCTGTTGATCGTGGTCACGACGATCGGCATGTTGGTCCACATCTATTCGATCGGCTACATGAGCCACGACCCCGGGACCTGGCGCTTCTTTGCCTACCTGAACCTGTTCATGACCTCGATGCTGGTCCTCGTCCTGGCGAGCTCGTGGCTGGTGGTCTTCGTGGCCTGGGAGCTGGTCGGCCTGTCGAGCTACCTGCTGATCGGGTTCTGGTATCGCAAGCGAAGCGCGGCCCTGGCCAGCAAGAAGGCGTTCATCGTCAACCGGGTCGGCGATGTCGGGTTCGCGCTCGGGATCATGGCCATCTTCGTCAACACCGGAACGCTCGATATCCGGACCTCGATCGAGCGCCTGATCGCGCCGGGCGCGGTGCTGACCGTCCCGATCGTGGTCGTGGCCCTGCTCGTATTCAGCGGCGCGATGGGCAAGTCCGCCCAGTTCCCGCTCCACGTCTGGTTGCCCGACGCCATGGAGGGCCCGACCCCGGTCTCGGCCCTGATCCATGCCGCGACGATGGTCAACGCCGGGGTCTACCTGGTCGCCCGGGCCAACCCGATCTTCGGACACGCCCAGGGAGCGATGCTGGTGGTCGCCGCGATCGGCATCTTCACCGCCATCCTGGCCGCCTCGATCGCGTTCACCCAGACCGACATCAAGCGCGTCCTGGCCTATTCGACCCTGTCCCAGCTCGGCTACATGTTCGCCGCCCTGGGCGTCGGAGCGTGGACCGCGGCGATCTTCCACCTGATGGCCCACGGCTTCTTCAAGGGCCTCCTGTTCCTCGATTCGGGTTCGGTCATCCATGCCGTCCACGAGGAACAGGACATGCGCCGGATGGGCGGTCTATGGCGAAAGATCCCGATTACCTACGGGACGATGCTGATCGGTTCGCTGGCGATCGCCGGGATCCCGCCGCTGGCCGGTTTCTTCAGCAAGGATGAGATCCTGGGCGAGGCGTTCAAGAACGGCTTCCTGGTCGTCTGGGCGGTCGGTTTCGTGGTTGCCGGGATGACCGCGTTCTACATGTTCCGGCTGATGGGCATGACCTTCTGGGGACCCAGCCACGTCGATCCCGCGATCGAGCCAACGATCCACGAGTCGCCGCGCTCGATGACGGTCTCCCTGGTCCTGCTGGCCATCCCGTCGGTCCTGATCGGGATGGTCCTGGGGCTGCCCTTTGGCGGCGGCCTGC
>Ga0080064_1005435_pt1 | contig 14936 bp, 13 predicted proteins | sample Subgrocontami54m_FD_69260 | JGI IMG/M metagenome (GOLD analysis project Ga0080064, IMG submission 69260) | Subsurface groundwater microbial communities from S. Glens Falls, New York, USA - GMW46 contaminated, 5.4 m (SPADES assembly) (version 2) ...
AATAAACCTCCACCATCGTCCCCGGACCGCCGATTGCGATGTCCACCAGATGTTTGCCCGCCCTTTTTTCCGCCATCACCCTCACCCCCAACTGGCTCCCGGTCCCGCCAAGAAAATTGAGCCGGACCTTCGGATAAACCTGCTCGAACGCCTGAATCGCCGCGCTCGTGGGATGGCGCGCCTGGCCGTAAACAGTGACCGCCCCCTCCTGGTGGGCCGCGGCCACCGTCCGCTCCCACTCGGCCTGCCAGGGCGCTCTCTCCGCGGCCGGAAGAAGCGCGCTTCCCGAGTGGAGAAGGGCGAGGAAGAAAAAAATTGCATGAATCGGGCGCATGATGGAAGCTATCTCGGCGCTGCGCTTTTGCCCTTTCGCGCGAGCGCCTCATCGACGACCTTTACGATCGGTCCGACATCGCTGTACTGCGGCAGGCTGGTCAGAATGTACTCCACCCCTTCCTTGGGCACGACGGATTGCCAGTGGCTGATCGTTTCCTTGGGAATATCCGTGCGCAGGCTGTTGGCGTCCGTGGCCCTTTGCCACTGGACCTGTCCCTCGCGCGAGAAGAGCCAGTTCAAGTAGAGCCTGGCTGCCTGCGGATGCGGCGCCTTGTTGAAAAGGGCGATATTCCCCATCGCTGAACTGAGATAACTCTCCCGGGGCGGGGCGTCCACCAGGTCCACCGGCAACCCTTGTTTTTTCGCCTCTTCGATATCCCGATCCCGCGCCATGAAATAGAGGAGGTATTTGCCCTTGGCGAGCCAATCGATGATGAATCGCGCGTCGCTGCCCAGGGTCACATCGGTCTCGCCGTAGAATTTCGTGATGAATCCCGGTCCCAAAAGGGGATTGAAATAGAGCCCTTTCAGATTCTGGATCTGCCCCGGCCTCTTGGGGTCCCAGGCGACGATCTTTCCCCTCCACTTGGGACTGAGAAGGTCTGCGTGCGATTTCAATTCTTTTGGATCGACCGCGTTCGAGTTGTAAGCAACCAGCGTGGCCGAGACGCTTCCCTGGTTGATGAAGATGTATTTTCCCTCCGGATCGGCGTAATGGTGCCTTCCCTGCCACCACTTCGAAGGGTCGGTGACTTCGGGAAGGAGCAGCGCAGGCGGGATGGGATCGAGGACGCCCGCTTTATAAAAGACGGCGACCTGGGTCGCCGAGCCGAGCATGGTAATGTCGATCAGATATTTGCCCGCCCGCCGCTCGGCCATGACCCGCGGTCCAAAGTCACGCCCAGCGCCGGGCTCGAATCTCACCTTGATCTTGGGGAAGGCTTTCTGAAAGGCATGCGCCGCATCGTAGTGGGAATCCGATCCGTATATCCTGATCTCCCCCTCTTTTTCAGCCGCCTTGACGAGCTTCTCCCACTCCGCCTTCCAGGGCGGGAACCCCTCTCCCGCGTCAACGGAAGTAGGGAGGAGAAAGAAGGCCGCCAGCCATAACCACTGCGCGCCGCGGGTTGAGAGCATCAGGCTCCTTAGACAGCGCCGCCGAGCTTTCCGCTATTTCCTGCCCGCGTCGGCGAGCGACTTGTTGATAAAGTCGTAGATCGGCCTCAAGTCCATCCAATCGACTCGGTCCGTGATCAGATATTTACCGTCTTTCCGGCGACGGCTCTCCTGCCTGATGACGTCTTTCGGGATATCCTCCCGGAGCGATTCCAATTCGTCCTCGGGAGTATTGATCGCCTTCTGAAGCGCGATCTGCCCTTCGCGGGAGAGGAGCCAGTTGATAAAAACCCGCGCCGCGTTGGGGTGGGGCGCCCGGTTCACCAGCCCCATCGTGCCGAAGGTGACGCTCAAGGCGTCGCCCTCCTTCAAGGTATGCGGTCCGACGCTGTCCACCGGCAATCCCTGCTTCTTCGCGTTGCTGACGTCGCCGCAAAAGAGGCAGATGGCGAACTTGCCCCGCGCGAGCCAATCGGTCGTCTGGCGGTAGTCGCGCCCCAAGGTGAGATCCATCTCGGTGTAAAGGCGGCGGATGAAGTCCGGGCCGATTTCCGGGTTGTGCCAGAGAAATCGGGTCAAGCCGCTGCCGGGTCCGGGCTCCCTCATGTCGCGGGCGACGATCTTTCCTTTCCACTTGGGCTGGACGAGATCCCAATAGGATTTGAATTCCTTGGGGTTCACGAGCTTGGTGTTGTAATGAATCCCCGCGGAGCCGACGTTGCCGGTGTAGGCGAAAATGTAATTACCCTCCGGGTCCAGATACCGGTGCTCGCCCCGCCACCACTTGGACTGGTCCACGACCTCGGGGAGAATCAGGGCGGGTTTCAAAGGATCCAGTGCCTTGGTCTGGTAAAGGGTAAAAATTGTGGTCGATCCGCCGCTATAGACGTCCGCCAGATATTTTTCCGCCCTTCGTTCGCTCATGAGACGTTGGCCGAGTTGGCTGCCCCGCCCCGTGATGCCCATGAGCTTGATATCGGGATAGGCCTTCTGGAAGGCGGGCAGAACCGCCTCATAGCCGCTGATGTAGACGGTGACTTGTCCCTCTTTCTTTGCCGCCTGAACTGTCTTTTCCCACCCCGATTGATCCGCGGCGTCGGTGGCGACAGCCGTGAACATCCAGAAAGTAAGGGAGAAAAAAAAGATCGCTCTTTTCATCGCCCGCTTCCGATCTGCTATCAGCCGGCCTGGGGGTTCTCGAAGGGCCGATGCACTGAGCGAAGAGTATCGAGCGTTTCTTGGTTCGAAGCGTACCAGAGGCCCATTGCATCGGACCGGAGAGAAACTCTCAGGCCGGCGTCTATTCCCCATAGTCCCACTCGTAATCCGCATCCTGATAGGCCTTTTCCGGCATGATCGAATTGAGCCCTCTTTTGGACAGCTCTTCTTGAAATGTCTGCCGGATCCAAGGCTCCTCAGCCGGATACTCTATCTAGTCTCTGCGCCGGTCTTCCACCCTTTCCGTGTAACCCGAGAGTCCTCTCGGAGAATGGAGGGCGAGATATCGCGCCGCCTGCCCTCCCACGTTGAAGTGTTGGTGAAACCACCGGTTCGGAGGAACAAAGACGCTTGCTTCGTGCCAGGGGACGATGACCTTTTCCTTGCCTTCCGGCCACATGACCGAATAGCCCTCCCCGGCAGGGACTACGATCACCACCCCGGGTCCGTGGCGATGGGCCTTCTTATAGGTGCGGGAGGGAAAGACCGACATATGGGCGTAGACCGGGGAGCGGGGAAAGCCGATCCAGACCACGTGGCCGCCGGCGCCACGCCCTTTGAAAGGCTGGAGCTTGTCCCATGCTCGCATGTCCGGGAAGAAGTTCCCGAACCAGACGTTCCACGTCGCGCCGTAACTGGGGCTGTTGCGGGTCGTCGCGCTCGCCTCGGAATAAAAATTGGAACCTTCCTGACCGTAGAGAAGGCTCGAGTCTACAAGCGGGTTTTTAAAAAAGAAGTCCGGGTTGGGAATGACGGTCATCGCCAGGGGGAGGTAACTAAAATGGAGAAGCCGCACCGGCTGATTCCCTTGCGTGTTGCCCAGTTGATGAGTGTAATTGGCGGGAATCATGAACATGCTGTGCTTTTGCCACTCGAAGGTCTTCTTCGGCCGGTCCCCGGTCCAGACGGTGGTGAGCCCCCGGCCCTCGACGACATAGACCACTTCATCGAGCGCCTTCTGGAAAGGCGGGAGCGTTTTGCCCGGCGGGATCTCCGTGACGTACGCCTCGGTGACCCCTTCCTGTCCGGCTAATTTGAGAAACGCCCCCTGGCAGCCGCGCGCCTCCCACGCTCCGAGGGCGAGCGTTCTCAAGTCCTCGATATAGTACCCCTGATGGATGGGGATCTTTTGAGATTCCATCCAGTGATCGTAAGGAGTGACTTTGCTCCAAAAATCCAACTTTTCTTCCGCCATAATCGCTCCGAACTCGGTTAGAGAAAGATCCGCTCGCTAGTTCACCTTAAGCAGCGGAAAAATTTTCCTCGCCGTTTCGCCGAAGATGTTGAGCTTGTCCTGCGCGCTCAGGAACTCCATACCGTCGATGATCGGGACCATGTCGTCCGAGGGCTTGCCGGTTTCCGGATTGATCACGCCGGAGCCGGTGCCCGGGGCCTCGGTGCCGAAGAGCATCCGCTCCGCACCCCTTTGCTTGATCGCGGTCGAGAGAAAGTCTTTGTCGTAAGCGCAGGTATCGAAGAAGAGATTCTTGCTCACGTCCCGTTCACGCCGCCGGCGCTCCGCCCGGATCCCCGTCCCCACCTGCCCTCCCGACGATTCCCCGGAAGGCTTTCCACGCGCGATCGTCCGCCGGAGCGAGCCGCCGCAATGGCAGACGATGACTTTCAGCTCGGGGAAGCGCTCGAAGACGTCGCTGTGCTCCAGGAGGAGCGTCGCCAGGGTCTCCTCGGTGATGTTGTTGTACTGATAATTGTGGGGGATGATCTCGATCCGGGGATCGCGGCTGATCGACGGGTGAACGATCAACGGAGCGCCCAGCTCCTGGGCCTTTTTATAGAGAGGGAACCAGTATTCCGTATTCATCCCCGGCGTTTTTTGATCCCCGGCCGGGTCCGGGTTGACGAGGGCGCCTATGAAGGCCAATTGCTTGATCGACCGCTCCAGCTCCGGGACGCAGTGGCTCGTATCCTGCTGCGAGTTCTGCGGGAGCTGCGCGATCCCCACGAAACGGTCCGGATGTTTTTTGCACTGCTGGTGAATGATGTCGTTGGTGACCCGGGTCCATTTTTCCACCAGGAAAGCGGCCTCCCAGTGCATCATCGCCACGGGGCGCGGGGAGATCATCTGAAGATCGATGTTTCGCTCGTCCATCATCTTCCGATGGCGCCCAAGCGCCGTCTCCATCAATTCATCGGAGATTTCGAGATCCCCGTCGCCGGGGCTGCGGAGCGCGATGAGGTTATAAGCGTAGGCCCTGAAATGGGGGGGCGTGGACATGTGGCCGTGAACATCGATCACCTTTTTTCCCTGGTACATGATCCCTCCTTGATGGGTGGATGGGCTAACTGCCTATCGCTCTATTACACTGGGACAGGGCAAGTCAAGGTCCTTTTACCGCGCGTTTTTTTGCAGGAGATCCCGAGCTTCTCGGTTTCCGGGCTCGAAGCGCAAGGCGAGCCGCCATTCTTCTTGCGCCTCCTTGAGTTTTCCATGGCGCACGTAGAACCTTCCCAGACCGAGGTGGGCCTCCGAATGAAACTCCGGCCTTCCGGGGTAGATGAGGGTTGCCTGGTTGAACGATTGCTCAGCCTTATCCTTTTGCCCCAATCTCAAGTAGACCGAACCTAAGACATGATGGCCCGTAGGAAAGAAACTCAATTCAGTGCTTTTTTTCAACGGCTCTATGGCCTCATGATATTTCCCCGTTTTTAGACGGTGCATTCCCAGGACATACCAAAACCAGGGGTCGTTGGGTCGAACGGTGACGGCTTTGTAAAGAATCTCTTCAGCCTCATCATCCCTTCCAACAACCGAAAGGGTGTCGCCCAAGGCAACCCATGTGTTGATGACCCTTGGATTCACCGCCAGACTGGCTTGATAGGCGCGAACAGCATCGTTGGCCATTCCGCGGACCCTCAGGGCGTCTCCCAGCCAGGTCCATGCCATCCAATTTCCAGGATAGTAGGAAACCTCCTGCGAAAATAACTTTACGAGATCGCTCCATTCAGCATTCCTGCCGACCGTTCTTGCGCCGAGGAGAAGGGCTAAAAGAATCAGCCCGCAAGCGGCGCGCCTGACTTCCCCGACTGCTTCGGCAATGCTTCGAACCCCGCCCACGAACGCCAGCGTCAGGCCGATGAGCGGCAAATAGAGCCAGTGCTCCATCATGGGCGCATTCAAAAGACTCAGATTCAAAACGGGGCCGAGGGAAATGAGGTACCACAAAAGCCCAAAGGAGATTTCCTTGTGCCCCTTTCGCGCGAGCCAGGCCGCGACCAGCATTCCGGCCAGAAGAAGGGCCCCCAGAATAACCTGCCATTCGAAAAAGCTCTGCGGGATCGGCACCACGCGAAAAAAGGACAGCTGGGCCGGGTAGAATATGACTCCGAGATAGAGGGCAAAGAGCTTAAAGGCAAAAAGGACCCTGAGAGCGGCGGCAAGCTTTTTACCTGCCTCCATGGAGAAGGGAAACCCTATTCCCAGACGGATGAAGAGATAGATGGCAAATAAGCATAAAAACCCGGCATACCAGCCAAAGTTTTCCTTGAACTTGTCACGCCATGACGTTGTCGGATTCCAAATCAGGTCCATCACCACCGCCAGCGCAGGAACCACGATGATATTTTCTTTGGCAAAGAGTCCAAGAAAGAACGCGCTGAGCGCAAAAATGAAAAAGAGACTTCTCCTGGTTCCTCGAGCATCGTTTCCTTTGTGCCAGAGGAGCAAGCACGCTAGAGCCAGGATCGTGTACAGAAGGTCGCTCCGGGAGCTGATATAGCTCACCGCCTGGACATGAACAGGATGGAGCGCGTAAACGAGCGCGCCGAATATCGCCACCCACCTTTCTGCAAGGCGGGAAAGAAGGAGGAACATCAGGGCGACAACCAGGAGGTGCAACGCGATGTTGACCGCCCGGTAGCCCAGGGGGTTTTCCCGGGCCAGCCGATAGTTTAAAGCGAACGTCAAGAGCGTGAGCGGCCTGAAATAGCTGCCCTGCACCGGGCTCTTGCCGAAGAGATCGCTCCGAAACAAGTCGCCGGATACGCCGCTCTCCCGGAACTGGAATTGCTCCAAAATAATGACGCGATCGTCTGAGACGAAGGGGTTGTGGAGACTATTGAGATAGACCGGGGTGGTGGCGAGCAGCACCAAGCTTAACAGGAAGAGAGGATTTTTACGGTAGGTCACTTATGGATATGCCCGGCACTGGGTCGATGAGCTTATAAACCAGGACGCTGTTTTTACCGCTCTAGTACACTGGGATAGGCCAAGTCAAGGTTCTTTTCGGCTCACAAAAAAGCGCTTGCTTTTTTGCACAGGGCGAATCTAGTATGAGTCCTTTGGAGGAGGTGCCAATGATTCAATTAACCGATCAGATTCGTGAATTGATAGATAACAACCTGGCTAACGGGAGTCCCTGTATTCTAGCCACGGCCGCGCCGGATGGCGAGCCCGACGTCGGCTTCAAAGGCAGCATGATGGTCTTCGACAATGAGTCGCTCGCCTATTGGGAGCGCACCAAGCGCCAGCATCTCAAAAACATCCAGGAGAACCCGAAGGTTCTCGTATTTTTCCGGGATTCGAAAAGCATGCTGAACTTCCGCTTCCACGGTATCGCCACCATCTATGAGGACGGGGCCATCCGGGAGCAGGTCATGGCGCGCACCGTCCAGAAAGAGCTCGACAGGGACCCGGAGCGGAAAGGCTGCGCCGTGATTATCAAGGTGAACAAAGTCACCAACCTGGGTGGTCAGGTGATCATGAGCCGCTAGGACTGGCCATCAGGCCGGGTCATTTACCAGTCGCCAGTTCTGCCTCAAAAGGTCGTTCCTTACGAAACCGGCTGACGCCCAGAATGCTGAAGCCGATGACGTTCCCATGCTTGTCCACCCGCTCCATGAGAGCGTCATGCCCGGTCTCGCGCATATAGCCGGGCATATCGCTGAACTGCACCTCTAGGAAATCTCCCTCAGGATCGAACCATACTTTTACTTTTTTGGCCATACGGTTTCTCCAGCCTTAATCGTATCGGTCAAATACGCCGTGATCACGAAGGTTCCCTATGCCCTTAGTTTAGCTATCAGCGAAGCGTATTAGATTAGCCACGAAGTCGTCAAGACATGTTTAGTACTGTGTCCCCGGAATAAGTCGCGGGAGCGAAAAGGAGCGGCCGTAGTGATCCGGGTAAACAAAGTAACCAACCTGGGCGGCCAGGTGATCATGAGCCGATAGCCCGGGACCATCACGCACTTCCGCCAGTTCGGCATCCCGAGCTAACCCCCGCAGTTGGGTTGGAACGCCCTCCTCTTTTTGGGCTCAACCCGGCCAAAAGTGATGTGGATCTCCTGATAAAAAAGCTTGAACCCGGCCGAAGTCTTCTCGACATCATCGCGATCAAGCAAGATCTGGAAGACTTGATGGGGTGCGAAGTTGACGTGGTGACTGAAGACGCAATCAGCCCCTACATTCGAGAGCAAGTCTTGAAGGAAGCTGTCAGCCTGTGAAGGGCGATCAGCTCTATCTAACCATAAATCTTAAAATCTTAGACGCGCTGACATTCCCGCAAGAAGATTGTATAGAATGGAAAGCCTGACCTTGGATTCCTGGATTCACCTATAGCGAGGCCATCCCAGGTGTCGATAATGCCGTCGAGGTGATAGCGACGATTCGAGTATTCTCCCGAAATGAGCGCCTGTGCTGCGTTCTCAATCGACATGGCAACCTCCGAATTGCTATCCATTCTCTCGCCAGGGCCACGAAGGTCTAACGTATGGCTAAGCGGCTGGTTTTCCAGCAGTCCGCTTGAGCCGTTTGTTCGGCGCACGGACCCGCCACGTGGGGCCCGCAGCCGCCTCTGCCGTATCCGCCAATAGACGCAACGCGCGGTTCACGGATTCGGTATCCGGGAAGACCTTCGCTAGCTCCGGCTCGATCAGCACGAGGTTGGTCCCGGCTATTGCTTGCCGGTAGTACTTCCCACGGACTCCACCCTTGAGCTTCGAAAGGTCGTACTCCGGCCGCAACTCGTCAGTTCGTTTATTTGTAGATGCCTTTTTCATACTGTCTACGCTCCTTTCGAGTCGCCTTCCGTGCGCCGATGATTCGCGTCCGGTCTTCTCGTTGGCAGTGCGACACGAAAACGACCCGATGTTTAGCGGTAAGGCCTATCGTAATCTCTCGGTCTTCTTCGTCGGAGTGGCCCGGATCGAAAAAGGTTACAGCCGCCGGATCCAAGAACACGGTCGCTGCCTCTACGAAGGAGACATCGTGTCGACGAAGATTCTCCTTCGCTTTTCTCGGATCCCACTCGTAGATCACGGATTCAGGATACCATGCTCAATGAGAGAAGCCGAACTATTAAGTGAGCCGCTTTAGGCGGCGACAAATGCCGGTCGGCCTATCTCCTAAGACAGCTCCGCCAATCAAATCCGAATCGGTTGCAATATCCACCCCTTGCCTCAACTTGTCAAGAATTTTCTGGCAGACAAACGCTGCCGGGTTCGGCGGCCTATCTCCCTAACAGCCCGCAGCCTATCACGGCCGCCGCCCGGCACCATCATAGGTAAAACCTTTTCCCCCAGCTTCTTCTTCCTCGCCGTCGTGCTCACCAGCCGAAGCCACCAATGTGCCATCGGTAGGGTCGTGCGGATGGCGTCAAAGACGACCTTGAACTGAGAATCGTATTTCTTCTCCAGCGCCTCCAGCTTCCGCGCCAGGCCCTTGTGCGTGGCAACTATTTCTCGGAGCCGTACAAAAGCTCGCATGATCTCGATATTGACCTGAATAGCCCTTTCACTGTTCAAGACGGAAGACAGCATCGCTACTCCTTGTTCGGTAAATACGTAAGGAGGAATGCGCCGGCCACCCCACTGACTTGAGGTCACAACTTGTGACTTCAAGATATTGAACTCTTTCTGGTTAAGCTGAAACATAAAATCAGATGGGAAACGACCCTTGTTACGCTTTACGGCCTGGTTGAGTGCCTTTGTGGACACCCAATACAGTTCCGCCAAATCGGCATCCAGCATCACTCTATGCCCTCGAATGAGAAGGATTGAGCGCTCAATCCGTTCAACGGGTAGGATAGCTACTCTGCCAGCCATAAGTCGGGCGATTCTACAAAATTGGCGGCTGGTAGGACAAGGGGAAAATAGAGGTCCTAGGAGAGAAAGAGTAAGAAGAAATTACTCTTCCAGGCGATAAAATCTCCGGGCGTTCCCGCTCAGGACGGCTTCCTTATCCGCCTGCGTCAGATCCTCTCGGCTTATCAGCTCATCGATCTCCCTCCGGCATGTCTCCGCGTTGAATACTTCATGCGGAAAATCGCTGCCGAAGAGAAACCCCTCGCGGCCGCTTCGGCTCACGGCATAGGAAAGCCCTTCCTCGTCCACGTCGAAGCCGACGAACACCCGGCCCTCACGCATTTGCCGGCGGAAGTATTCGCTCGCCTTCTCGCCCTTTTTCGGCCCGCCCACAAGCTCGCCATCCAGCCCAACCTGTAAATGCGCGTCGTTTTGGGAACGGTCGAGACGATCCAAAAAGAAAGGGACCCACGCCGACCCTCCTTCTAGAAAGCCGACCCGGAGTTTGGGAAAGCGGTCGAACACCCCATGAAAGACCATGGCGGCGGCCTGGATCATGATCCCGACGGGATGGCCTATGGCGTGGACTGGGAAGAAGGTATTGAAAGTATCCATACCGAGATGATGCAAAGCGCCTACGTGGACCGCCAGGGAGCAGCCGAGTTTCTCGGCTTTATCATAAAGAGGCCAGTAAACTTTGGCGCCCAGATGGCCCTGGATGCCCTCCCCGTTGGAGGGCAGCATCCCTCCCAGCATCCCCATTTGCTTCACCGCCCGCTCCAGCTCCGCGGCCGCCGACTCCACGTCCTGGACCGGCAGCAGGGCCATGCCTTTGAGCCGGGGACTCGCTTTTAGAAATTTCTCGTAAAGCCAGTTATTGTAGGCCCGGCAGGCCGCCACCGCCCAATCCGCGTCCACGAACCTGCCGACAGAAAGACCGGACGTAGGATAAAGAATGCTGCACGTGATCCCGGTCTGATCGAGAAATGAAATCCACTCGGCGGCATCGGGACTGCCGACCCCTCCACGATCCCTCGATGGCTTCAGGTAATTGAAATGAAGGTGATCCAGGACGGGAAAGACGGCGGAACCGCGATTACCTTCGGGCATATACCGCGATAAGCCATCGGCATCCATTCTCTCGTTGACGTGGCCATCGGCATCGACAATCTGCATCGAACTAACCTCCTATCTCTTCCACCGGACGGGTGACATGATCTTCCCTGGGCTGTTCCACCGTTTGATCGGCCGTCCTTCGGCCATGGCCTTCAGCTCCCGCTGCCAGATCTTGCGCATCAAAAGCACCCCCACGTCGATGCGGCCCAAACGATCCTGCGACCGGTCCAGAGCGCCCTGTCCCACCTGCATCAAATAATCTTCCACCGAGAACAGCGAAGCGGAGCTCAACCGTCCATCGAGATCTCTTTCCCGGATCTTTCCCGCGAGAATCGCCTCTCCGAGAGCCGGAGGCGAGAGCGCCTGCCCCAACTCTTCTGTTTCCCTGCGACGCTCGCGATATTTCTCCGCCTGCTCCTCGGTGACGTGAGTCAGATCCACGCTTAGGCTGACAGTATTTTCGTCGTCCACCGGCACGCGCCATGAAATCCTCGTGACCTCGAAACTAGCGGCGTCGTCGAGCGAGCCCTCCACGCGCCCGTGGGCCCGCACCAGATTCGTGTTCGGCATGTGAAAATGAGTTTCATGAGGCGGGTCATCGCAACTCATGTGAACGCCGTAATCCGTTTCCGCGGCTTTGATGGGGGGAGTGCTCAGACGTTCGAGCCGTTTCACTCTCCGAAGAGCTTCGCGATGGGTAAAAGCGACGTGGGCCAGATCGCAGGCGTTGTCGAGCCGGTTGAAATAATTGCAAGGCCAATACTCCGGCACACAGGCCTCCAGCACCCCCGGCTCATCCATGTCGGCGAATTGTCTGAATGGCAAAGCTTCACCTTCGCCGAAGTAAGCGAAAATGAGCCCCAGATATTCGCGCGTCGGGTAGCTCCGAACCTTTGAACCTTTGAACCCTTGAACCGTGGAATCCTCCCCGGGCTGCTCAACGCATTGTCCCGATGAGCCTTCGTATTTCCAGCCGTGGTACATACATCGGAGACAGTCGTCTTCCACGGCGCCGACGTAAAGCGGCGCTCCCCGATGCGCGCAGCGCCACGCCAGGAGATGGGCCGTGCCGGTTTCACCTCGATAAAGAGCGAACTTTTCGCCGAGCAGTTTGACGGGCACTACCTGTCCCGGCTCCAGATCCTGAGACCGCCAGAAGGGCTGCCAGAACATCCGGAGATACCGCCCGGCCAGAGTCCCCGGGCCCACATGAATCAAATCGTCGTAGGTGATCTCCAAAAAATTCTCCGCACTCTATATTTATAGATCCACCCCGCCTCCTGTCAACCTCTTTCCACAATTCGGCGGATCAGGGCCTTTTTCTTGACTTCTGGGGCAGACCTGATAGGTCTGCAAACCAACGCCCCGTGGGAATAACGGGTGCGATTCAGAGGAGGACTTCCCTATGAAGCGCTTTATCGTGCTGGGATTGGCTCTGAGCCTGGTGGTTGCCGCGTCGCTCCGCTCCTACGCAGCTTCGGAGACGCCGAAGCGAGGGGGCACGGTGACTATGGCGATCAGCAAGGACTTGACCGTCATGAACCCGCTCACGAGGACCCTGTCGACCGACAAGCTCATTCGCGAGCTCATGTACGAATCGCTGCTGGACATGGACGAGAAAGGGAACTTCGTGCCCAAGCTCGCCGAGTCTTGGGATATTTCCAAGGACGGCCGGACCTATACCTTCCATCTCCGAAAGGGCGTCAAGTACCATGATGGGAGGGAAATGACCGCGGCGGACGCCAAGTTCGCCATTGATTATACCCTCAATCCTAAAAACGGGGCTTACGGCCGCCAGAGAATTATCATCATCGAGCGGGCGGAGGCGGTGGACAAAAACACGTTAAGAGTTTACCTGAGGGAACCCAGCGCATCCTTTCTGGCCGTCCTCACCGACATCATGGCTTTTTCCGTGATTCCCCAGGGATCGATTCCCGAGGGAATTGAAAAGTTGCCGACATATCCCTCCGGGACAGGTCCCCTCAAGTTCGCAGAGTGGGCCCCGTCGCAAAGGATCGTTTTTGAGCGCTTCGACGACTATTGGGGAGCCAAAGCCTATCTGGATCGAGTCGTGCTCCGCCCCATTCCGGACGATACCGTTCGCTTCACCGCTTTACGGGCCGGAGATGTCGATATCGTGGAACGGACTCCCTACCCATGGGTAAGACAGATTCTCGATCGTAAGATCGCCGGTATCGGAGTGGCCGAAGCCGTCTATGCCGACTACCGCGCGTTGTTCTTCAATGTAGCCGATCCCCCCTTTGACAACAAAAAACTGCGCGAGGCGGTGGCCTATGCCCTCAACAAAGAAGAGCTTCTCAAAGCGGCCTATTTCGGGTTCGGCAAGCCGAGCAATCAGAAATATCCCCAGGGACAGGTCTGGTATATCGAAGGGCTCGCCTCTCCCGCCTACAACCCCGCAAAGGCCGTGCAGTTGCTGAAAGAAGCCGGCTACAAAGGCGAAACGATCGATATGAAAGTCGAACAGGGACAAGTCATTGAAATCATGTCGACGACGGTCCAGTCCCAGCTCAAAAAAATCGGCATGAATATCAAGATCGTGACCATGGAATATGGAGCCCGCAGGGACCAGATTCGGAAAGGCGACACCACCATCGATCTGACTGGGGGCGACTTTTATGCCGATCCCTCCACCACTTACCGCCAACTGCTCGCTTGCGAGCCCAACCCCAAAGTGCGATCGGCCAACAGGACCGGCTACTGCAACAAGGAGAGGGATGCCATGTTCGATAGGCTGGAAACCGAGCTCGACCCAAAGAAGCGGAAAGAGATGCTGAAGCAAATCCTCAACCTGGAGACCCAGGCGCTGGCGGAAATACCGATCGGCTTCGCCCCGCGCTTCTATACTTTTCGCGACCGCGTCAAAGGCTTCACCACGGACGATAACGGCGCTTTTATATGGTCGGGAGGCGGGTTGACCCGCACGTGGGTGGAAAAGTAATCGCCGGCCTGAAGGTCTCTCTCAGGTCCAATGCAATACGCGCGTACTACGCTTCAAACGGAGACACGCTTGATGCCCCTCAATCGACGCATCGGCCCTTCGAGATACCCCCAGGCCGGCGCGTGATAAGGCACCTTCGACGATTCAGCTCCTCCGCGGCAGCCTTTCGGCGTTCTTCTCGATGTGTTCTTTCCACGGCCTGGAGCCCAGGACTTTGTCGGCGCAGGCGTCCAAGGCGAAAAAATTACGGCTCGGGTCTCTTACAACGTTGGCGGGCTCCCGGCCCTCCTGGAGATCCCGGATCGCGGTGAGGAGAACTTTCCGCGCCAGGACGACGCTCCGGTCCATGGAAGTGAGATGTTCCTGCGTCCTGTCCTGAATGGCCCCCATCCCCTCGGTCACGCAGAGATCCTGCACCTGAAAATTGAAGCCGATCCCGCTGTAGCTCTCGCCCTTCATGGAGGATCGATCCTGGAGGTACCGGTTAGCCATATCGCGGGTGGGATGGTAAACAGGCGTCACTTCGGCCCGCGATCGTCGCGTCATCTCCTTTTCGATGGGGCCGGTGCGGCTGAAGATGAACGTGTACTTCCAGTGGCGCTCGTCATCGATGGGGACGTGCCAGTTGACCGAAAAGCTCTGGTCGTTGCGGTATTGCTGTCCAAAAAAAGTCGTGAAGCTGGGCAGGACGAACTCCGTCATAAAAAGAAAATAGTGGTCCGATCCTTTATATTGCCGGACCTTGTAGCTCCTCAGTCCGTAATCGGTGAGCTCCACCTCGCAGGACTCCATCTCCGGCGCGATCCCCCGCCGGTTCAATCCCTCTTCCCGATGCATGGGCTCCGCGTCCCAGACCCTCGAGTTATAGTGCAGGAACGAAAGATGGGCGAGGTCGATGTTGCCTTCGTTGCCCTGAAGATAGTTGCACTCGCTGAAAAGCTTGATGACGAAACAATGATCGTCGGGCGCAGTGAGAAATTCATAGTTGGGAAATAACGGCGGCTCTCCCGGACCCATATAGGTAAAGATCGCCCCGGCGCGCTCGACGCACGGATAGGCGGGATGGCGAATCGCCTCCTTGTGCTCACCCCCCGCCGGGTCCCCCGCCTGGTCCAGGCAGCGGCCCCGGATATCATAGAGCCATCCG
>Ga0080064_1005439_pt1 | contig 14922 bp, 9 predicted proteins | sample Subgrocontami54m_FD_69260 | JGI IMG/M metagenome (GOLD analysis project Ga0080064, IMG submission 69260) | Subsurface groundwater microbial communities from S. Glens Falls, New York, USA - GMW46 contaminated, 5.4 m (SPADES assembly) (version 2) ...
CATTCACAGTAGGCATTGCGATATGAGAGTCTACAGATGTATTGCCATGACCTGGAAAATGTTTACAGCACGAAATAATATTGGATGCATGCAGGCCTTTAGAATATGCAATACCGTGTTTAGCAACCAAATTAGGGTCACTTCCGAAAGACCTTACTCCTATAACAGGATTATCAGGATTTGTGTTTACGTCAACAACAGGGGCAAGATTAAAATTGATTCCCAACTTCCTTAATTCAAAACCAATTAATTTAGCCGTTTTTTGAGTGTAATATGCTTCATTTAGTGCACCAAGAGCCATGTTGCCAGGCATGTCACAAGCCTCAGGAATCCTTGCAACCACTCCACCTTCTTGATCTACAGCTATAAATCTTCCATTAATTGAATTTTGTTGAAGGTCGTTTGTCAATTGAATAATTTCTTCTAAATTTTGAAGATTCTCACGAAAAAGAACTATTCCTCCGACAGGATATTCTTTTAAAAAAACAGCTAACTCTTTTGGCAAAACTCTGACAGGTGTTTGCGTTAGCTTAGAATTTTTATCAAAAAACCGAATGTCGAGCATTATCATTTCTAAAAACTGTCTTCTTAAATTCATTTTTGAAACTATTGATTTTACGTTTTGATTATTCATAACTGCCAAAATTCCTGTTTTTTTTAAATTTGTATTTGAATAACAAAGGAAATGATATAAATTCTAATCCGTCAGCCAAAACTTGGTTGATATCTCTAGTGTCCCCATCGTCTAGAGGCCTAGGACACCAGGTTTTCATCCTGGTAACCGGGGTTCGAATCCCCGTGGGGATGCCATCTTTTTTTTGCTTCCAGTTAATTTTAAAAAAGTCATATCGAAGATATTCCAGAAGTTAGTTTTATTTACGATGAAACAACTTCAGATTTAATACAAGTTTTTTCTAAAACTATACTTAAAGTATGTTAAATTTACGCCATGGAATTTTTATAATTGAGTGTGGAGCAGTGTTGTGCAATACCTAAACCTCAAAGCATATGAGTATAATTAGCTATTGTGACAATAATTTTTCATTTGAAATAGCTTGGAGAATTAAATCAACTCATCATAAAATGACAACTGGTGAGGGTCGATAACAGCTTTTCTTCTTTTAGGTCCAATGACATGTTTAGCCAAAACAGGCTGTCCTTCATTGATTGCATTTCTTTCCAAGTTTTCCAAAATTTCTTTTGATCGTTTTATAACTTTTTTCGGAAGCCCGGCAAGTTTAGCCACATATATTCCGTAACTTTTATCGGCAGCTCCAGGAACAATCTGCCTTAAAAAAATAACCTGTTCCTCATGTTCTTTCACAGCGACATTATAATTTTTAACGCCTTTGCAGGTCATTACAAGTTCTGTAAGCTCATGATAATGGGTAGCAAAAAGAGTTTTGGCACTGCTTCCAGGTGTATTATGAATATATTCAGCGACAGCCCAAGCAATACTTAAACCGTCAAACGTACTCGTCCCGCGTCCAATTTCATCAAGAATAATCAAACTTTTATCCGTAGCATTATTAAGAATATTTGCAGTTTCTACCATCTCAACCATAAACGTACTCTGCCCTCTTGAGAGGTCATCTGAGGCCCCTACCCTTGTAAAAATCCTATCTACTAATCCAATTTCGGCATCATCAACTGGTATAAAAGAACCTATTTGAGCCATCAAAACAAGAAGCGCAACCTGCCTGATATACGTAGACTTCCCAGCCATGTTAGGGCCTGTAATAATATTTATTTTATTATCTGAAGAATTAATGAATGTGTCATTAGGGACAAACCGCTCGTCAGAAAGCATCCGTTCAATTACAGGATGCCTGCCTCCAGTGATTTTAATAGAATCACCATCGTTAATATGTGGGCGCTTGTAGCTATTTCTAGAAGCCACATAAGCCAACCCCATAAGGACATCGAGCACAGCCAAAGAAGAGGCTGTTTCCATGATTTTTGACGTGTATTGAATACAGTACTCTCTTATTTTTTGAAAAATTTCATATTCCAAAGCCTTTGCTTTATCATCAGCTCCGATAACTTTACTTTCCACTTCTTTTAATTCAGGAGTAATGAAACGTTCAGCATTTACAAGAGTCTGTTTTCTCATGTAATCATCAGGAACACTCTCAAGATTTGATTTAGTAATTTCAATATAATAACCAAAAATTCTATTATATTTTATTTTAAGTGATTTTATCCCAGTGCGTTCTTGTTCTTTCGTTTGGAGCTCAGCTATCCAATTTTTCCCCTCTCTTGAAGCTTTTCTCAAAAGATCAAGATTTTCATTGTAACCATCGCGTATTATCCCGCCATCAGTCAGAGTTAGTGGCGGCTCATCTAATATCGAGGTATTAATAAGGGATGTTATATTTTCAAATGTAGACACAATAGAATTTTGATAAACAATTAATTCTGAATTGTACAAACCTAATAAGTTTTTAATATCAGGAAGCAGATCTAAACTTGTTTTAAGGGCAATTAAGTCTCTCGCATTTCCATTCCCAATGTTGAGCCTGCCTATAATCCTTTCCAAATCTCTTATCATTGCAAAAATTTCTTGAAGTTCTGCAAGAGTAAGCTGATCATATCGAAAATCATCTATTGCGTTCATTCGAAGATTAATTTTTTCTCTATCGTAAAGCGGACGAAGCAGCCACTCTCTTAAAAGTCTTCCGCCCATAGATGTTCTAGTTTCATCAAGAACATACAAAAGAGTTGACTCTTTAGACGTTCCTCGCAACGGCTCTACTACTTCAAGGTTTCTTCTTGTCGCCGAATCTATAATCATAAATTCATCTGTATTATATATTTTCAATGAAGTTATATGATTGGCTTTTTGACGAAGATTTTCAGCAGCATAGTACAACGCAGCTCCAGCAGCACAAACTGCAGCAGGATAATCGCCGCATCCAAAGCCATCAAGAGAGGCTATATCAAATTTTTTCTTCAAAAAGTCATTTGCAGCGTCATACTTAAAATGCCAATCATCGAGTGTTGTCCAGCAAACTTTTCCTCCAATTATAGATTTTAAGCTTGTTTCTTCAGAATGTTTCAAAAATGATTCTGATACAATTATTTCCTTTGCATTGAGTCTGGAAAGTTCTTCACTCAATTTAGATAGACTTTTAATCTCTGTTGCCTGAAAAAGCCCTGTACTTAACTCCAAAGACGCAATTCCATAATTTTTTGAATGAAATGCAACTGAAACCAGAAAGTTTGACTTGTTTGGAGGAAGAGCTGAACTATCAACTACTGTACCAGGTGTAATAATCCTCGAAATACCTCTTTTCACAATTCCTTTAGCGAGTTTTGGATCTTCAAGCTGATCTGCTATCGCTACTTTAATACCTGATTCTATCAGCTTTGGAAGATAGTTATCTAACGCATGATGAGGCACACCGCACATAGGAATCCCCTGTCTTTTTGTAAGAGCGATGTCCATAATAGAACTTCCGCGAACGGCATCTTCAAAAAACATTTCGTAAAAATCGCCCATCCTAAACAGTAAAATAGCATCTGCAGGAACCTCTTCTTTAACTGCTTTATACTGCAGCATCATTGGAGTCAGTTTTAATTCAGATTCAGACATATAAAAATAAAATCTCAACATTCATATAATTAATTATGCGCCATTCTGGGGGTTCGATTAATTATGAATATACAGCATACGATAAAAAATGCAGTTTTAGATAATAAAACTATCTCAAAAATTGTTTAATTTATGATAAGACAGCTTCAGATTTAATATGATTTTTTTAAAACAATTAAGGTAGGCGATATAATGTATTTTTTACTTTATTCTTCAAATTTCATTATATCTTGCAAGTATTTTACATAGAGTATACTAAAGTAAAAAATGGTATTAACTGATGTTACGCAAAATTTGAAATATGCGAAAATTATTCAACTGACTTTTCCATTTTTCCATATCGAAACAACCATTGCACACATAAGGAGCTTTACACAAAGTTCTCTTAATGCAGTTATTTTTTAAGGTGCAAAAGTTTTTGCGATGTTTTTTACCCGCCTCATCGACTATTCGACGCTTTTTTATCTCTCTTGAAATTGTAGTGTGGCTTTTATGCAAAGATTTATCTCTCTTCATGAGAGATAGTCCTGTGTTTAGAAGATTTTGGATTTTCCAACGATCCTGTTTGGCGAGATCTGTCATAATATTGACTCCATGCTAGTTGTTAATGTTGTAAAACTAAATGCACAGTTTTGAAAATTGAATATGCGTTTACTTTTTCAATTAACAAAATAGAAAAAGCGGTGAATTGAAAAGCTAAATGCACGTTTTTATTTTTTGAGCGAAGAATATGTGCATTTAGTGTTACAAGTGGGCATAGTGTTGGATAAATTTATATTTTATGTGCATTTAAACTTACAAACTGTGCGTTTACTCATGCAAAAGTTGCATTTACTGTTACAATATGTGCGTTTAGTATTACAATATTTTAGGCACAAAAAACGCTCCCGCTCAGCGTACATGTTTTAGTTATTTTTTTGTAACAGAAAATGCACACTGTCAAATTTACATTTTATCAGTCTCTATATTGTAATAGTAAATCCACTAATTTTATTTAAAGTTTTAGATTATATTTTACCTCTGAGTAGTATCGGTTCTAAAATCACATCATCAGGGTCTATTAGATTAATATTCAGCAGTTCAAGTATATTTTTACCGTAAATATTGTCAAATCTTGTTATTGCAGGAATATCATCATAACTTCTGCGCATATAGCTGTTTAAGTGGGATAACACTAAATTAATGTCATTTTGGTTTAAGTTGTTAAAACAGGTTCCTTTAACTAAAATTCTGCGTAAGTTGGTATGATTATTTTCAACTTTAGCTTTTTGCCACGATGCATAAGGGTCACAATAAAATACTCTTGTACGCTGTTGGTTTGAATGAATACTTGTTTCAATTGCAATTGGATTAGAAAATTCTGAGCCGTTATCTGTTAAAATCACAGGGAATATTTTTTTAAAGTTATCAGTACCAAATTTTTGTTCTAACATGTCAAAATAATCAATGACAGACTGCGAATTATTTGTATCTCTTATTTGAGCCAGCATAAGACCGAATTCAAATTGTAGTGTTAATAAAACTTTACCGCCTATAACTCCAATAACAGAGTCCATTTGTACTTCACTAATATTTGGGTTTTCAATTTTGAACTTTTTATAGTCATTAAGTGTCCTGTTCTGCCTGCATTTTCCATCAATCTTATGTGTTATTTTTTCACGTTTACGCGGCTTTCTCATACATATTTTTGGCATGTCTCCGCGTGGTAATGAAAAATACCCGTTATTAAAATAATTATAGATACTTTTCTCACATTTTTGAAATATATCTTCATGTGCAGACATAACATGATGAATACTTTGCCCTTTTTTAACGCCAGAGCTAATCAGGTTGTTGTAAAATTTTATCTCACTTGGGGAAACATCTATTCCCTGACGAGATTTAGCCAGCAGAGTTTTATACTCATCCATAGCGTTATTTGCACAATAGAAATATTTACGTTTTTTACATTTCTTCATATCGAAACAACCATTGCACACATAAGGAGCTTTAGACAATTTATCGCAGGAATCTTCAATAAAGTTACTGCACAGGTCATTGCAGGAAAAATAGCTGCAGATACTGCATCTATTTTTACATGTTGAAGGCGGAGCTTTACACAAAGTTCTCTTAATGCAGTTATTTTTTAAGGTGCAAAAGTTTTTGCGATGTTTTTTACTCGCCTCATCTACTATTCGATGTTTTTTTATCTCTCTTGAAATTGTAGTGTGGCTTTTATGCAAAGATTTAGCAATCTTCATGAGAGATAGTCCTGTGTTTAGAAGATTTTCGATTTTGCAACGATCCTGTTTGGTGAGATGTGTCATAATATTGACTCCATGCTAGTTGTTAATGTTGTAAGACTAAACACACTTACCTCCCCAGCTGGGGAGGTAAGTGTGCATGTCTGCAAAACTAACCATGTTGTCTATATTTTTACAATGCTAAATATTTGTAACACATAATGCACATATTTATATTTGTAATAGTAAAGGCTCCTTACCAGCCTTGTAAAACTAAATGCACAGTTTTGAAAATTGAATGTGCATTTACTTTTTCAATTAACAAAATAGAAAAAGCTTAAATATTTATACGATGTAAAATTGAAACTTCTTTTTTTACGATATATATTACGCAACTTTAACAGCCTATGGAGAGGTGACTGAGTGGCCGAAAGTAGCAGTTTGCTAAACTGCCGTACCCCGCAACGGGTACCGCGGGTTCGAATCCCGCCCTCTCCGCCATTTACTTCTACTTACCGATTTCACTTATGAAATTTTACGACAAGTCCAAAATGCTCCAAATCTATTTTTGTACTCAAAAAAATGATTTCAAAAACCGCAAGAAAACTGAGTCTATTTTTATTAAGAATAACCAAAATTTCGAATAGCTTTACTATACTATTTTTGCAATAAGGTATATATTAAGAACTTTAAATTTGAATAAATTTCGCAAATTGATATAGCTTTGCTATATAAAATTATAATACTTTAAAGTATAAAAATTCAGGAGTACCTTCCCTAATGAATCAGTCAAATGAAGAAAATATGGAAAAACCAAATATCGATTCCAAATCAAACGCATATGGTGCCAGCCAGATAACAGTGCTTGAAGGACTTGAAGCAGTAAGAATGCGCCCAAGTATGTATATTGGAGATACTGGTCAACGCGGTTTGCATCACTTGGTTTACGAGGTGGTTGATAATAGTATTGATGAAGCTTTGGCTGGTTATGCAACTGATATTCAGGTTATTATTCACCTTGACAACTCAATTACTGTAATAGACGATGGACGCGGTATTCCTGTAGATATGCATGAAGGAGAAGGAAAACCTGCCGTCGAAGTAGTATTAACTGTACTTCACGCTGGCGGCAAGTTTGATCACGATGCATATAAAGTTTCAGGCGGTCTTCACGGTGTTGGAGTCTCGTGCGTAAATGCCTTAAGCGAATGGCTTGAAGTTGAAGTGCATAGAGATGGATCAGTTTATCATATCAAATTTGAAAGAGGTCATGTTGTTAAAGAATTAACAAAAATACGCTCTACCACTACCACAGGAACTACAGTTACATTTAAGCCTGATAAACTAATCTTCACTGAATCTGTCTATATTTGGGATATTTTAGCAAGCCGCTTAAGGGAGTTAGCCTTCTTAAATAAGGGCATTAAGATTAAATTAACAGATGAGCGCTGTGAGTCAGGAATCAGAGAAGATAATTTCCACTACGAAGGTGGTATTGCTGAATTTGTAAAACATCTTAATACGAATAAGCAAGTGCTTCATCCAAACGTAGTTTATTTACATGGGAACAAAGAAACGGTCGATGTGGAAATAGCCATGCAGTATAACGATGGATTCACGGAAACTATTTTTAGCTATGTAAATAATATAAATACAACTGAAGGCGGGACACATCTTACAGGATTTCAAACATCTCTTACTAGGTCATTAAACACCTATGCAAAAAATGCAAATCTTATTAAAAATGAAAAGGGCATGACAGGAACAGACGTAAGAGATGGATTGACAGCAATAATAAGCGTTAAGGTTATTGATCCTCAATTTGAAGGTCAAACTAAAACAAAGCTAGGGAATAGTGATGTAAGAGGAATAGTAGAATCAATTGTAAATGATTCTTTTGGCGCATTTTTAGAGGAAAATCCATCCACAGCAAGAGAAATAATAAACAAAGCTCTTTTAGCATCTAGGGCACGAGAAGCTGCCAGAAAAGCTAGAGAGCTTGTGCAGAGAAAAGGAGCACTTGAAGGCTTTTCCTTACCTGGAAAATTATCAGATTGTTCGGAAAAACAGCCTGAAAAATGTGAAATTTATATTGTTGAAGGTGATTCTGCTGGCGGTTCAGCCAAACAGGGAAGAGACAGCTCCTTTCAAGCAATTTTACCGATAAGAGGTAAATTGTTGAACGTAGAAAAATCTAGAATTGATAAAATTTTGGAAAATAAAGAAATCCAGTCTCTTATTTCAGCGATAGGATGCGGTGTAGGTCAGGATGATTTTGATGTTACGAAAGCTAGGTATCACAGAATTGTAATCATGACAGATGCTGACGTTGACGGCTCGCACATCCGAACATTACTTTTGACTTTTTTCTTTAGACAGATGAAACAGCTGATCGAATCAGGGTATGTCTATATAGCTAATCCACCTCTTTTTAAGGTTAAGAGAAAAACAAAAGAAAAATATATAGATACAGAGGAGCAGCTTGACAGGTATTTAATAGAATTAGGATGCGATGATATTGAGGTTGTCAGAATATCAGACGGAACAATTATAGGTAAAGAAGTTTTAAATGAATTATTAAGTTATGTTAATAGGGCCAACCAAATAATTACTGGCTTAAGAAGACATGGTATAGATCCTGATTCTTATTTTTTATCAGTTAATAACGGAAAATTCCCTACAGCAAAAATCAAAGTTAGAGAAAACGATGGAGTAATAACAGAAGTTTATGCATTTTCTGACATAGAGGAAAAGAAGATTGTGGAAGAGGCAGAACAACGGCTTATAACTTATGATGAAGGTGTGGACAATTCGGGCGATTCTGCAAAATATAAGTTTAGTAATTTAATTGAAACAACTAATGTTTTTGAATCTAAGCTGTGTGAAGAGCTCTCTTCTGATATGATGGTGTATGCTTTGGACATTAAAACACTTTTTGTAGGTGAAAGCAATATATTTAAGGTTAATGCCGGTGATAAAGATTATTTCATTAAAACGCTTAATGAACTTTTTGACAATGTTAAGAAAATAGGACGTCAGGGATTACAAATTCAGCGGTATAAAGGTTTGGGTGAAATGAATGCAGAACAGTTGTGGGAAACTACAATGGACCCTGCATATAGAAAGATGATTAAGGTAACAATGGAAGATGCTTTTCAGGCAGAAAGAATGTTTACGCTGCTTATGGGTGATGACGTAGAACCTAGAAGAGAATATATTGAAAAATATGCAGCAGGGGTGAAAGATCTTGATATTTAAATTTACAAAAAAATCTTTTTGGCTATTTTTAGCTATTTGTTTATTTTCAATTATTCTTGCTGGTTGTTGTAAAACGTGCCTTTTATCTAGATCGGAATTGAGTAGTATTAAGGAAGTTAGCTCTTATGGCTATCAAAATTCTACTCAACTTACAGCAGGCAATAAGTCCGCGGTGATTATACCATACAAGAGTGGAGAAATTGTTGATTATTCTATAAACGATGAAAATATTTTCAATTCAAAAGAGCCAACTTGTCTTTTACTGACACTGGATGATACAAAAGCTAAAAGTTTTCCTTTTATCTCCTCAACAAATAAAAATGGTCTCTCTTACAAAAGATCAGTTGATGATGTAAGTGTGATTCATTCGTTTGATATGAATTTTAATAATGGTGATTTATTTGAAACTTATGAAGTTAATAATAAATCTGAAAAAACTTTTTCTTCGTCAGCTAAATTGAATATCAACTTGACTGGACACGGTTTTATTTTACTTCCTAATGACATTTCCATTATGTCACACAATAGCTTTATATCGTCAGACTACGATGAAATTGAAAAATGTATCTCTGAGCATGAAGATAATTTTATTATTAATTCATCAAAATTAGTAGGGCATTCATTTAATGTGAAGCCTAATAGCGGTTGGTTTGCGTATGTTAACAAACACTCTATACTGCTCGTTAATTACAGTACATTTACACGAAGCAAAATTCCCCTTGAGTCTAAATTAACTATTTCTGCAGATAAAAATGGAGTTCATGTAACCGTTACCAGCAATACATTTCAGATAATGCCTGAAAGTCTACACTCGAAAAAGATCAAGTATGTAATAGTTGAACTAAAGAGTGATGTCGAGACTGAAACAGAAATGATTGTTGCTTTAAAAAAAATTGGAATCCCGCCATTACTTTCAAGGTAAATACCAGTTGCTAAATATCCAAAGAAGAATCATTCATAACACTTTGAATTTCTGGAGATGAAAATATCTCTTCCAACTTTAATTTATATTTTTTTTGAGACCTGCCTTCTATTTTAAATTCAGGATTGATAACCATTGTTGCATGTGCCAAATGATATATATATTTTCCTAATTCAAAGTCAGATATCACATTTGCATTATAACCTCTCAATAAAAGCTGAAAGTATAACTCTTTTGCGCATGTCATACCTTTGTCTACATCCATTGCAAATTTTAAATCCTCTTTTTTAAGAGTGTAAGTCCTATAAAGAGCACAAATAGCTCTTATGTAAAATTGATATTTTCTTGGATCTGAACTCTTGTATTTTTTTATCCACAGCTTGTAATCTGTTAACTTTTTAAATTGTACCTGCCAATTTGGTTTTAAGTCCAATTTTCCTGAACCAGTACATGCCGTATTTGGTTTTTTATTAATTTGTTCAACAAGCCAAGATAACCATCCGACTTGTCGAATAAATGTATCTGTATGCATTGCTAAAAAGTATTCTGTATCACATTCGTTCAACCCTATATCCAAAGCTGTACCGTGCGCCATAGAACCTGACATATTTATACCAGGACGCTCTATAAGTTTTATGTACGGAACACTTCTTAAATATTCCAAAGAACTATCTGCAGAGTTATTATCAACAACTATAATTTTATATGGATAAGTCGTATACTTTCTGATACTTCTAAGACAGAGGCGAGTAAGCTCTTCAGTTTTATAGTTTACAATACATATTGTTACAATATCCTTCCTGAAATCATTCATAATAATACCATTGCCATTGTCAAACATTATAAATTAAAAATAACTTATTGAAGATTTCATACTATCGTTAAGCTTATAATTACTGTTATGCTTGTGAATCTCTTCAGTAATTTTTACAGCTAATCTTAATGCTTCAAGTCCTTTTTTCCCTGATACTTTTAGCTCAGGTATTTCACCAGTTTCTATAGCAGTCAATGCGTTTTTTATAAAATTTTCAAGCTCATCTTGAAGGGCATTTCTATCTATCACAGGCACGATATTTTTCACGATTGCACCATCTTCTTTTGTACAAACATAGCCTGTTATATCATTGTAGTCCAAAGCAATGTATGCATCTGACTGGTATATTAACATTCGCCTGAGACTTCTGTCATAAACTCTGCTTGCCGTTACATTTGCCACACATCCGTTTTTAAATGTAATTCTAGCATTTGCAATATCTTCAGTTTCACTTAGTACAGGTATTCCTGCAGCCTCGACTTTTTCAACATTGCTTTTTACTATGTGAAGGATAATTTCCAAATCGTGTATCATTAAATCAGTCACAACGCCAACTTCAGTACCTCTTGGATATGAGCCTGGTCTTTGAGGAGGATATGGTGCTAATCGCCTAGCTTCTATAAATCTTACATCAGCAATATTAGAGTCTATAAAACTCATTGCAGGATTGTATCTTTCTGTGTGTCCTACTTCGAGAACAACGCTATTTTCTTCGGCAAGAGCTACAAGTTCTCCTGCTTCTTGAACTGTTGCCGCAAGAGGCTTTTCGATAAGAATATGTTTTTTCATCTTTAATAACGGTACTGCTATTTTGTGATGAAGCGTTGCTGGCACTGCTATACTTAGCCCTTCGCATTCTTCTGCAAGCTCTTCTATTGAGGCGAAAACTTTAGTTTCGAATTCATTGGCTATTTTTTGTGCAGTTTCTAGATTGGCATCATAAACACCTATTAAATCGGCATTTGAGCTTTCTCGATAAAGTCTTGTGTGATGCCTTCCTAAAGCCCCTACACCAACTACTCCAACCTTCAATTTTCTATTCAACGTGATACCTCTGCATTCAGTATATTTATATTAATTATCAGCATACTTATTTATAATAGCATCTTCCATCATTTTTTTCGAATACACGAATAAAATTTGAAGAACGAATGAGGGCTTTGAAAGTTAAAATAATTATTTTTTAAAAAAAATATTAATTTTATTTGCATTTGTGCACGTGTGCATTATCTTAACAGCATAATAAAATTATTTAACATAAACTGAGTGACAGTAGAAAGGAATAAGAAAAATGAGAAACGAGACATTTAAAAAAATATGGAATTCATATAATGAATCAATGAATAATTATGGACAAGCTTTACTTAGATGCCATGGTTTAAATAATAATTCAAGCAATGACATTTAATTAATATTCACATATAATCTCAAAGCCAAGCAGTTTTTCCTCCCCCTTTCTGCTTGGCTTTTATTTTTTGCCCTTAAAACCTATTGAACAAAGGCGTTTAAATATAATGAAATTTGGTGCTGTTGTTTTTTAGCCAGTTTTTTGAAATTTTATAATCTGGAAGTATTACGTCAACAAAATCCCAAAATTTTTTAGAGTGATTTAACTCTTTTAAATGGGCAAGTTCATGCACTATTACATAGTCTATCACTTCAGGAGGAAGCATTATCAATCTCCATGAGAAGTTAATACTACCTGATGCCGAACACGATCCCCAGCGTTTCTTTGCAGAGTTAATAGAAACGCTTGTAACTGTGAGCGCAGATGCATTAGCCAAGGCCATTGTTCTTATGGTTAAATAATCAGTTGCTTGCTTTTTGTACCAATCTATTAAGAGCTTGCTAATATAAGGCAGATATGACTCATTAATATAAAAAGCACTATCAAATTCAACATGTTTTTTTTTATCGAATGAGGGCAAAAGTGCGTATTCGCAACCTAGATAGTAGAATGTTTCACCAAAAATAAACTCCTTTTTAGTTGGAACTTTGCTCTTTAATATATTCTGCTTTTTTAATATCCAATCACGTTTTTCAGTTAGTATTTTTTCTATCAAAGATGTTTGGATATGCTGAGGAATTCGCAATATAACTTCTCCGTGAGAATTAATCTCAATTGCGATTGAACTTCTTCTGCTTTTTATTATTTTATCTATTTTAACATTTGAAATTAACATATACCGAAGGTATTCCAAAAATTGGTTAATTTACGATAAAACAGCTTCAGATTTGGTGTTAGCTTTTCTAAAACCTAGGTTATGGGTACAATTGAAATTTCGTTAAAGGTAGTTAAAAATTGCCTCAGTATTGGAATTTTTATAAAAAAACAGCATCTACTGAGGTGTTACAGCAAATTTAACAATTAAAGACCTTTGACTTCTTCTTGCTTGTGTGATTTTGGAAGAATAACCTTAAGGTGCAGCTCTTTTAACTGCCTTTCCGTAACTTCAGAAGGAGCAGCCATCATAAGATCTTGTGCCTGTTGATTGAACGGAAATGCAATTATTTCTCTTATGTTAGGCTCATCTGCCAAAATCATAACCATTCTATCAACTCCTGGGGCAATTCCACCGTGTGGAGGAGCTCCAAATTTAAATGCATTTATCATTCCTGCAAATTTAGAATCAACTGTTTCTTTCCCGTAGCCTGCAATTTCAAAAGCTTTGTACATAATTTCAGGTTTATGATTCCTTATTGCTCCGCTTGATAATTCTATACCGTTACATACTATATCATACTGATATGCTAGAATATCCAACGGATTTTTTCCATTAAGAGTTTCCATTCCGCCTTGAGGCATAGAAAATGGATTATGACTAAAAACTATGCTTCCTGTTTCTTCATCTTTTTCAAACATAGGGAAGTCTATTATCCAGCAGAATTTATAAGAATTATTGTCAATTAAATCTAATTTTACTGCAAGTTCTGTACGTACTTTCCCTGCAATTTCGCAGGTTTTTTGTTCTGTATCAGCAATGAAAAATATTACATCACCATTACTGATATCTGCAAAACCTTTTAGTGACGTTATTTCATCTTTAGTTAAAAATTTCACTATCGGACTTTTTTCAGAGCCATCAATATCCCAAATAATATAACCTAAGCCTTTTGCCCCAATGGATTGGGCAAATTTTACCATATCATCAAAAAACTTGCGTGGCCTAGAAGATATGTTTGACACCTTTATTGCTCTGACTACACCGCCAGCTTTTACAGTTCCGCTGAATGCGTTGAAGCTGCAATTTTCAAAGATGTGTGAGACATCGATAATTTCAAGCGGATTGCGTAAATCAGGTTTGTCCGAACCAAACTTCTTCATTGCATCTCTGTAAGCAATTCTTGGGAATGGGGCTTCGGTCATTTTTTTAGTTCCGAACTTATTAAAAATATCAACAAAAAGATTTTCCATAGCCGTGAACACATCCTCTTGCGTAACGAAACTCATTTCTACATCAAGCTGATAGAACTCGCCAGGTGAACGGTCTGCTCTTGCATCTTCATCTCGAAAGCATGGTGCTATCTGAAAATATCTGTCGAATCCTGCAACCATGAATAACTGCTTAAATTGTTGAGGTGCTTGCGGAAGGGCATAAAATTTTCCAGGATGAAGCCTGCTTGGAACTAAATAATCTCTTGCACCTTCAGGAGAACTACTGGTTAAAATAGGAGTTTGCAGTTCAAAAAATCCCATCTCGGTCATTTTTTGGCGAATCCCAGCTATTACAGCACTTCTTAATAGTATATTATTGTGCAGTTTTTCTTTACGAAGATCGAGAAATCTGTATTTAAGTCGAAGATTTTCTGGGGCACCGTCGTCTTTTGAAATCTGAAATGGTAGGACTGACGATTCTCCTAATATTTCCATTTCTTCGGCTGCTATTTCAATTTTTCCAGTTGATAATTTGGGATTGATTGTTGATTCAGATCGTGGAATAACTTTACCAGAGAAGCAAATAACAGATTCTAGTCTCCAGTGTTCAAGAGTTTTATAAAAATCCATTTTGGGATTTATTACGATTTGCACGAGACCTGTATAATCTCTTAAGTCAATAAAAATTATTCCGCCATGATCTCTAACACTGTTAACCCATCCTGCGGCTTTTAC
>Ga0080064_1005441_pt1 | contig 14914 bp, 18 predicted proteins | sample Subgrocontami54m_FD_69260 | JGI IMG/M metagenome (GOLD analysis project Ga0080064, IMG submission 69260) | Subsurface groundwater microbial communities from S. Glens Falls, New York, USA - GMW46 contaminated, 5.4 m (SPADES assembly) (version 2) ...
CTCGTGCGCCGGAAGCCGACTCAACGAGCGCCCTCGCCGACCACGACGAACGGTGCCCAGTTCGCGGGATGTGCGTTGCCGCCGCCGGCCGCGATCAGCGCCAACATGGAGAGGCGCAGGGCCTCGGCGCGGCCGATCTTGGGGTCAGCCTCGAGCTCGTCGAAGGTCTTGGTGATGAGCGCCACCGTGGCCTCGGAATTGACCGCCCAGTGCGACACGAGCAGGGCGCGGGCTCCCGCGTAAAAGAAGGCGCGGGCAAGCCCCGACAGCGCCTCGTCGGACCCCAGATCGTCGCTACCGCCGGCCGCCGTGTTGCAGGCAGACAGCACGACCCAATCAGCGTCGAGTTTGAGCTGTGCAACCTCGGAAGCGGTGAGCAGCCCATCGTCCTCCTCGCTCGGCCGTCCGGGCGGCGTCAGGATGAGCGCAGGCTCCGCTCTGGAGCCGACCATTCCGGACTCGCGGGCGAGCAGTCCGTGCGTGGCGAAATGCACGACGCGGGCGTTGGCCAGCGCCCCGCCGGCGGACAGCGACTTGATCGCCTTCTCGGTGGCCTTGTCGCCGAGATGGACGGCGGCCTGCGGCGCCCCGGTCGATCGCGCCACCGCACAAAGCTCGTCGGCGGTCTCGGGCAGCGGATACTGGCTGCGGATCAGCTCGACGTCAGCGAGATTGCCGCGAAAGAATCGTGACAGCGGTGCTCGCACCGTGCGGCTCGCCACACGTATCCCTTCGGGCGCTTCCTTTGGACAGCTTTGCCGCTCCCAAGCACGCTTATCGCTGCCGGTGGGGCCGACGAGCAATGGATTGCCGAAGCCGATGAAGGGCTGCGCCGCCTTGCTCGCCTTGGCGAACTGACGCAGCGCCTTGAGCGAGGCCGCCGACGGCAGGATTGAGATCGCGTGGCGCCGGGCAAGCCATGCCGCATCGGCATAGCCAGCCGCATCGGCGGGGATCGCCGTCGTCGGTTTTTCTGTGACGAGAGCTTGGAACGGTATGGCAGTGAGGGCCCCCGATGGCACGATCAACAGGTGCTTGTCCTTGATCAGGTCCTCGATCGGGCCGAACAACGTCACGTACAGCGCATGCGCCCGGGCAAGATCGAAGGGCAGCGGCTTGCCGGCAGCGACCTCGGCGGGGTTGGGTGCGGCAGGGAGGACACGGGCGCAGCGCGGTCCGCCTTCCCAGGCTGCATGGTCGAGGCCGCAGCGCAGTGCGGCGACGCTGTCGATCAGAGATTTCGAGCCGAAACTGCTGCGGGCCCAGCGCACACCTGTCTTGGTTACGGCCCAGACAAAGGTCTCCTCAGCGATCGGCGGCGCGGACTCCGTGTCGAAGAACACAAGCAGCGCCTCGTTCGCGGCCAGCTGCGCCTGCGCTGCTTCGATGCTCAATGCCTCCGGATCGGCGAGCGCCGAGTAGTCGGGAAACTCCTTCGTTAATCGCTTGTCGATCTCGCCGATCCTCTCATCGATAGCCGCGAGCCGTGCACTCAAGGCCTGTTGGCCGGCTGCGTTTCTGCGGCCGGATGGCTCGGATCGGGCTTGGATCAGGAGCTTTTCTTTTTCCTGCCATTCAGCGGCCAGGTCCTGGCGTTGCCGGATCAGCTGCGCCAGGGTGCTATCGCCCTTGGCCAGCCGCGCCGCCATTTGCGCGAGCGAGGCGGCGGCCTCGGAGCCTTGTGCCGATTGCCCAGCTTGGAACGTCGTACGCGTCAACTCGGGCAGCCGCGCGATCTCTCGCTCGCCCAGCTTATAGGCAACCTTGATCCACTCCGCGAACCGCCTCCGTGCTCTTGTCGCCTCGCTCTCGACCTTGCCGGTCAGGGCTTGGCCTATCGTGTCATTGCCGCGCCTGGATCGGCGGATCGTCATCTCAGCGCTGCGTCGATAGGTGGCTTCTGCGTCCACGAACTTATTCTGTAGGCGATACGCGACCGCGAGGTTGGACAGCGCCGTGCCGACATCGGGATGATCAGAGCCCAGGCTCTTCTCCCAAATCGCTAGCGCGCGTTTGTAGTGCATCTCTGCATCTGCGTACCGGCCCAACTGGTGATAGAGCGCGGCCAGATTGTTGTTGGGTGCACCCAGAGCAACGTTGTCTGGCCCCAGCGCCCTTTCCCTGATGCTGAGCGACCGCTTATAGAGCGGCTCGGCCTCCCTGAACCTTTTTTGCGAATCGTAGATGGCGGCAAGATTGCTCATCGTCTGGCCGACATCGGGATGGTCGGGGCCCAGGAGCCTCTCGCGAATGGCGAGCGAGCGCTTGTAAAGCGACTCGGCGTCATTGAACCGCTTCAGGTGAAAATAGATCGTCGCGAGATTATCGACAGCAGCACCGACATCCCGGTGGTTCGGCCCCAGCACCTTCTCCGAAATGGCGAGGTCACGTTTGGCGTAGCGCTCGGCCTCTGTATACCGGCCCTGCCGCTGATAGAGCTGCGCAAGTCCGAACAACGAGTTCGCGACCTCAAGGCTCTCGGGACCATGCGCCTTCTCCCGGATCGCGAGCCCTCGCCTGAAGAGAGGCTCTGCCTCTGAGTAGCGGCCTTGCGCAGAGAGGAGCAGGGCAAGGTTGTTGAGGGATTGTGCGACGTCCGGGTGATTGGCACCGTGAGCCTTCTCCCGGATCGCAAGTGTGCGCCGGAACAGCGGCCCGGCCTCCGCGTGCCTCCCCTGATCCTGGTAGGACCCAGCCAAATTGTTGAGCGTTGCCGCCACGTCAGGGTGATTGGGCCCCAATGCCTTTTCGCGCACTGCGAGCGCTCTCTTGTACAGCCGCTCGGCATCGGCGTAGCGGCCTTGAGCATTATGCAGGTAGGCAATCAAATTGATCCAAGCTGCGGAGCTTGGGTGCTCAGCGCCAAATCGGCGCTCGACGAGCGAAAGCGCACGCTGAGCCGTTGCGAGGGCTTCGTTGTACTTGCCTGCCTTAATCAACTCCTGGACCTGTCGATTGAACGCGGACAATTCGTCGTTGGACTGCGCAAAGGTCGGGTTTGGTGGCAGCGCCGCAAAGACCGACAGCAACAACAAAAGAGCCAAACGAAATCGGAACGCTGGCATTTCGGCCTCCAGCATCGAAGGCATAAATTCTAGCTTACGGGCGATGGAGGAACCAGCCCGCGACTGACCGGAATGGGTCAAATTCGGTAAGGCTCTGAAAGAGCGCGATTTTGCCGCGGCCTGGGAGGCGCTGGCCGAGCGCGATCGCGCGATGAAGGATGCCGAGCAGGAGATCGCCAACGGGCGCCGTGACCTCAGGGCCGAATAACGCGCCGAAACCCGCGAGCGCCAGGATGACGCCTGCGCCGCGCTCTATGACGAGCGTGCGCTCGCCTACGCCCGCATCAAGGAGCGGCAGAAGGAGGAGAGAAGCGAGCTCAAGGAGCTGCAAGCCGTGCGTGCCGGCCATGAACCCTACGACAAGGATCGCCTCATTGAACTCGTGACCGAGCCCGTCGACGAGCGCCTTGCCGATCGCTCAGCTAAAGACGCCCCGGACCGGTCTCCTGACGCTCGTGATGCGCTCGCTCAATCCAGGGAGCCCGAGCTCACCCCGGATGCAACCCCTTCGCCAGAGCTCATCGAGCAGCGCCTGGCCGAACGCGAGGCTGACACCGGCCGCGGCGCTACCCATAGCGACGCCGCCGCCGACACGGGCGAGGCAGTCGCCGGCGGCATCGGCAAGATTGCCGAACTCGCAGCCGAAAAGGCCCTCGACCGGGCCCGGGACGAAGCCGAAGCCCTGCGCCAGCCGCAGCGCGAGAAGGAAGACGCCGAGCGGCGTTACGCCCACCACGAGCAGCAGCGTTCGGCCACCGACACCTTCGACAGCTTCTTCAATGAAAACGCCGAGCGCCTGCGGCGCGAGGAGGAGGAACGGCGCCAGAAGAGAAACGACCGCGATCGCGAACGGTGAATATTTCCATGCTGAATCAATCCCGCGCCGAATCCGTCCGCGCTTTCCCTCGCAAACTTTTTTCGCCTGCGATTCGACTCACCTTGCGTCACGGACGACCCAGGATTCTCACCGGACTCCATTTTCGCTACACCATCACGTCTCTGATGCAAAAAAAAGCTGCGCTCGCCCGCTCGCCAACGCAGCTTGCTCTATGCCACGCCCGCGCAAAGACGATCCTCGCTACCACCAGGTGAATGTGCGCTTCACCGCGCGCGAGCTCGTCCGCATCAACCACCACGCCTCGCTTGCCGGCAAGACTCTCACAGATTTCGGCCGCACTGTCAGGCTGCGCCGGCCGCGGCCCCGCTCTAAACTTGCCCCTGCCACTGTCTCGCTACCGGCCAAGCGCCTGCGCCGAACGCTCTCGCAGCGTCACAAGCAGGCCTGGGCAGCCGCGGCGGCCACAATCGAAGGGTCCCGCCCGGCCAGGGCGCCACCGCCGGCGAACAGCCGGGGCCCGGTGCTCGATGTGCTCCGGCGCTAGCACATCAGGTCCAGCAGATCATTGCGGCATTGCTGACGAAGAAATGAACGTTGTTGATCCAGCAGTTCTCATTATGACCTCCTCGATCTGGCTGAAGCCTGACGTCCTCGCCGGTATCGAGCCCATCGCGCGCGTGATGCTGAGCAAGACGTCGACCATCCCGATCGTCATGTTTAATTCGAGCGACCCGATCGCTGCCGGGCTGGTCAAGAGCCTTTCGCATCCGGGTGGCAACGTGACCGGCGTTTCCATGCAGTGGGCTGAGCTGAGGCCGAAGCATATCGAGCTATTGCGGGAAATTCTTCCCAGCCTAGCCCGCGTTGGCCACTTGCACGATACGAATGTTCCAGCCTCGAAGTTGGCCGAGCAAATCACGCGGCAAGCCGCACAGAACCTGGGAATTGCGTACGTCCCTTTCTATGCTACCAACCGCGCGGATCTCGATCGAGCACTTGCTGAAATGGAGGAGCGGCGGCCGGACGCACTGATATACGGTGGCGGGTCGGGCCTGTTCTTTGGACTTGAACAGGGAATCATCGAAAAGACCTTCTCTCAGCATTATGGCCATGAGCTGGATCGGCTTCGGAGCAAGTCTGGAGCGTCGTCCAGGCGCCACAAGTAACTTGGAGCAACTAGAGCGTGTCAGCCCTGCCCGACATCGTCCGACTCAACATCAAGCTCGACGACGTAAAGCCAACCGTGATGCGGCGGATCGACGTTCCGATCGACATCAGTCTCGATTCCCTGCACGAGATGATCCAGGCCGTCATGCCTTGGGGGAACTATCACGGCTACGGTTTCCACGTGCGCGACACATATTGGGGCATTCCGCCCCCGCCGGATTTCGATTTTGGCTTTCCGGTGCGCGACGCTACTCAGACCACGCTCGCCGAGGCTCTCGCGGAGCCGAATTTCAAAGCGCTCAGATATACCTACGACTTTGGCGACGACTGGCGCCACACCATCAAGGTCGAGCGGCGCTTCTCGGCGGAGCTGTGGGAAGAGTTTCCCCGCCTGATCGACGCCAAGGGGCGCTGCCCTCCGGAGGACGTAGGCGGACCCTGGGGCTACGCCGAGTATCTCGCAGCGATGTCGGATCCCGCGCATGCGCGTCACGCCCAGTTGGTGGGCTGGCTCGGTCGCCGCGATCCGAACGAGATCGACCGCGCGGCAATGGAGACCGCACTCTCGCGTTTCGTGCGGCGGCGGACGCACGTCCAAGGACGCGGCACGAGGCGTGCCTGAAGAACGAAGCGAGGAGGCTCGCACATGCCAGCGCCGAAAAAGCAGAACCGACATGGCGCGATGTGAAGGCCGAGCTTGACCGCTTCGACCGCGCGGGCCTGTTAGGGCTGATCAAAGATCTGTATGGCGCGAGCCGGGACAACGAAGCGTTTCTCTACGCGCGGCTTGGCCTCGGCTCAGACCCGCTGGGGCCTTATAGGAAGACAATATCTCGCTGGATCTGCCCGGACTTGATCAAGGGGCAGAATGTCTCCGTCGCAAGCGCCAAGAAGGCAATCTCGGACTACAAGAAGGCCATCGGGCTCCCGCAGGGTGTGGCTGAGCTTTCGGTCTTCTACTGCGAGGAGGCTCTTAGCTTGTTGTCGTGGTGCGGCATGGATGATGCGGGGTACTATGCAGCCCTTGTGCGCATGTTCGAACAGGCGCTGACCGCCGTGGAGAGGCTGCCTGCCTCGCAGCGTGCGTCCTTTTACGAGCGCCTCGACCCACTAAGATCAAAGGCCGGTAATCTCGGCTGGGGCGTGCAGGACGAGTTCGACGAGCTTTGGCACACGATAATGCAAAGAGTCGGAATATGAATTACGCGGTGGGCGCCGTAGCCCAGCAGAAACACCATGATCTCGTGAAGAGCACGCGGGGCGGCCCGGCAATGCGCGTTTCGGTCGACAACTTCCGCGACGATCCGATGTTCCATAGGATCGAGTGCGTAGTTGCAGACCTGTTCGCCAAGGGCAACGTCGTGGCGCCGGTCGATGTGCTGGTCGGCATGGGCCTGCTGCGCCCCGAGCATCTCAACAATTGGCGGCGCGGTCGCGTGCCCTACCTAGAGCGCGTGGTCAACTGCAACCTGACCCGCTTGTCACGGCTGCTGCGTATCCTGCGCTTCCACGCCCACGACCTGAACCGCAAGCCCTCTGCGACGGTATACAAACGCTACGGCAAAAGGCCCCAAGCAACTGCTGCGCTTCAGCAAAACCGGCGACGGAGGCCTCGACGCAGCCTACGCGACGCATTTCGTATGGCCGGGCAAGCGGCCGTTCGGTTCGGTCGAACCGAGCCGGCGCCACTGACCGACGCGCTGTGATCGCGCGCGCGTGGTGTGCTCCTGTGCCTAGGCGCGCAGCCGAAATGCGTCGACCTCAGCTCGGCGCCGAAAGGGGAACGTGCACTGAAGCGAGGCTCACCCCATCAAATTACACGCCAAATACGTCTCCGTCGGAGAGTCCGGCGACGAGTACTTCCAGGTCTCGTTCGATAGCGAGCCCCCCAGCGACGATGACTTTGATCTGTCGGGGCCGGATCACCCCTATCTCATCGTTCAGCGTCAGTTTGAGGACGATGACGGCGGCGTCTGCTAAATCGAGACCCACGATCACGATGCCTGCACCGGCCACTTCCGCCTGCGGCTCATCGAGTTCACGCCTACACGTCTCGCCTTTGAAATCGCGAGGACGGACCACAAGTACGTCGAGGTGACCTACAACCTTGACGCGAAGCAGTTCGGTGACGTGAAGCGCATTGTGCACATCGTTTTTGGCTGGCAAGCTGAGGCGGCAACGGGCGCGTGGGGTTGCCTGGCCTCATGCCAGGCGAGATCGTGCCAATCGAAGCGTCGGACCTGTCCCAAAGGCGACCGCTCCTAGAGAATGCGCTCGCGCTGTCGCTCGCGGACGATGTCCGGAGTATCTTCGATTGCACCGTCATCTGGAGGCAGCCATGCCAGCCCGCATCATCGGTATGATCGGTGTCACCCCACCGACGCAGGAAGCGACCTTGCTCGTTATCGAGGGTGAGATTTCGCCCCCGTTTGTTGTGGAGTTTGCCCGGGCCCACGAGGCGGCCGGCTTCGACATGGTACTCGTCGGCTATTCATCGTCATCAGCCGAGGGCTTCCTCGTGGCAATGCACGCGGCCGGTCGGACCGAGCGGATGTCGTATCTTGTTGCTCACCGGCCAGGCTTCGTCGCCCCCACCCTGTTCGCCCGCAAGGTCGCAACTTTTGATCAGCTGACCGGCGGCCGCCTCGCGCTTCACATCATCACTGGCAAGACCGACGCCGAGCAAGAAGGCGACGGCGACTTCACGCCGAAGGCCGAGCGCTATCAGCGGGCGCAGGAATATCTGAACCTGATGAAGCGCACTTGGGCCGCCGATAGGCCGTTCGATTTTGATGGCCGATTCTACCGGGTCCGTGGCGCCCATTCCGATGTGCGCCCACTGCAGAAACCGCATCCGCTGATCATGTTCGGCGGCGCCTCCGAGGGCGCACTTGAAATGGGCGCAGCCGAGTGCGACGTGTTCGCGATCTACGCCGAGCCGCGCGCGACCACCGCAGAGCGCATTGCCGCATTCCGCGCACGTGCCGCAAAACACGACCGCACCGTTGGCTTCAACATGTCTGTCCGTCCGATCATCGCCGCGACGGAAGGGGCGGCGTGGGATAAGGCGAACCGCATCCTCGCCGGCCTGACAGGCAAGCTCGGCTGGGCCCGGCAGGAGGGTGTCCGCGCGCCCGTCGACAATGCCGGCCGGCGGCAGTTCGCCTTCGCGCAAGAGAAGGATGTTCACGACGAGCGCCTCTGGATGGGCATCACTAAAGCAACCGGGGCGCTCGGCAACACCTCCTGCCTCGTGGGTACCGCCGAGCAAGTGGCAGATGCGATCCTCGGTTACTACCGCCTCGGGGTCTCATCGTTCCTGATACGCGGCTTCGATCCGGTTGCCGACACGGCCGAGTTCGGCCGCGAGCTGATCCCGCGTATCAAGGCCGGCGCAATCGAGATCGACAAGCGGGCCACGCCCGCTGCGCCGGCTGGATAGCTGGCGGAGGCATTGCTGCAACCAACCAGACTTGCGCGGCAGTTTGGCTGAACGAAACGAGCGATGTCGTCTCTAACACGGCCCGGAAGACTTCGCGGCTGCAGCGGTTCTTTCTGCTTTCGGAGGTACTTGACACGGAGCCGGCGCGTCCTTCCCACTCCTGTAGTTGACCCAGAGGAGACCTCGGCTGCTAGCACCTCTTGCGATGCAGCATTCCCAGGCGCCGCATGCATTGAGATCTGATATCGTGTGCGCCACTGCTCAGCTTCCGGGAGGGTCATTGGATGAAGCGGCGGGAGTTCATCACCCTTCTCGGCGGCGCGGCCGCCACGTGGCCGCTATCATTACGGGCGCAGCAACCGGCGACGCCGCTGGTTGGCGTGATGTCCCCTCTGTCGGTCTCCACCGCGGCGCGCAATCTTTCGGCGCTTCGGGACGGCTTGCGTAAGTTGGGTTATACGGAGGGTCGGAACATCACAATCGAGTCTCGTTTCGCCGATGGAAAAGCCGAGCGCTTCTCCGCGCTCGTGGCCGATCTGGTTGCTCTTAAACCTGCTGTAATTCTTGTGGGGTCAACTGAGGTGTCTCCCGCTGTCGAAATGCCGCGCCGCTTTCCAGTAAGTGTCAAAATCGACGGAGGGGTTAGGATCGCCCCCGCCGCAACGACCAAAACACTTGCAAGCCAGCTCCGCCTTGAGCGCCGCTTCAGTCATCTGATTCTTCTTCATTTTCATTTCATCCATGTCGGCGCCACTGCAGCCCAACCCTGCTCTCAACGCATCTCGTTGCGCTGTCGCCGCCTCGAGGGAAGCAACCAATACGATCGCGCTGATTAGGCAGACATGGCCTTTAATGGAACGTTCCTGCCACATAAACCAACCCCATTGATGCTGCGTCTATCACGTCACTCGTCGAGCTCTCGGCTTTGAGTTTCGCAAAATCGTGATATCCCTGTTGAAATGTAAGATATCGCTCGACTTCGGTCCCGTGATGGTCATGATGTAGTGTTGCGGTGTCGCCGAGTCCAAAAAACATTTCGGCCAATTCGACGGCGCCAGTTTTTCGCTCGAGCCCGCGCCACTGCATATACGCTCCCGCAAGATAGTCCGCATGAAGTTCAACAAACTTGACCTTACCTTTGAGAGGCTTTGTAAGAAAGTCAACCGTCCGCCATGTTACTTGAAAGCGATGACCCATTCGTGCGCCAATATTCCGGAAATTCGTAAAAAAAGGTTCCCGGCCAGTTTGAAATTGGCCAAAACCCAAAGCGATGTTGAGCGTGTCGATGAAAATCTGGGACTGATTACTTCCAACATCGATGAAGAGCGGGGATCGCTTCGCCGGTTCCGTCCAACAAACCATTCGCTTCCATCAAACACTCCTTCACCAGAACGCCGCACGCGCGGCTGCCACCGCATGAGCGCCAGGGCTCATGCGGATACGGATCAGGTTTGGGAATGCCCGGAAAAAGCCCTTACAAGTCAGTGGGCGGTTTTGCCAGGTTTGGGAAAGATAAGCCCTTGAAAACCAAGAATTTTGGTGCCCAGGGGCGGAATCGAACCACCGACACCGTGATTTTCAGTCACAGCCACTGCGTGGCTGTAAAAAGAAAAGAAAAACACGGGACGTGGGGGGCTCTGCCCCCTTCGCTCGCGTCTCGCTGAGGCTCGACGCTCGCTCCCCCGGCTCCATCTGCGCACCGCGCGCAGCTCTGGAGTCCGCCATGCTCTCCCTCTCCAACCTGCTCGACCTCTACCTCGTGCAACGTGCCGACCTACGCAGCCTCCCTGCCCAACGGGCCGCCTTCGAGCGTCACGTGGTCCCGGCTCTGGGCGCGGTCCCGGTAACCGCACTAAAGCGGTCGCAGATCGCGGCAATGCTCGACCACTGCGCCACGCGAGCGGGTCCGGTGATGGCGGACAGGACGCTCGCCTATCTGCGCGCCGCCCTGAATTGGTACGAGGCGCGAACTGACGATTGGCGCTCTCCCTTGGTCCGGGGGATGGCCAGGGCCGGAGCGCGCGAGCGGACCAGGGTCCTCGATGACTGCGAGCTTCGTTCGGTCTGGACCGCGACTGCGGATGGCGCGCCATTCAGCCGGCTGGTCCGCGTGCTGCTGCTGACTGGCCAGCGAAGGGGCGAGGTGGCCGGCATGATCTGGAGCGAGTTGGACCTTGCAGGGCGGCTCTGGACCATCCCGGAGGCGCGGTTCAAGTCAGGGCAGGCGCATATGGTCCCCCTGAGCGAGCCGGTCCTGGAGCTGCTCTGGGTCGAGCCCTGGGGCTCGGCTTCGCCTCGCCCTGGTCGCTACCTATTCGGTACGACCGGCGGACTGCGGCCCTTATCCGGGTTCGGCAAGCCGCTGGTGCGACTACACGCGCGCTCACGGACCAGGGGGTGGCGGCTGCACGATCTACGCAGAACGGTCCGGACGCGCATGGCCGCCCTCCGGGTGCCACACGCGGTGGCGGAGTTGGTCTTGGGCCACGGCAAGCGCGGGCTGGCCCGCGTGTATGATCAGTACAGCTATCTTCCGGAGATGAGGGAGGCGCTGGAGCGCTGGTCCCAGGAGTTGGCGCGGATTGTGGGCTAGGGTGAGCGACCCCTGGCCTCGCCCTCGTGCCGCTGAGGCGGCACTTCGGGCGGACTATCCGGGTGCGGCTGGGAGTCCCTAGGAGAGTCAGGGAGTCCCATCCTGGGGTCGGGAGCCCATCCCCTGGGGGAAAAGCCCCGGCCCTGTTGGGCGCTCCTGGGGCGCTCAGCGCACCCTGCAATCTGGGGGGAGTCCAGGACCCTGACGGGGTCCCCCTCGGGCCTCGCTCGTGTGTCCGCTATGCCCCCACCCTCTGCCGTAGTGCTGGTGTGCGAGCGACGGTGAAAACGTGCCACAACCCGACATTAATGCCAGTGCATCATCGCGCGCCTCCCCAACCACAGGGACGCTACGAGCCCAGCCTTAACCTGTGGCCTGCCGCAACGGTGGATGCCCGACCCTAACATCGTCGATCAGCTTGTTGAGAACGCTGTGCAGCCCTGCCGTGACTTCGGTATCGCCGTCACGCCTACGGGCTTCGGCAGCGGCGTGTAGAGCGTCCACCACGTCTTGAGCACGGACAGCGCCGCTCTTGTCGAGCACGCGCACGAGGGCGCAGTAGGCGTCGAGCATGGCAAGCGCATAGTTGGCGTCTGCCTGGGTGGCCATGGCGGTATCCTTGTGCTTTGACGGAAGCCAGCAGCATGCCTCCCAAAGTAGGCTACAAGCAGGCGACGCTACCTAGCCCCACCATCCCCTGAGCATCGGGTTCTCTTTCAGGTAGCGCTCTATCGGAAAATCTGGCGCTGCTTGCTGCAAGTATGTCCGTTGGGCAGACTTCCGAAGTCGGCGGGGCATGGCTATTGGTCCAGGCGTTGGGAAGAACAACGTGCGCAACTCGCTCTCAACCGCAATGAGAGCCTGGGCGAGCCACGTCTCAAAGTAGGCGGGCAGCACATCCCGCATCTCGATCTGAAACGTCCAGTAGCACTCGGCAAGGTCCAAGAACGGACCAGGCTCCACCCCGTAGTTCTCTTCGAGCGACCTCCCAAATTGGTCGGCTACGCGTCTCGTATCCCCGAACGGCTGCCGGTCGCATACGCGCCGCCAGAAGTACCGCTCCATTGCGATTTTCATATCGACGGCTAGCTTCTTGTCTTGCTCCAACTTCTGAAGCGCAATCGCGCTGTACATCGGGCGGTATTCAAGGTTGCACAGTCGGAAGGCTTGCTCGAACTCGTGTTCCCATGCTTCCATCTTCATTGTTTCGGTCCCTTCCCTGTCGGCAGCCACAACATGACGATGACCGAAGATGATCTGGCGAACGATTGGGTCCAGGTAGCAGTTGTCGTTAGAGATAAGCACCTAGAATCGCAATTTTTTGTTGGCCTTTCTTGTAGGGCGAGTCCAAATATAAAGTATCAGACCCCAGGTCGCCATTTGGAGTAGAATTCTAGCGGGAAGACGTTCCCACGGCCCTAAGAAATCCCGCATGATCGGGTCTTTCACTATGCCCCATAGTATAGTCCCAACCACAAACACCAGAATGGACAATCCGATCTTTCCGCCGACTCCGAGGCCTTGTGGACGACTGTCGTTCGCGACGGCTGCAGTGTTCCGCCTGTCATCACCGGTGCTCGGGGTCTCGGGGTTGGTCGTGGCTGGGACGCCCGGTGTCGCCACAACATTCTCGGGGACGGGTGGAGGCAGCCAAAGTCCCGGCACTTTCATGGCCGGCGTCCAGCCTTCCATTCCCGTCTGCCAAACTAAATCGTGTCGCAGAAGCTGGCCCCGCTGTGCAGCGTCGGCAAGCTGCACAAACGTCATTGGTCCGAAGGCCTTGCCATCGCGAGCGACAAACCATTCCATGCGAGCACCGTCAAGAGCGGTCGGCCAAACGCCTCAAGTGTATCCATCTAGCCTAGGCAACTCCAGCAGCGGGATGCTTCGTCAGAAGTGGGTCAATCGCGACAGTTGAACGGTGTCCACTCTTCGTCGGCTTGCCCTCCGGTTGCCACCGTCATGGCGGACGTCGCGGCACTCACCCTCTGGTAGGAGTCGAGGATGGGAGCGGTGGCTTGGGGCCAATGGCCAGTGCTCCGTTTCCCATCCCCATCGGCTTCGACTTCAAGCGGTTGGTGGCCGGACGCTGGAGCGCACCACCATCCAGCGCAGGGGCATGGTGCTGCAGATGAAGGCGTAACGCGGGCCGGGGGAGGCCCGCTAGCGCAACGGGGGTTGGCGCAATAGGCTGGCCGTCTTGCTCGACTTGGTGCCGCGATGCGCTATTCGCCGGATACTCGACAGGCTGCCGCGGCCCTCAGCCTGCTGCTCACCTTGGCAGCCGTCGCGCAGGCCCACGTCAACGACCGGGGCATGGACTATCGCCTGTACAAGGACACCGCCGGCATCCCCTGCTGCAGCAAGGAGGATTGCCAGCCCGCCGGGAAGTTCGTCGAGACGGTCGAGAACGACCGCGAGGTGGTGCGCCTCCTGATCGAAGGGGTTTGGATCACCGTCCCGCGCCCCTTCCTCGCCCCGCGGCAGGCGACCGACGGCAGGGCCCACTGGTGCGGCATGAGGGTGCGCGTCGGAGACGCCTGGCGGCCGGGCACCCGCTGCATCATTTTGCCGCCCAGGCTGCTGTAGGCCCGTCGACGCGACCGTTCATGCCCACATCGAGGTCCGTCACGTCTCCCTCGTCTGCGACACCGTGTCGGGGGGGATGACGGTCGGTCTACCTCCAATTGCATTCGCCAGTTGAAGGCCTGCTGCAAGATGTCACGAAGACAGCGGCATCCCGCAGCATTCTCATCGTCGCACCCGACAGAGGAGCATGGCCCGTGACGGCTGCGACCGCACCCGACCCTACGCGAAGGGACTTCCTCACGCTTTCGGCCGCCGCCTTCAGCAGCGTCGGCATGGCTGCCGGCTTGTGGCCGTTGCTGGACAGCATGAACCCGTCCGCCAGCATGCGTGCGGAAGCGACGACCGAGGTAGACCTGCGGCAGATCAGACCCGGCCAGATCATCACCGTGCGCTGGCAAGGGAGGTCGGTGTTCGTCGTGCATCGGACCGAGGAGCAGATTGCGCGGGCGGTGGCCGACGACAAGGCAGCAACTCTTGACCCGGCGCGAGACCGGGACCGCGTGAAGCGCAAGGAGTGGCTGGTTGTCGAGGGCACCTGCACACATTTGGGATGCGTCCCCATTTCGCGGGGGTTCGGCGACCTCGTGCCGCGCTTCGGCGGGTGGGTGTGTCCGTGCCACTACTCGCAGTACGACATCTCTGGCCGCGTGCGCCGGGGCCCGGCTCCGAGCAACCTGCGCGTCCCACCCTACGAGTTCCGCGGGGACGACACGCTAGTCATTGGCTGATGCTGCTCGGGCCTGCGCACGGGGGAGCCGTCCTTTTTTTGCCCAGGGGCCCGCCGCAGCTTCTGGGGCCCCCGACGGGGGAAGCGACCGCCCCCATGCTCCGCCTCCCGCCCTCTTTCTAGTTGGGCGACAATGGTGGAGTGGGGGAGTCCCAACCAGGCAGGGAGGGTACCCCGGTGGGGAAAGCTATCCGTCCGTAGCCTGCTTATCGTGGCCGAGCATCCGCGGACCCGGGACCGGGCCCCGGGGCCTGGTACCGCAGGGAGGGGCCGGCCTGGGGGAAAGTACTGCCGCCCCACCCCCTCCGCCGCGTGCTGCGCGCCGCGCCGACGCCGACCCCAACCGCGCTCACCTATCCGCCAGTAGGGAGCGGCCACCGCCCCTTGGCGGGGAGGGGGAGGGATGGGGGAGCAGCGCGGGCCCGGATCGGGAGAGGACCGGGCACCCCGCCCAACCGCCGGCCGGCGACCGTAAGCCTCAAGAGGTTGGCGG
>Ga0080064_1005443_pt1 | contig 14912 bp, 14 predicted proteins | sample Subgrocontami54m_FD_69260 | JGI IMG/M metagenome (GOLD analysis project Ga0080064, IMG submission 69260) | Subsurface groundwater microbial communities from S. Glens Falls, New York, USA - GMW46 contaminated, 5.4 m (SPADES assembly) (version 2) ...
GTCCAGTGTCGGCGAATTCCAGACGCCCGATCCGGAAGGACCCCAGAGCTGCGTCCCGACCCGGTTCTTTCGGGTCGGGCGAGCCGGTTGGGCGATCGTGTAGGTTTTCCACAAAAGTTTTCCGCTGGCCGCGTCGAGCGCCACCAAACTGCCGCGGAACTTGCAGCATTCGTAGGCGGACACTTCGCCGCTGATTTCTTCGGTCGATACAACAGGAACATACAATCGCCCTTCATAAAGCTTAAGAGCCCCTGTAATGCGGGCTACCGGGAAGTCATCCACCTTCGCCTTCCAGATCTGCTTCCCCGATGCCGCATCCACCGCATATACGTTAGCCTGCATGTCGCCAAAGTAAGCGTAGAAACCGCCGCCGGCAGATGGCCCAATGCTGATGGCGCTGCGGACACCGGACTCGGTCTCGAATGTCCAGTAGATGCATCCCGTTTTCGCATCCAGCGAATAAACCTTTCGTCCAAAGCTGCCAGTGAACAAACGGCCTCCGGCCACAACGGGTTGAGCGGAGGCGTTAATATCTCCCGGGAAACCGAAGGCCCATTTCAATTTCAGCCGGGGTACCTCCTCGGGCGAAATTCCGGCGGTTTCAGCCGGTTGAAAACGTGTGTTCGTCGGAGCGACGCCCCAGCCATTCCAGGCCGGTCCTGCCAACGGATCGCGGAACCCGCTGCCGGAACTATCGCAAAACGCCGACTGGGGCATCGGATTCAGCGGCTCGCTGCCAAAAGGTTTATCGGATAGAAATGCGGCAATCGCCCGCCGCTCGGCGGGAATCCGTACCAACCCCTGGCGGTACATCACACCGCTTTCGAGCACCACCAGAATCCGCTCCGGCGATAATTGTTTCAAAGCATCCCGGCCCGGCGCCCGTGACTCTCCGCCGGCCTCATGACAGCCAGCACAATATTTCTTGTAAAGAGGCGCGCCTTCCTGCGCGCACAGAGGCGCACCAGCCATGCCGATACATAACAAGATGAACCCGGTCCATAAAGCCCGAACTTTCATGATTGACTCCTCCGGCAGCCGGGTTGCCGGACGCGGCGGGTTTGAAAAACTGGCGGCGGGCGCGTTTCCGTCGCGGCAACGGCTCGATAATGCAAATGCCACTAATGTAGCATCCTTTCCCGATCCGATGGCAACAATCACACCCTGTGGGCTATTTTGAATCTGGACGACTCTAGCAAAGGGGGCGCGCGGCATGGGACAATTGGCCTACGCCAAAGCGGCTTAAAAAGCAGCGTAGGTGAACGGTGGGTTGGATAGCGATGGACGCTCTGGTCCGAAAAGCGAACGTTGACGACGCGGAGCGAGTAGCTGCGGTCTTGAATGCCGTGATCGCAGAGGGAAAGTTCACACTGTTCGACAGACCCTTTTCAACAGAAGACGAAAGAAACTTCATCTCGTCGCTGGGCCCAGAAGTGCTCTCTACGTCGCTGAGATTGATGGAGAGGTCGCAGGTGATGTGCGCCATCCGGTTTGTGCAGTAATCGGGCTTGCGTTGTAACCGTGCGGATATAGCGTTTCCGGGGTTGGTGTATAGTTCGCCGGAACAACACAGAAGTGCAGATCCCTCACTGCGTTCGGGATGACAGCGCGTGTGAGCAATACACCGGTCCTGAAACTGGTCTAGGGTCGCAAAAAAGTTCGGTTTATGAGACAACTTCAGAGAAGAAGGGATGCCATAATGAACACTATGAAGAATAAAGAGGGAAGCGAGTTTGCGTTTCTGGTTGCGGCGCTGCTGGCGGGGATCTGCGCCTTCACGATGCAAAGCTTCGCGCAGGAAGAGCCGCGGCTAGGAGCCGAGCGGAAGTTCATTATCGCCGGACCGGGCGGCGGGTCGGGAGTGGGGATGGCAATGCAGGGGATGCCCGCGCCGGGCGGAGGAGTCTCGGACGTTACCTACCAATTCATCTCCTCGGAAATGAGCTTCGAGGGAAACATCATAAAGGGCGCGCCGTTCTCGGCCGAGGCAACCACGGAAAGCACGCAGACCCTGGCGGACGGAAACCGGATCACGCATAAAAATACGGCGACTCTCTACCGGGATGCGGAGGGAAGATTGCGCCGGGAGCAGACGCTGGAGGCGATCGGGCCATGGATGGCGTCGGGCGCACCGCCGCAAATCATATCGATCAACGATCCGGTGGCGGGCGCGAACTACGTCCTGGAACCGAACACGCACACCGCGCGCAAGATGCCCGTTTTCGCGGGAAGAGCGGGCATGGCGGGCGCGGTTGCCGGCAGGGCGATGGGTGGAGTGGCGATCCTGCGAGGACCCGGCGCTGGTGGACCGGGCGGGGCGACCGGAGAGATGCCCGTGACAGGGCCGGGCGCTGGGACATTTAATTTGCCGCTCCCAGGACCGGAGACAGGATTTGTCGGGGCGGGACCCGGACCGGGGCCGGTGACTTTCGCCTATAGGGCGGCTAATCCTGGCATGCAAAAGGGCGATCCGCCACAAACCGAATCTCTCGGGCAGCAGACCATCGGAGGAGTGCTGGCGCAAGGGACCCGCACTACGCTGACCATCCCGGCCGGACAGATAGGCAACGAACTGCCCATTCAGGTGATATCGGAGCGTTGGTTCTCGCCGGACTTATCGATGGTGGTAATGACGAAAAACAGCGACCCGCGCTTTGGAACCACTGTCTATCAGTTGAACAACATCCGGCGCGATGCGCCCGCGCCGTCGCTCTTCGAGGTGCCACCGGATTACACGGTGGTGGAAGCTCCGGGACCGATCCAGTTTGAACAGAGGATTCAGAAATAAAGATCTGGCGACCGACCGGCGTCAGAAATTCAGCCGCAATGAAAACTGAATCTGGCGTCCTTTGTTGTTCGTATTGGTAATTTGGCCAAAGATAGGCGAGGCCAATTGAACTCCGGGTTTCTCAAATTGAGCGGTGTTGAAGAGATTGATGAATTCGGAGCGGAACTGGAGCGATTTTTCCCGGCCGCCCGGCAAGCGGAAGGTTCTTCCAATGGCCAAATTCCAGTTGGCGGTGCCGTCCTTGCGGAATGTGTTCATGCCCATATTACCGCGGCCGCTGGGTGCGATATTCGTATCGAGACCCTTGCACTGGAGGAAAACGCCCTTTACGCACGTTATCTTATTGGCGGGGTCGATAGCCACCGCTTCCCAGGAGTGGTTGATACTATCCAGGCTCTTCCCCAATATGGAAGGGTCCGTGACATTAGGCCGGTCGTGACTCTCGCCGTCCACGTTTCCGTAGCCGGGGCCATCGGAACCGGTATGGAAGTGAAACGGGGTGCCCGACTGGAAAATGGTGGTGCCCGAGATCTGCCACCCCTTGAACAGAGTGGAGGCATGTCCGCTGCTCAGCCAACCGGGAGCGGGGAGAGTATAGCTATAGCTCAGGCTGAAAACGTGGGGCGTATCAAAGAGGCTGACGCCCTTCATGTCGGCGACCCGGCTGACGAATTCAGAGGTGAACTCGCCGCTCTCCGGGGGTTTGTCGACGCCCGAGGCGGTATTGGTGAAATCGCCGCCGGTGTCGATGTTCTTGCTGAATGTGTAGGAGGCGCGAAGAACCAGCCCGTGACTCAATCTTTTATCCCAGGTCACCTGAGCTGCGTCATAGTAGGCGATCGTGTTACTTTCGATGATGCTGATGGCGTAGTAACGCGGATCGGGACGCCGCAGGTTGACGGTGGCGGTGGTTGCGGGGATGCCGGCAACAGGGCGGGCGCGGTTGTAGACGCCCAGCGAAAGCTGATGGATCGACCGCATTCCGATATAAGCCGCGCGCAACGTGCTGGCCCAGGGCAGCGCCCGCTCGATACCGAAGGTGTACTGGTTCGAATAAGGCATGACCAGGTCTGGACTCAACTGGAAGAGCGACGATCTTCCGCCCGGCGTGGGCTGCTGGTTGGTTCCCCGCAGCACGCTCGCAAGGTCCGGCGCATCGATGCTGATCACCTGGTTTGCGGGCGGATTGAAGCGCGTCATGCCGTAGCTGACCGGAAACAGCATTCCATAGGAGATGCCGTAAGAAGCGCGCACCGTAGTTTTCCCGCGCCGGGGATTCCACGCGAAGCCGAAGCGCGGAGCGAAATTATTTTTGTCGGTGGGCGGACCCACGTTCGTAAGATGGTTCACCTCGGTGGGCGTGGTGAACATCTCGTACCGCAGCCCCAGGCTGAGGCTCAAGCCGGGACGAACCCGGAACTGATCTTCCACAAACGCGGAGTGCTCCCAGTTTCTAAAGCCGCGATACAGGTTGCCGAGAGTTTTCGTGAAGTTGCTGGGTGTCCCCAGCAGAAGATTCTCGACCTCGGAGCGGCCAAAATCCGTCGAGAACGTCACCAGCCCTCTGCTGGTGTCGCTTTGCAGATCGTTCACCTGGACACGAGCGCTGCTCCCCCCTGCCTTCAGCGTGTGGCGACCCATGGTGTGGCTGAAATCGACGTAGGGCTGGAAACGGTTCTGAACCCGGCGCCGCGGAAACTGCAATCCGGGACCAATATCGGCGAACGACTGGGAATTGAATTTGATATCGGGGACCGTGGTAATGCCCAGGGGAGCAAAAAGATCGGAAAAGCGCTTGGTCGGTTCCAGGTCGGCAGTGGCGCGATCATAGTGGAATCCGATTCTTGCCACCGTGGCGGGGGAAAACGTCCGGGTCCAGCTGGTGTAGGCGCCCTGGGACCGCAAAAACGTCTGCGGGTTCTGACCCGCCACGAGCTGGAAGGGCTCTTCGTTATAGTTATTGATCGAATACCGGAATGCATACGACGTATCGTCTTTCGGTTTGAAATCCAAACGGCCCAGGCTGTCAGTGGCGTGAATATTGCGGGGGGCATTGGAGTTCAATTGCATTTGGCCGTTGGGCAGGATCAGGTTCGGAAGCTGGGCCGGGTAAGCGCGTAATATGTTGCTGATCACCGCGTTCAATTGCGGATCGGGCGAACGCGGAATCAACTGTGTCGATGAGGGCGCTTGGATATTTCCATTGACCATTCCGGTGGTGATCGTCTGACCAAAATCCAGCAGCAAGGACAACTTCCGGGAGAACAACGGGCCGCCAGCGGTCAGGTCGTAGCTGTTGACGCGCGATGGCAATAGCGGTCCGACGTTAAAAAAGTTCCGGGCGTTCAGTACGCTGTTTTGATGCAGGTAGTAGACCGAACCGCGCCAGGCGCTCGCGAGCGTGCGCGGCCGGAGCAAATTAAACTGAAACAACGGAGCTCCGAATTCGACGCCGAAATAGTTCTGCTCAGCAAGAAATTCAGGGACGTAAGTGGGATCGGGGCCGCGGCCCACGTTCAGGCGATTCCGCAGGTCGTTCAAATCGATGCGATAGATGAAAATATTGGGATTCCGCTCCTCTGCGGCGGTGACGGATTCGGCCACTTGCGGGAACTGGAAGTCGGCGCGAATGGCTTCGGACGATTCCCGCACCAAGATCCGCCGGCGGAGCAGGGCGGCCCCGGTGGCGGAGGAGACCGTCACCGTGTATTCGCCCGCCGGAAGATCCGCAATCCGGTAGGAGCCATCGGCACTTGTCGTAGCCTTGGACTGCGATGAATTGTGGTCCGAACTAACGGTGACCGTCGCGCCCGCAACCGCGGCGCCTTGGGCATTCGAAACCTTCCCTTGAATCTCTCCGCCGTAGGCGGCAAGCGACAGAAATACAGAAACAGCAAGAAGAAAGAATACCTTCATTAGAACCTTCCCCGATTGACAATATGTTCGGCTTTTATAGCATGAGACCGGGCTCTCCGTCCAGTTACGCCGCGAGAGGGAACCGCTCAACCGTCAGGACATCCAATCGGATGGTCGGCGGCAATAATGAGGGCGTCGAGCGTGTCGGCTATGTGATGGGAGCGATCGCGGACCACGCCGGCTGGGTGGCCGCGGGGGAAGTCCAGCTTTCTTTACTTTCTATAATTGACGGATGCCTTCGCGCTGAGGTTGTGCAGCGATCAAATGGCTTTGTAGTTATCACCCATTGCCCGGCATCGCCATACTCAACGTATCCGGATCAAAATTCGGAGCTGGCGATTGGAAACGGGAGCCAACCAATCGATAACTTATCCCCAGCTCCAAGAGTCTCATTTTCACCGACAATAGGTGGCGGTTTCTGTTCAATGTGGACCGAAACACAGTTCCTTCGATGATCACCGTGCCTGAATCCGGATGGAGCACTCTCAAGTCGATTACATCGACCACAGGCAGCTTTTCGAATAGCCTGGAGACGGCCGCCTCGGTGTCGGCCAGCACTTGTTCGACAAACAGCGGCATTCGTCTTTCCGGGGGCAGGTCGCGGTCCCAGGGGTGAACGTCGCGAGCCCGCCACTCGATTTCCAAACGGTTTTGAAAATGAGTCAGTTTCAGGCCGTCGCGCCGGACCTCGCCGCGGAGATTCAAGCCCAGTGCCCGCTCCACGCGGCGGCGGCATCGATCAATTTTCCAGTCGCGCAATTTGTCTTCCAGGATTCGCCACATGCCCGCTCTCCCGGCCCGATGGACCCATATCTCGAGCTGACGCTGCAATTGCAACCCGCATGACTACAGGGCCTGCTCGCCCCGGTCGCCCGTGCGGATGCGGACGATTTCCTCGACCGGAGTGACGAAGATCTTGCCATCGCCGAACTTATCCGTTTTGGCGGCGGCCTGAACCGCTTTGATGGTATCCGCCACCTGGTCGTCGCGAATCAGAATCTCGACCCTGATCTTGGGATGATAGAGCGTCTTGTATTCGGCGCCGCGATAGTGTTCGGTCTGGCCTTTTTGGCGGCCGAAGCCTTGCACCTCTGAAATTGTCATGCCGTGAACATCCACCTTCAACAGCGCCTCGCGGACCTCCTCCAATTTGTGCGGACGAATAATGCATTCCACTTTCTTCATTCGGTTTATCCTCCCCAGGGCTGATTCGTTATCCAAGACTTCGAATTTGCTTATCCTTTGCAGCCGTCCCACTTGGCGGCTGGAAAGACGACAGAAAAGCGATTGCGAAAGTTTCCGGCCGTCAATTTCCCGCCGCGCTTTCTTCGGCGCCAATGACACCGGCGGAAGTTCTGCTCTGCTGGTGGTGCGTTTTGAGTTGTGTTTTCTTCTTTCTCGAATGTCTTCCGAAGCTCCACTTCAGCGCCGGCGGCGTGATCACCGTGGTGGCGATGACCATGACAACGACAGCCGAAAAGACGCTCGGGTCCACCACCGGACGGCCGGCGACGATTAAGGTCAAACCGATGTTGGCGAAGATCAACCCCACTTCGCCGCGGGGAATCATCCCAATCCCAACCGAAAGCCGGTCCATACCTTTGCCGATGGTACCGAAGGCGCATAGCTGCTTGCCGACAATGGCCGCGATGGTCAGCGCCGCGGCGAGACCCAGCACGCCGGGTTTGGCGAACGCGCCGAGATCCGTGCGGATACCCATGAGGACAAAGAAAACCGGCACCAGAAACGAGGCGATCGGTTCCAACAGTTGTTCGAGCGAGTGTTCGCCGCGGTCGGTGAAATCGCGGTAGTGCAGATCTTCCAAAACCAGCCCGGCGGCAAAGGCTCCGACGATCGGCGCGAGGCCGATCCGGTCGGCCAGCCACGCAAGCACAAAGCAGAAGGCCAAGCCAACAGCCAGCAAAACGCCGCTGGTCTCCAGCTTTGAAGCCAGGGAAAACAAGCGTGGGGAAAGATAAATCCCCAGCGCCAGCGAGCCGAACAGAAAAATCGTAGCTTTTGCGAGAACCCATCCAATCGCGGCGTAGGAAAGGGAGCCCCCCAGGTTAGCCGATGCAATGATGCCGGTCACGACCGCAAGAATTACCAGCCCCTGCACATCGTCAATGACGGCGGCGCCCAAAATGATTCGGGCCTCGTCGCTTTGCGACTTCCCGAGATCCTTGAGGACGCGGGCCGTGATGCCGACGCTGGTAGCCGTTAAGGTGGCGCCCAGAAATATGTGAGCGTAGACGCTCGCTTCGGGCAGCAGCCAGGCCCCGACGCCCCAACCCAGGAAAAACGGGGCGATCACTCCCAGCGTCGCGACCAGAAAGGAAGAGAGCCCGACTTTCTTCATCTGCGCCACCGTGGACTCAAGGCCCACCTGGAACAGCAGAAGGATGACGCCGAGCCGCGACAGTAGATCCACACCCACGTCGCTCTTCAGATAATCCAGCCCGGTGTATCCCAGCAAGGCAAGGTTCCCGACCACCACTCCAACGATGAGTTCTCCCAAAACCGGCGGCTGACCGATGCGGACGGCGAAATGCCCGCCCAGCTTGGCCGCCACCAGGATCAGCGCCAACGAAAGAATCAGGCCGGCAATCGGATCGCCCGATGGGTTACCCTGTTCGGCGGCAAACGCCGACGATGCAAGGACCAGAACCAGGCTTCCCAGCAACAACGGAAGGCGATGCGCGACCCGATTTTTCCCCGGCGACCACTTTGCCATGATGATTCACCTCTCCATCCGAGGAGGTGTTTTTGCCCGCACTTTCATGGGAACGTTTCGTTGTGATTTCCAGTTAAAGAACGCTGCCAGCCCGATTCCCGCCGCCAAGGCCGGGATGGGAGCCCCATAGGCCAGCAGAAGCATGGAAGCCAAAACACAAGAGCCGATGAAAAATTTCCAGTTCATTTCCACACCATCGCGATACAAGTGAATATTAACATTGCGCCTAGGACCAGCACGGGCATGGTCAGCGGTTTCGTCCAGGCTACGTCGCGGGCGCTCTCGCGCCGTAACCGGCGGATCTCCTGCAACTGTTTTCGCGCCACAGCCAGCTCCACCGGGTTTCCGGCCAGCTCCACGGCCTTGAGTGTTTCGTCCTCGGCGCGCTGCAAAGCCCGCAAACGGTAATGCAGTTCGGCGTACTTGAACTGCGCCCAAAAATGCTCCGGCTCGATTTGAACCGCCGCTTCCAGGGCGTCCATGGATTTATAGACCTCGAAATTCACAGCGTACGCCATTCCCAGCGAGGTCCGCAACTCCACCGATCCCGGGTTTTCCTCGCAAGCCTTTTCCAGATCGCGGATGAACTGGCTCAGCTCCGCAGGCGAGACCGTGTGCGGATCTCGCCACGGAACCGGTGGCAGCCTATGGCGGAGCGCGGCTGCCAACGTCGTTGAAGCGGGTACCACGGCAGTGGGTATTTCAGTCGTAGTCGCCATCAATGAGTTACCTCGCTTTCAGAAATTCGCGATGAGGCCATGCCCCGGTTTTCGGAATGTTAGTCTACCGATGCCGTGTCCATTTTGAGCACGAACTCGGGGTAGCAAAGAGCTCCCATTTCCGGGATATCCAAACCTTCCAGTTCCGCCTTCGCCGCCACGCGCTGTCCCACAAACCAATCGATCACCAGGTTGGCCACGAAACTGAGCGTGAAGATACAGCCGATCAGAGTAGCCACGCCGAGGAGCTGTGCCACGAGTTGCCCGGCGTCTCCATAGAACAAGCCTGTGACGGAGCCGGGGACGCCGCCCCATGACCCGCCGTAGTTGCTCTTGCCGTCCGCGAAAAGACCGACGGAGATGACGCCCCAAAGGCCGTTTGCGCCGTGTACTGAAATTGCACCGACCGGATCATCGACCTTCAGCACACGGTCAACGAATTCCACCGAGATGCAGACTAGAACCCCGGCAATCAGTCCGATGATGACGGAACAAACCGGGTTCACGAAACCGCTCGGGGCGGTAATCGCAACCAGCCCGGCCAGGAGCCCGTTCCCAGTCATGGAGGCATCCGGCTTGCTGTACCGCAGCCACATGTAGAACATGGCGCCGAAGGAGCCTGCCATGCCGGCGAGCATCGTATTGACTGCGATGGAGCCGATCCGAAGATTCCCATTTCCGGATGCGCCAAGAGTAGAGCCGGGGTTAAACCCGAACCAGCCGAAAGCGAGAATAAAGCACCCGGTCAGCACGATCATAAGATCGTGGCCCGGAATCGCATTGGCTTTGCCCTGTCGCGTATATTTCCCGATGCGAGGCCCGACGATCATCGAAACGGCCAGCGCGGTAAGTCCACCGACCGCATGAACCACGCCGGAACCGGCAAAATCCGCATAGCCATGGCCCAGTCCGAAATTGGAGCCGAGAGTCGCCAGCCATCCGCCTCCCCAGGCCCAATTGCCAAACAACGGATAGGTGAAGGCGCCGATGACGAAGGAGGAAATCAGGAACGCGGCATACTTCCACCGCTCGGCCGCCGAGCCGGTGACGATCGTGAGGGCCGTGTCCATGAACACCATCTGAAAAAGAAACATCACCATGACAGCGACGTCATAGGTTCCGTGATGCATCAGGAAATAACCATTCTTTCCCCATAACCCGAGGTCTTTGCCGAACAAATGGATGGTTTGTTCCGCGTTGAGGGTCGCTGTTCCTCCCAAGTTTCCGACCGCGCCGACGCCACCCATTTGGATGGCGAATCCGATCAGCCAGTAGGCCAGCATTCCTACGCCATATACCATGAAGTTCATCATCATGGTGTGATTGGCGTTCTTGGCCCGGCAGAGACCCGTCTCCACGATGGCAAATCCGGCCTGCATGAACATGACCAGGAAGCCGGCGACCAGCGTCCATACGAAGTTGATGGCGATCCGGTTTTGGCCGGCCTGGTTCACAAGGTCCCCGATCGTCAAGCCCTTCTTGGTATCGCTGACGACCACATCCGTAACCGTTCCAGTCATGGAGCCGCCGGGATCGCCCTTGGCCAGATCTTTCGGATCGGGAGCCGCGACGCCTTTCACATCGGCATCCGTAATCGGAACGGGGGACGGGGCCGCCGGCGCAGCGGCGGCGGCCTCCGCCGGGGCTGCTGGAGCTGCCGCGGGAGCCGGAGTTTGGCCCTGGGCCGTGTTCAGTAAAGCTAAGCACCACACTATCGCAAAGGCGAGAAATAGCTTCTTCATTGTCTGTTTCCTCTCCGTGTCTTCATTTCTTCCAGATCGCGATTTTTAAATACGCCTGGTTGAGAATTCCCATGATGCCGACCAAGCTGGTGGCAATGCCGACGATGACAAGGCCCAGACGCCCACCCGTGCTGGCGGTGATCCCCAGGCTGGCCACTGAAATCAGAAAACCCAAGAACGTAACTATGATCCCTACGAAAATCATCTTCTCCTCCGTTCGATTCGCGTGATTATCCGTTGTAGCTCGATCGCTACTTCTCCGAGTGCTCCCAAGGCTTCGCCTTCAGGAAAAGCGCGATCGATGCACCCGCGCTCGCTAAGAAAAGCAGAACGAACAAAATGCTGCCATCGGCAAACAGGGCGCCACCTAAAAACGTAAACGCCACCAGAAACAACAGAATCGCCCAACCCTGCGTTGAATTTGCTCCCATCATCCCCTCCCTGAACTTAGATCTTAAGAATCTGAGAATGCCTTTCGTTTACTCGATCCGGTTCCAATCTGTTCCACCGCAAGTGCCTCGACCCAGGAGGATTAGGCGGACCCCCCGCCAGAACGGCCCTGGGGTGGCGCGGGGCGTTGCAAATAATGCAAAGAGTTGTTTGCGGTATAATCATATATTTGCTTCCAGCAACTGCGGTAACTCGTATAAATTAACCAGTTGATATTTAACAATTGCAGATTATGCAATTATTACTAAGCATATGATATTATGCGCTGGTATGAAAATACTATACTTTGGTATAGGTCGCGCGAAACCGGATGCGGAAAGGCCCCAGAGGGACCTCGTGAGGACTTGGTTCGGCCCGCCGGACGTTGGATCTGCCCTAAAACTGTGCATGCATAAAGATGCAAGGCCGGCGGGCGAGTCGCGTGTGATTCTTGGAAAACTACGACGTGGAAGCGGGAGGCAGGGAAATCCCCAAGCGGCTCGCGATTCTTACCAGATCTGCAAAAGAGTCCGCACGCATTTTGCGCATTACACTAGCGCGGTGGACTTTTACAGTAATCTCGCTGGTTCCGATATCGGCGGCAATCTGCTTGTTCAACCGGCCCGATACGATCAGCGGGAGCAACTCCTTTTCGCGGGCTGTGAGCGACTCAAAACGCTCCCGCAATCCCGAGATCTCGCTGAGTTGCTGACGCGCTGCGCGGTCGCGTTCGAGCGCGACTTGAATGGCGTCGAGAAGCTCCTGGTCGCGAAAAGGCTTGGTTAAGAACTCAATCGCCCCGGCCTTCATGGCGCGCACCGACATGGGGATGTCGCCGTGCGCGGTGATGAAGATGACCGGAATATGGATGCCGGTTTTGGCCAGCTCCTTCTGAAAATCCAATCCGCTTTGCCCCGGCAGCCGTACATCCAAAACCAAACAACCGGGCGCACCGGGCGGTTTGCTCTTCAGAAACTCGTCGGCGGACCCGAACAATTCCACGCGCAATCCGACGGAGCGGATCAAGCTCTTCAGCGCCTGCCGCAGCGAGGCGTCGTCGTCGATCACAAACACGGTCGGAGGCGATTCACTCATGCGAAACCTTCCGTCCTGGGCAGGGTAAAACGAAAGTCGGCGCCCGGCGCGGAGACCGGCTCGTTCCACAAACGGCCGCCATGCGCCTCGATGATCGAGCGGCTGATCGACAGCCCCATCCCCAGACCCTGCGGCTTGGTGGTAAAAAACGGGTGAAAGATTCGTTCGGAGTGTTCCGCGTCGAGTCCCGTTCCATTGTCCCTTATCTCTACCAGCACCTCGGCGGAGTCATTCGAGGATTTGATGACGAGTTCGCGGGGCCGGTCGAGGATGGTGCGCATGGCATCGATGCTGTTCATGACCAGGTTCAGAATCACCTGCTGCAACTGCACGCGATCGCCTTCGACCGGAGGAAGGTCGCGGGCGAGCTCGGTTTGCAGGACCACGCCGCCGCGGCGCAGCTCGCTCTCGGCCAGAGCCAAGACGCCCCGGATCATTTCATTCAAATCCAGTGGCGTCATCCGCGGAGCGTTTTTCTTCAGAAGGGCGCGAATCCGGCCGATCACCGCGCCGGCGCGATTGGCGTCGCGGACGATTCCGCTCAACGATTCCCGCACTTCGTCGAGATTGGGCGGCTGCATGGCCAGCCAGCGCAGTGCTGCGCTGCCGTTGGTGACCACCGCTGCAATCGGCTGGTTCACTTCATGGGCGATGGAAGCCACCAGTTCCCCCATGGTAGTCACGCGGGAAAGATGGGCCAGCTCGGCCTGAGCCTGCTGCAACGTCTCGGCCGCCTTCTTGCTCTCGCTGATGTCGCGGTAGATCAGGTAGTCGGAGACCCGCTGGCGGCCCACGGTGATCGGAACCGCAAGTTCCGAGACGGTGAGAAGCGAGCCGTCCTTCCGCGCGCGGGTCGTCTCCCGATTCACGGTCTCCCCGCGCATCAATCGCTCCCGGGAGGCGGCGGCTTGCGCTTGCAGCTCGGCCGGGACGATCAGGTCGAAGCCGGGCTTGCCGACTACTTCCTCGCGTTGGTAGCCGAACATCCGCGAGAACTCTCCGTTGATGCGCACGGTGCGACCCTGCAGGTCCAGCAGCATAATCGCCTCAGGCGCCTGCTCGAACAGTTCGTCCAGGTAGGCCCGCTGCCTCTCGTCGGCCTTTTTTCGAGCGGTGCTCAGCCAATTGGCCGCCACAGCGCTCAACAAAAACGTCAGGAAATAGGGAACCGTCTCCAGGCTTACACCGAAATTCCGAATCGGGGGAAAAAAGAAATAATCCACAGCGAGTGACGAGATCACCACCGCTAAAAAGCCCGGACCTCCGCCGCCGAACCAGCCGCTGGCGATCACCCCAGCCAGAAAGAGAACGATAAACGAATTGGAGAGAAAAGGAAAAAGAAGCAGGGACCATAACAGCGCGGTTGCCACAAAGAACAGGGCTAGGCCGTAGCGCGCAATCGAGAGCCACGCCGAGGGGGGCTTTCCCCAGCCTGCTTCCTGATTCACGCTCTGTGGCATCGGTCCCCTCCGCGCGTTTCACGCACTAGGTCAATATTATAGGCGAACAGGCGAACTGGGCTCAGCTTCTGCCAATCAAATAAATTATGTTTGGACCACCAACAGTCAATTGCAGAAGCACCGGCACTATCGCCGGATGCGCCATTGCACGCATAAATGAAAATGCGTCCCGTTAAATTCCACAGTGAACCCTCCCTGATTCGCTAACCTATTTGTTTTCAGCAATAAAAATTTAATTGGTTCTGGAATCCGGCTTGCTCGCAATAACTATCGAGAAATTTGATGTTTACGACCCGGAAGGCGAACGGTCCTCGCTTTCCAATGCAATTTTCCCTATCTCCCCCCCAGGTTGTTGGCAATTGTCTTGGCTCCGCGCTCGAACCGCTCGCGCAATTCCGGTTTATCGGCGAATTTAGCCGGAAAGACTTTTATGGCGACAATGCGGTCCAGACGCGTGTCGCGGGCCTCGTAGACATCTTCCATGGCTGGGGCCGCATATTTCTTGTCGGGATTCGAGTATGCGAGCCAACGCCTATCCGGATTCCAATTGCACTGGAGCCGCAACTTTTGATGAAAGTGTCCTGGCCGGTGCGGCAGGGACCTCCGCATTCGCAGAGAGGTTGATCGGAAGTCTTGGTGTGGACCTTCGCGCACTTCAGAACGCGGCGCAGGCGCGGAGGGCGGCGGACAATTCTATTCAATGAGGTAGCGGCTCAAGCAAGATACCATGGTGGTAAACAGGACATCCAGTTTGGTGCGCACAAGGGGAGCCGGGAGGATGCGGTCGGGGTGGGCGTGTCTGCTGGTCGCGGCGTTGGGGATGGTTCTGAGCGCATCCAGGGTATCGGCTGCGCAACGGTCCTTATTTTTCCCGCACGTGATCAGTGGGATGGGATTTGAAACGCGGGTGGTGTTGAACAATCCGTCGAGCGCGGGGGCGCAGGTGACGCTGACGTTGCGGGGGGACGACGGAGTGTTGGTGACGGGAGGGGGGATCAAGAATCCGGCGGTGGTGAGTGGGGGGGCGCA
>Ga0080064_1005444_pt1 | contig 14906 bp, 15 predicted proteins | sample Subgrocontami54m_FD_69260 | JGI IMG/M metagenome (GOLD analysis project Ga0080064, IMG submission 69260) | Subsurface groundwater microbial communities from S. Glens Falls, New York, USA - GMW46 contaminated, 5.4 m (SPADES assembly) (version 2) ...
TGGAATGCAGGGACGACGTGCACCTGGTGCCGAAGAGCAACGGGGTGCGGGAAATTCTGCTCTCGGCCTACGACGATCCCCGGGATTTCCCGAACATCGCCCGGCTCCGTGTTCCGCAAAAAAGCGATACGGCGGCGGAGGGCAAGCTCGCAGATCATGTAGGTAAGTTCCGGATGGAAAGGCTCAGTCTGAACATCCCCGCTTTGATGGTGGAGTGGTACGGATGGGTTTGGGGGGCGCCTGAGAAGGGCAATCCTCTGGTGCGTTCGATGGGAATTCCCGCGGCGGTCTTCGTCGAATCGGTCTACGCGCTGATGGGGATCGAATTGACTCCGGGGCTGGCCAGCCAATCGAGTTGTCCGGAGGCGATTTGGCAATCTGCCCGCTGGTGGCATGAATTTTACGCCACGCAGGCTTCGCTGTGCGACCCCCTGGAAGGAGTCTATTGCGTGGACCAGCCGGAAGCCGCTGTTTTGGACGCACGGTCTGAATCCGAGGGAAAGAGGGTCCGGACGAGCCTTTATACCGGTGCATCACGCCGGCGACGTTAGACTCGCCTAAAGGGGACTCAGTTGGACTGGCGGTCCGTCCCCGCAACCACGCGAGTCAGGTTCTCGCTCAAAATGGATGCGCACCAGCGGGCCTCAATGTGCTCCACCACCAGTTCCGTTCCACGCGCATGACTGACAAAGGGGCGCTGACGCGGATCGTACATTGCGTCGGTCAGGTCCCGGGCGAGCACCACCTGAAACCCAAGCTGTGTCATCTGGCGGACTCCAAAGGACCGGTTGAGAATGCAAATGTTGGTGTGAACACCCATGAGGACGATATTGGTGACCCCTTCCTGCTTGCAGAAGTTGTAGATCTCCTGCCCGTTGTCGCTGACACCGTCAAACGCCACGACGTCTATGGCGGGGTTCTGGCGCGTCCACGGATACGGGCCGGTCCACTTCTTGACGATCGGATCATCGCATTCACTTACCGAATCATCAATCGGAAAATCGCGTGACTCGGCCGGATCGCGCGGGCATCGGGCCAGAATCGGAATGGCCGAGGCGGCAGTAGGGGCATTTCGCATGCGCTCCCGCCACGGGGTGCCCTCGTAGAACTTCATCGTATCGCTGGGCGCGTGAATGATCATCACGCCCAGGCTGCGCGCCGCGCTCACCACCTGGTTCATCCGCGGCGCCATCACGCCCACCCGCTGCGCCGCGAGGCTGCAGGTGTGCGTGTCCCACATGTCACAAATGATGATTGCCGTCCGGGCCACTTCCCAGCGCAGCGCCTGCTCGTTCAGCTTGCCTTTCTCGCGGCGGCGCGCCCGCAGGCTAAGCGTCCCGGCCACTTTCGGTCGAGTTGGTCCCGGCTTCGGAGCCTGCGCGGAGGCCAGCGTTCCGGCCACTATCCCGAGAAAGGTTCGTCTCTGCAATGGCTTCATGATGCCACTAATTTATCACTTCAAATGCGGCCGCGCATGATAGGCTTACCAATATGAAACGGCGCGACCTTCTCACCGGACTGGCGATGGGTGGAATGCAACTGGAGGCGCAACCGCGGACGCGCGAGTCGCTCTACATTCCCAAGCCGCATTTGGTGGAGGACCGGATGCTCCTTCATGGCACCATGGATGAATTCCCGTTCGTCGAGCTGGTGACAGCGGCTCCGACGCTTCGAATCACGCATATCCCTGTCCTGCTGGATCGGGATTCGGGCCGATTCGGCAAGCTCTTTGGCCACATTTCGCGCCAGAACCCCCAATCGGAAACGTTCGATGGCCAACAATCCGCCGTCATCGTATTTCGGGGACCTCACTCCTACATCTCGCCCACTTGGTACTCGAAAGCCGAAGCGGTTCCGACCTGGAATTTTGCTGTGGTCCATGCGACGGGCAAGCTCAAGCCGATCGCTGAGAAGAAGGCGCTGCACGATCTGCTGGCCAGGCTGATCCACAAGTTTGAAGGTGAGGGTTCGAAATACGACTTTGCCAGTCTCCCGGAAAGTTACAAATACGGCCTGATCGGCGGCATCATCGGGTTTGAAATGGAGATTGAACTGCTGGAGGGCAAGTTCAAGCTCGGCCAGGAGCGCAACTCCCCCGATCAGCAAAACATCCTGCGCAATCTGCAATCGGCCAAGCCGGCCAAGTCAATCCACCAGTTCACCGCTGATTTCTACAAGCAGGCAAAGCCGCCGGCCGACTAGGCCTGAGAACTAATCTGCTCTTCTAGGCGAACTATACAGACAGGACTCGCCACGGGACTCAAAGAACTTGACGATCAGGTCGCGCCGTTTGAGCAATCCGCTGATCTCGGCGCCGGTCATCAGTCCCTCCATCTCCTTCTTCAGGGCCGCCTCATTGAGGCCCTTCATTTTCGCAAGCAGATCCCGGTCGCACTTGGTTAGATTCTTGGGCTCCCGCAGGGTGTTCAGAATCCGGAACGCGCGCCCATGGTCGATCATCCAGATCTTCCAGTCCTTGTCAATTACGAGGTTCCCCAGGTTGCGGTCTGTGTTATAGATCAGTTGATCAAACACGCGCAGAATCATCATCTGAAGGTTCCAGTCATCCGGGTTCGGTGAAGTTTTCTTGTCCTTGAGCCGCTGCGCTTCATCCATGATCACGTCATCCACCCACCAGGTGTAGGCGGCGCTGCTTCCCCTATAGGAACGCGCCACCGACGGCGGAGTCATGTGCAGATCGAGCATGCGGTCCAACTTATACGCTGCGATGTTGAACTTATAGCTGTCCTTAAAGTTGAGTTCGGTTCCCATTGCGCCTTCAAACCGGGCCTTGGATTCATCGATGGTCTGTATAGAAGCATCGTGCGTAAGGGTCCCGTTGGTCATTGTGGCGCGGGTTGTATTTGTAATTCCCTTGGATGGGGATCGCGTCGTTACGATCTTCGCGTTCTTGAGAAACTCCTCTTTCTCGGCAATCGTCGGAGATCCGGCGGAGCCAATCCAGGTCAGGGCAAACAATAAAGTGATCGAGCGGTGCACAAATCCCTCCTGTAACTTCAGCGGCTACTGTATCACAAGAAATGTATCACAAGAAAGAAGACTAGCGTTCCGGGAGCGTGTATCGGAAGGTAGTTACAATCGCCGACCGGTCCCCGCCATAGATGGTCCGCCTGATGTCGTAGAGGTAACCGGCCTCCAGCATGGTGTGCGGGGTCAGTTGGAACCGCAGCCCGCCACTGTTGCGAACCGAGTGGAACCCAGCCTTTACAGCCAGCCATTCATTTTGGATAAACGGAGTGATCTTGCGCTTAGGAATCTCCAGCCGGACGTAGGACCGGTACCGCATGTAGCCTGGGAGTCCTTCATACATGTGCCGCTCCGCGGAGATCCGCGTATTCAACACCATCTTGTTCGGCAATTGGAACGGCCTCATCAGACCCATGAACACGCGGTGCCCCTCACGCCAGGGCCGGTCCCTTTCCTTGACCGGCTGATAGTAGTATCCGGCAACCGGCGAAATCTTCAAGTTCTTTGGGTGCCAAACGAGGACAACGCCGGTACGCACCTGCTGCAGTTGATGAAATTCATCGCGGGTCCGGAGACGGCTGTGCAAGGTGACATCGAAACTCTTGTTGATCTTGGCAAACACGTCGAAGAGGTGCCAGGAATAGAGTTCCGTTGCCGCCTGCGCCCCCGGCACAAGCACGAAGGCCAGGAATAAGGCTTTGAGGGAAGAGAACATTACACCAACCCTCAGTCTACAAGCAGGCGCGTGGCGCTGCATCGACTCAGATCTTGATGAAGATTCTTCGTTGATAGAGCCAGTAGCAGAGATACCACATCACTGCCATCACCAGGAAGTTTTGGGGGATCAAGCCGATCTCTCCCAAGAATCCAAAATTCCGGGTGAATACGGCAAGGCCGCGATTCATCCAGCCGTGCAAGACTTGCGACACCGAATAAATGAAGATCGAGTTCATCCCTACCACGACCATGGGGAACGCCCACCGCCGGTAGCCCTTCATCTCGATGGTCCAATAGAAGGCCATCAACATCAGAATCACCCAGCCGGCGCTGTAAAATGTGAACGACGCGGTCCAGAGCCGCTTCACCATCGGGATAAACGGCTCCAGGGCGAATCCCAATGCGAATGCCCCCGCCGCGCAACCGGCCAGCACCTTCATTTTGAAATCGTGCGTGCGATCCAGCATTAGCAGCATCCCCGCCCATACGCCAAACAGAATCGTGATCCCGTTGCCGATGAAGTTGATGGTCGTGTAATAGCCCGAATAGTTATAACCGAGCACCCGCAGATCGATCACAGCCCCAATGTTTCCCGTCTGAGACCATGGCCCGCCTGGGCTGGGAAACATCACGAACAAAGCCGAGTATCCGGCCAGCAATGCCGCCGCGGTAATCGCCTGATTCCGGAATGAGAGCTGCATGATCAGGTGGCACATCACATAGCCAAAGGCGATCTGGCTCAGAACATTGATGAACTGCAGCACTGGAGGCTTGGTGCCGTTGTTGAAGTTGATCAGTACGTTGCTCAGGACAATAAGAATGAACGCGCGCCAGAGCACATGCCGGAACTGCTGTCCGGAGCTTGCCCCCTGCGCGCGGCGGCGCGCGAAAGCGAGCGGCATGGCCAGGCCCACCATAAAGGTGAACGCGGGCTGGATCAGATCCCAGAAGACCGCGCCTTCCCAGGCCACATGGTCCACCTGACGCGCCAGCCACTCCCATCCCGGATAGTTCTTGAGAACAGAGAACCCGAACCCATGCGAGATCAACACCAGCATGATGAAGCCTCGAAAGGCGTCCAGGGAGACCAGCCTCCCGCTAGCGGGCGGAACGGCAGGAGGCGGAACCATCGCGGATAGCGATGAGGAGGGGTATTCAGATACAGCAGCCATAGTGGTGAAAGTCTATCACGGCACAGACCGCTATGGGCAGGTCAAGCTCAGGCTTGCTCAGGCTGAGCGTAACTCATCCTGCCCCGGCGTCGACAACCGCGCCCGCAGCGTCGTGCACGCCCGGAACATCAGCGCCTTCACCGAGGAAACCGTGGTCCCTAACGCGTCAGCGATCTGACGGTAATCCATGTCCTGATACTTATGCATCAGGACCACGGCTCGCTGCCGGTCCGGCAGGCCCGCGATCGCTTGCCGCAGCCGCAGCAGCATCTCCTGGTGCATCAGATCCTGATCCACGCTCAGGTTCCGGTCCGCGATCTCCCGGCGTGGTCCGTCAGCCGGGATTTCGTCCAAGCGCTCATGGTTCTTCTCGCGCCGAGTGTCCCGGAGATGGTTTAGCGCCAGGCGCATCGCGATGCGGTAGAGCCAAGTGGAAAACTTCGCAGCCGGCTCATAGCGGGCTCGTGACTGGTAGACCCGGATAAAGGCATCCTGGGCCAATTCCTCGGCGATGGCTTCATTTTGCACCATACGGTAGAGGAAGTTCACTACAGGCGCGCGGTGCCGGTGGAGCAGGATGCCAAGGCAATCATGCTCTCCTGCTTTGACGCGCAACATGAGATCGGTATCGAGCGCAAAGCCCAGCGGAGCAGGCTCGGTTTTGCGCATATCGAAGAGTGGAATTGCGTTCATCACAACCGCTATGACGTCAATATAACGAAGGCGGGTGTTAATTGATACCCAGCAATGTAAAGACGAGGTAAAATCCACGTCTTCAATTGTTTAACCGGGCTTAACTTTCCAGGCCGGTGATGATTTCCTTGGCCCGGTCATACAGCATCGCGACGTCCGAGGAGCATCCCAGAAAACGCATCCCGCGCTCTCTCCAGAACTTGGCCAGCGCCGGCGTCCGCGCCTGCGTTCCCGGCGCAATCCCCCGCCGGTTGCATGACTCCACAATCGCCTCCATGGTCTCCACCATCTTGGGATGTTGGAATTCGCCTGGAACGCCAAGAGAGATGGAAAGATCGGCCGGACCCACCATCACGGCATCAATATGCGGCACCGACAGCAACTCCTCCCGCATCTCAAAGGCTCGCCTGGTCTCGATCTGCAGGACCACCATCGAATTGTCGTTGCCCTCTTCAATCATTTGCGGCATGGTGAGCGGCCGCTGGTCAAAATGAAATGGCGCGAGCCCGAACCCCCGCACGCCTAGCGGTGGAAATTTCACCCAACTCACAGCCTGAGCCAGCAACTCGACGGATTCCACTCTCGGGAATATGATCCCGGCGGCGCCGCAATCGAGCGACCGCGCCACCAGCGAATACTGCAAGTCAGCAACGCGCACGATCGGTGCAAAATTCACCGAGGAGGAGATGCGGCACAGGTCCTGCACCGTCTCCAAATCGAAGCCACCATGTTCACAGTCGATGAAGGCCCAATGAAAACCGGCCGCGGAAAGAATCTTGAGGACATCTTGTGAGCGCAACTGGCCGAAGTTGGTCCCGTACTGGACCTTGCCTTCACGAAGCGCCTTTTTTACCGGATTGAATGCCATGCCAGATTATACAGCCAGCACGACATGGTCCGGACAATCCAGATGCACTGATTCGCGGATGCGATGAATCAGATCCGGCCCATGCTGGGCGAGAAAGGGGAGCATCGTATAAATACGCTCCTGCAAATGGTTGTGAGGGTAGATCAGGTGGTGCAGATATTCGGCTTCGGCGGCGGCGCGTTCATCCCGCCGCAGGCACTCGCGAGCCGTTTTGGCCTCCATCTTGGCCAACTGGTGGAGGATCTTCGAGCGGCTCCTGGCGGTGGCCTCTCCCAGCGTCGCGTCGAACCGGGCGAGTTCCATTTGCATCGAATCGAGCAGGGCCGAGGTCTGCGCCTTCGCCGATTGCAGGGAGTCCCGCAAAGGCGGCGGAACCAACTGTTCGGAGACCCGCGTTCGAATCGCTTCCAGGCCCCCAAAAATGTCCTTCGGCGCCAAATGGTACCGCTCCATCAACTTCACGGCGCGTCCATCCAGCAGTGTGAATCCGCTGCGCGGAACCACCACAGGAGCTGGTTGGCTTAATTCGTGATAGATGACCTGTGACTGTGCCAGGTAGGCCAACTCGGCGGGCCCACCAATCATGGCCGCGGTGGGCAGCAGATAGTCCTGCACGACAGGCCGTAGCACCGCGTTGGGAGAAATATGGCCGGCCCGGGCGGCCAACTCGCCGGAACTGTACCGCGTGCGTGCATTGACGTACTGGTCTCCATCGCGCCGCAGCGTGTGCCGCTGGCCATTTTCCAGCAGAAAGAAGAGCGAAGTCTTGGCTTCAATATGCACCTGGGCGTGGTAGCCCGCGTCCAGCAATTGCTGGTTCCGCTGGAGCAGCTTCTCGCTGAGGAGCGGAGCGGCATGGACGGCCTCGCGCAAGAGCGGGGCAGCTAGATTCCTCAGGGAAGGCTGCATCGGATCCAGATACAACAGGCCCAGATCCGGCATCAACAGCCGCAGCAGATCCGCAAATGCCTGGCCCATGGTCCGGCCCGGCTGGTAGGATGCCTCCACCATGTCCGACACCTCGTCCCCAAACGGATGGCCGGACAAAATCTGCCGTAACTGAGGCGTCGGGTAGCTTTCCGCCGCAATGCCGCCCACCGGCCGGTTGGCCATCCCGACAGCCTCCACAAGGAGCTGGTGCGGACGCTTGGCCGCATCAAATACCCAGGCATGATTAATCTCGTCGAAGTCGTGGTCTTCGGTAGCCAGCCAGAAAACCGGTACCGCGGGAATGCCATGGGAGGTCAACTGGGCAGCCAGCCGGGCGGCGGTGAGAGCCTTATAGATGGTATAGCAGGGGCCGGAAAACAGCCCTACCTGCTGTCCGGTAACAACCGCCACTGTCCCTGATCGCGCCAGCAAATCCAACTGCGGGCTGGGATCATTCAATTCCCGGAGCGCGGCCACCAATGCATGACGGCGTCCGTCCGGATACCGGATCTTCGCCGATGCCCTGCCATAGCTGTCCCGGTCCAAATAATGGTGCTCGTAGAAAGGCGCCACACGGTCATAGTGATAGACCAGGTCCGCAAACAGCGGAGAGGTGTTGGGTAGATCGGTTTGCCGAATGCAGCCAGGCTTCATTATCAAAATGCGATCGCGCGCCCTACAAGATTACCAGATGATCCCGAAGCCGATAGGATTCATCCGGGCTAAACCGATTCCCTTCCATTGACACAAACCGTGACGGGGAGGTACTTTTACGCCATGAGGAAATCCCTGTTAATACTTGCCTGCGCGGCGACCCTGCTCGCCCAGCAGCCCTTCGATCTGCTGCTCAAAGGCGGACACGTCATCGATCCCAAAAATCAGATCAGCGGCATTATGGATGTCTACATCAGAGACGGCAGGGTCGCCGCCTTGGGAGCCCTCATCCCCTCGGTGCCCCCGAAGATAACTGTGGACGCCACGGGACTCTACATCGTCCCGGGCCTCATTGATATTCACGTCCACGTCTACCCCCGCCCCGGCTTGGACGGACTCGAACGGGACTCCAGCGTCCAGGCCGACGCCTTCTCGTTTCGCAGCGGCGTCACCACCGTCGTCGACGCCGGCACCACGGGAGTGAAGACCTTCCCTGCCTTCCGCAAGCAAGTGATTGACCGCGCCCAGACCCGGGTCCTAGCCCTGCTCAACATCGTCGCCGCCGGCATGGGTACGGGCCTTGAGGACGATCCAACCCAACTGGACGCGGAAGCCGCCGCACAGATGGCGAAAGCCAATCCCGGCGTCATTGTCGGATTCAAGTCAGCCCATTATGGCGGTCCCGGCTGGGAATCTGTGGAAAAGGCGGTGATGGCCGGCAAGAAGGCCAACCTGCCGGTGATGGTTGATTTCGGATACCTCAATAAAGTACGCAACATCAACACCCTGCTGCTGGATAAACTTCGCCCGGGTGACATCTATACACACTGCTATTCTGGCCATCGCGAGGAACTACTCGCGGACGGCAAGGTCAACCCGGCCATGGTGGCCGCCCGCAAGCGCGGCGTCATTTTCGACGTCGGCCATGGCGCGGGCAGCTTCTACTGGTACGTGGCCGTAGCGGCGGCGCAACAGGGCTTCCTTCCCGATTCCATCTCGACCGATCTCCACAGCGGCAGCATGAATGCCGGAATGAAGGACATGGCCAACACGATGTCGAAGATCCTGAATCTCGGGGCGAGCGTTGACCAAGTCATCCGAATGTCCACTTGGAATCCCGCCCAGGAAATCCAGCGCACCGATCTGGGCCATCTCAGCGTCGGCGCTGAAGCCGACGTGGCTATTCTCCGCGTGGAAAAAGGGAGCTTTGGTTTCCTTGATTCCGCCGGCGCATCCAACACTGGAACCCAGAACATCGTGTGCGAACTCACCCTCCGCAAAGGCAAGACGGTCTGGGATCGCAACGGCCGCGCCGCCACGTCTTGGAAGAGTTTTCCGTACGAAAAGAAGGCCTGGACGAAGTGAGTGGGTACTCAATGCCCAGGACATCCGTCTGGGCCGTCCTCCTCATGTTGCTGGGCCCTCCGGCGATGGTGGGGGCAATCCGTCATCGGAGTGGGCGGCGCGTATCCACTCTCAGCAACCGCCGCCGGTTGCATCTCCAGAACCTGGTATCAAACCCGGGCACGTTGGAGATGGAGATGGGGGTGGCCGGATCCACCAACACCATCGTCTCTCCGTTCACCCTGAAGTACACGCCCGGTGCCGGAGGCCGGTTCCTGCAACGAACCGAGTTCAGTGTGGACCTGGAACCGGTTAACAGCGTTCCAGGCGAGGATCACTGGGTGACCCAGTTTGGCGACCATGTCGGGCTTGCCGCGGCCCACCTCCTCCATCAGGGAAAGACCCTATCGGTTTACATTGCCCCACAGGTTTCATTCCTGACACACGCCAACAACGGAGTGCGGGCCGGGGCCACAGTAGTGGCGGAGGCCGATTTTGGGGCTTTCAGCCTGTCGGGGAACACAACCTGGACCGGCGCCACATCAGCCTCGGATAGCAATCCCGCAGGCGACCTGCAGATTGGCGCCGGCCTCATACGGCGAATCGGCGGGACAACGGACAATGCCCGCTTCACTCTATTTGTCAACGCTCTACAGGAGAATCCCACCGTGGGTCTCACTACCTACTCTGTGTTTGAAGGCGTCAGTTACCAGGTGCGACGGCCCCTGGCGGTCGATATCGCCGTCCGGCACCTGAATCTGCGAGGCGGGCAAGTGGACCACCAGGTACTGCTCGGCCTAACAGTAAACCTGGGGCGGCCATAACGGAAGGCGGAAGCGAAGGATCAAAGCCCAAATGCTATACTCCGAATAACGGGCAAGGTTCAACGAACCTGCAGTCACGTTCCGCGCGGGGTGCCAGGATGCGTGACGGAGATACTTGCAGAGAGGCCACGATGAACGACGTCCCTACCGCACAGAGAAACGACGAGACCACCGCAGGTAGTTACTTCGTCTCCAACTACCCGCCCTACTCGTATTGGGACGCTTCTTACGCCTCCGATGCCCATGCCGCACTGGATCGCGCCCCCGTTCCCGGAGCACCGCTCGGGATCTATGTCCATATCCCGTTCTGCCGCAAACGCTGCCACTTCTGTTACTTCAAGGTCTACACCGGCAAGGACTCCTCCGAAATCGACCGCTACCTCGACGCCTTGATTACCGAGTTGCGGCTCACCGGCGGCAAGCCTTTCATTGGCGGCCGCAAGCCAAGCTTTATCTATTTTGGAGGCGGCACGCCATCCTATCTGTCCACCACTCAGCTCAGCCGCGTGGTGGACTCGATGAAAAGCATCTTCGACTGGGATCAGGCCGAGGAGATTGCGTTTGAATGCGAACCCGGCACCATCACAGAAGGCAAACTCGAGATCCTGCGCGAGATGGGCGTCACCCGGCTCAGTCTTGGGATCGAAAACTTCAACCAGGAGATCCTGGAATTGAACGGTCGTGCGCATGGCGCCAAGGAGATCGACGTCTCCTACGGGTTCGCGCGCTCCATTGGCTTTCCCCAGATCAACATTGACCTCATTGCCGGCATGGTGGGTGAAACGGAACAGAACTGGAAAGAGTGCGTCCGGCGGACTATTAACATGGCCCCCGACAGCGTCACCATTTACCAGATGGAAGTACCCTACAACACCACTATTTTCAAGGAAATGCGTATCCTGGGAGAGTCCTCGGCCCCCGTCGCCGGCTGGTCCACAAAACGAAACTGGGTCGACTACGCCTTCGCCGAAATGGAGAAGGCCGGCTACACTATCACCAGCGCCTACACAGCCGCGAAGGATCCCAGGCAAACCCGTTTCCTCTACCGCGACCTGCTCTGGCGCGGCGCTGACATGATTGGCCTCGGCGTGGCTTCCTTCTCACACGTCAACGGTACTCATTTCCAGAACCTGCACGACTTTGAACCCTACATCGAAAGCCTGGAGCAGGGCAATCTGCCCATCTACCGAGCTTTCACCCCCAGCCCGGAAGAGCGCATGATCCGCGAATTTATTCTCCAGATGAAGCTCGGCCACCTGCAAGCTTCCTACTTCGAGCAAAAGTTCGGTGTCGATGTGCTCCGACGATTCGCCGCGCCGCTGGCGGCTCTTCAAGCCGAAGGCCTGCTCACGATCAAAGACGGCTCGCTCCAACTAAGCCGTGATGGGCTGCTCCAGGTGGATAGGCTCCTGCATAGCTTCTTTCTGCCCGAGCACCGGATCCAACGCCCCTCGTGACACTGCCTGTCAATTTGGAGCCTTTGAGCGGGATCTATACGGAGATGGGCCTCGTGTTGCCCTCCATTCGCATGCTGGAGCCGGAATTCATCCCCGAACCCTATCGCCGCCTGCTGGTCCACAAGGACGACATGACTCCGACGCTTGAGTCCGCCCACAGCGGCCGAATCCACTTGAGAGTGATCCGCTATTCGGTCACAACTGAGTTCATGAAGCGGATGGTGGTGCTGGAGCTCGATGGTGCACACAAGCCCGTGGAGATGGGCGCCATTCAAATCCATCTCGGCCGGCTGCCGGATGCAGCCCGCGAAACCGTGCTTGCCTTGCGCGAGCCGTTTGGCGGAATCCTTCGTGACGAGGGCATCCTACACACGAGCCAACCCACGGCCTACTTCGAAATTGCGCCTGACACGCTCATCGCCGGCGCGCTGGGGGCAAACAGCGCCGCGGGACTCTACGGCCGCCGCAACACCATTCGAGACTTCGAAGGCCGAGTGTTGGCCGAAGTAGTGGAGATTTTGCCGCCGGCGCCGCAAGAGGCTAGTCTTTGATAAGGAAGCTATGAGCCAACAATACGACGCCATTGTGATGGGATGCGGCCCGGCGGGTGCCGCCTGCGCCGCCGTGCTCGCGTCCAAAGGGCGGAAGGTTGTCGTGCTGGAGCGCGAGAAGTTTCCGCGCTACCACATCGGCGAGTCTCTGATCCCCTACACCTATTTCCCGCTGGAACGTCTCGGCATGATCGAGAAGATGAAGGCGTCGCACTTTCCCAAGAAGTACAGTGTGCAGTTCGTCAATCCCAACGGCCGTGTCTCGGAGCCATTCTACTTTTTCCAGCACCTCAAGCACGAAGCCTCCTGCACCTGGCAGGTGCTCCGCAGCGAGTTTGACCAGATGCTGATGGACAATGCCCGCCAAAAAGGCGCTACTGTGCTGGAACAGACCACGGCCCGTGAACTTCTCCGGGATGGCGATCGTGTTATCGGGGTGCGCGCGGCCGGGCCGGACGGCAACTCCACCGATTACTACGCGCATTTCACCGTGGATGCCACCGGCCGCGACGCCTTTGCCGTTTCCCGGAACGGATGGAAGATCCGCGATGCCTACCTCAACAAGATCGCTATTTGGACCTACTACGATGGTGCACAGCGCGACCCCGGCCTGGACGAGGGCGCAACCACGGTCGCCTACGTCGCCGAAAAGGGCTGGTTCTGGTACATTCCGCTCCCGGGTAACAGTGTCAGCGTGGGCATCGTTGCCGAAAGGGACTACCTATACAAAGACAGCCGTGATCCCGAGGCTATCTTCCAGCGCGAAATCGGCAACAACGCCTGGATCCAACAGCACCTTGCTCCGGGCCGCCAAGTGGGTCCGTATCAGGTGACAGGAGAGTTCTCTTACCGTTCCCGTTATTGCGCTTCCGACGGGCTGGTCCTCATCGGGGACGCCTTCGCGTTTCTGGATCCTGTCTTTTCCTCCGGTGTGTTTCTTGCGCTACGCAGCGGTGAACTCGCCGCCGACACAATTGATGATGCGTTAAAGGAAAGCGATACCTCGGCGGTCCGCTTTGCCGCCTACGGCGAGGAGATGCGCCAGGGCCTGGAGGCCATGCGCCGCCTCGTCTATGCTTTTTACGATCACAATTTCAGCTTTGGCAAGGTGATCCGCGACAACCCTCATCTGGCCGGCGATCTCACTGACTGCCTGATTGGCAACCTGCTCATCGATTTTGACCCGCTCTTTGAGGCTATTGGCCGCTTTGCCGCGGTACCCGCACCGCTCGAACATGGGACCCCGCTGGTGAGTGTGAGATAACACGGCGTGGCATGTGAATTCAGACTCGTGCGGCAGGTGGAGTTTTCCGAGACCGACATGGCCGGCATCATGCACTTCTCCAACTTCTTCCGGTTCATGGAAGCGGCCGAGCACGCTTTTTTCCGCTCGCTTGGATTCTCCATCCACACCACGCACCCGGAAAAAGTGGGATGGCCGAGGGTGCACGCCGAATGCGACTACTCCTCACCGCTCCGCTTTGAGGACTCGGTTGAAATTCACCTGCTCGTACGCGAACGGCGGCCGCGCAGCATTTCCTACTCATTCACTTTCCGCAAACTTGGCCCCGATCCTCCGCGGGAAGTGGCGAGCGGAAAGCTGACCGTAGCCTGCATCCGGCGTGACCCGGTCACTGGCAACTTCTCGAGCGCCATCATCCCGGAAGCCATTGCTGCTCAAATCGAACCTGCACCACCGGAGAGCCTCCGATCATGAATGTCAGCCAAGCCGCCAGGTCGCCTCAGAGCGCCATCCGCGAGCATCAACTCCAGCAGGTCCGCCGCCTGGTTGCCGCACTGGTGCCGGATAACAAGTTCCAGTCCCCCCGCTTGCAGGCCGCCGGGGTCGGGCCGGACATTGCCAGTCTGGAGGAGTTTTCCCGCCGCCTTCCCTTCACCACCAAGCAACAACTGGCCGAGGACCAATCGGCCCATCCGCCCAATGGAAGCAACCTCACCTACCCGCTGGAGCGCTACACACGCTTTCACCAAACGAGCGGCACGACCGGCAAGCCCATGCGCTGGCTCGATACGCCGGAGAGCTGGAACTGGATGGTCGAGTGCTGGGAGCGCGTCTTTGAGAGCGCCGGGCTCGGTCCGGCCGACCGCGTCTATTTCCCTTTCTCGTTCGGACCATTCCTTGGCTTTTGGGTCGCCTTCGAGGCCGCCGCCCGTCTCGGCTGTCTCGCCATCCCCGGCGGCGGCATGCGAACCACTGCCCGGCTGAGCATGTTGTTCGACAACAATGCCACTGCACTATGCGCCACCCCAACCTACGCGATCCGACTCGCTGAAGTGGCTGCGCAGGAGCGGATCGATCTCAGTGCATCCAGTGTCCGGCTCATCGTTCTCGGCGGCGAACCCGGCGCCGGCATCCCGGCCACGCGCAAGTTGATGGAGAGTTTGTGGCCCGGTGCGCGCTTTGTGGATCATCACGGCATGACCGAGACCGGACCCATCACCTATGAGTGCCCCATCCGTCCCGGAGTGCTTCACGTGATGGAAGCCGCGTTTTTTCCAGAGGTGCTCAATCGCGAAACGCTTACTCCGGCACAGCCGGGCGAAGAGGGTGAACTCGTGGTTACCAACCTCGGCCGGACCGGTTCCCCCCTACTTCGCTCCCGGACCAGCGACCTGGTTCGCCCCGCGGCGAGTACACCCTGCCAAGGCGGAACCCACCAGCGAGGTCCCGAAGGCGGCCTCCTGTC
>Ga0080064_1005445_pt1 | contig 14902 bp, 16 predicted proteins | sample Subgrocontami54m_FD_69260 | JGI IMG/M metagenome (GOLD analysis project Ga0080064, IMG submission 69260) | Subsurface groundwater microbial communities from S. Glens Falls, New York, USA - GMW46 contaminated, 5.4 m (SPADES assembly) (version 2) ...
AGGCGATGTGGAGAGGATACTTGCAGAAAAGGGAGGAAAATGCGCTGACATAAGCGGTGTATATGTGGCTATTGCAAGGGCAGCCGGGATTCCTGCAAGAGAGGTCTGGGGATTAAGACTCGGCAAAAAGCCTGAAGAGGATATGACAGGCGGGCATCACTGCTGGGCTGAGTTTTATATGCCCGGCTATGGCTGGGTTCCAGTTGACCCTGCAGATGTGAGAAAGGCAATGCTTACGGAAAAACTGGAGTTAATAAAGGACGCAAAAACAAAAGAGTATCGGGACTACTACTTTGGGGCCGTTGATGCGTACAGGATTGTCTTAACCAGAGGGGCAAAGGGTTATTCCTTAAGCCCGGCGCAGAAGGACGGTGTACTGCCATACGGATTTATGTATCCATATGCTGAGATCGATGGAAAGGCTGTGGAATGGCTGGCAGCGCAAAAGGAATTGAAATACAAAATTACCTTTAAAGAGTGGAATTAAATCAATGAAGCATATACCTGTAACGCAAGGGATCAATCCTCTTTCTTGTTCAGCCAGTCATTTTGTGTTAGGCTTCACCAATGCAATTTATTCAAAAAAAATCTTTTCATGCCCTTGTGGTAATGCTAAAAATTCCTGTTGTTGGACAGGTGAAGACAAGGCTTGCGACGCAGATTGGCAAAGAAGATGCGACAAAACTTTACAGGTGTTTTATACACGATACTTTTAGCCGCATAAGTTTATTAAGTAATATAGACATTATTGCGGCATACACCCCTCAACATCTCATAAGCAGGGCAAAAAGATTAGCGCCATCAGGAGCTATCATAATCCCTCAAAAAGGCAGAGATCTCGGCGAACGTCTTCAGAATATATTCTCCCATCTTTTTTCAATAGGTTACAAAAAGATTGCAATAATAGGTGCTGACAGTCCTGACCTGCCAATTGAATACATTGAAAAATCTTTTTTGTTGCTTGAAGGAAAAACAGAGTTTGTTCTCGGCCCTGCTGAAGACGGCGGCTATTATCTTATTGCTATGTCAAGGGATCACAGGGAAATATTCAAAGACATTCCATGGAGCACAGATGCGGTTTTTAAAGAGACCGTGGAAAAGGCAAAGAAGGCCGGATTAAAATCAGCTATATTGCCAAAATGGTATGATGTGGATGAGATAAACACCCTTAAGAAATTAAGGAACAATCTGATGTCAATCTCTCCTGCAACAAAAACAGGCAAACTGCTTGAAAAGATTTTTAAAGATATACATACAAATACCTAACAGTTGACAAACCGTTAGAATATATTATAGCCTATAAGCCTTCCGGAGGGGTAATAAATGAAAAAGATAGCGCCATCTATCCTGTCTGCAGATTTTACAAAACTTGCAAAGGAGATAAAAGCTGTTGAGGACGCAAAGGCGGATTATATACATATAGATGTGATGGACGGCCACTTTGTGCCAAATATAACAGTAGGGCCATTTATTGTGGAGGCTGTCAGAAGGGCGACAAGGCTTCCTTTGGATGTTCATCTGATGATAGAAAACCCTGATAAGTTTATTCAGGATTTTGCGAAGGCGGGAAGCGACATTATAACGGTCCATGCGGAGACATGCAGGCATTTGCACAGGACTATTCAGTATATAAAAGAACAAGGTATAAGGGCAGGCGTATCCCTGAATCCTACAACTCCTCTATGCCATCTTGACCATATATTGGGAGATGTTGATTTGGTTTTGATCATGACTGTAAATCCGGGTTTCAGCGGCCAGAGTTTTATAAATTCATGCCTTCCGAAGATAGAACGTCTCAGGAGAATGATTGATGAGGGTAATTACAATGCAGAGCTTGAGGTGGACGGCGGGATAAAGGTTTCTAATATAGGCGCTGTGGCAAAGGCAGGCGCAGATGTGTTTGTTGCAGGCTCTGCTGTATTTGGGAGCGAAAACTATAAGAAGACAATAGCGTCAATGAAGCTGGAGATAGGAGAGTAAATTTGCGTGAGTATTTTTAGAAGGTTGTTCCTACACCGATGCCTATGTGAATATCAGGGCCTCCATAGGGTTTCCATAGGTGATATTCTTTTGGATATATGACAGGATAATTATAATTGGTTTCACCAAACGGCCTTTGCTGAGAGCCGGTTACTTCACCTGCCACAGTTATAAGCCTGCCCTGACTGAAGATTGCCGGGTCTTTAAATTCTTTAAACAGTATAATGAATCTACCCTTTGATGCCTCAGGATTTTTTGGCATATTGCTCCTGTTTAATGGTTGTTGGACAACCTCAATAAGCGTTTCATCCGGCAGATTTGTGGTCTTGATAATTGTGCCGCCCAGGAGAACCATTTTATTTTTATAGGCATCTGGGTTTGTTAAGATTTGTTCAAAGGTAATTGCTTGGTCAACGGTCTTTAAAACCTCCGGCGATATGACAGGCGCGCAGGAGGTTAATGAGGTTAACAGTAATAAGTAAATAACAGGGCAGAGTTTTTGTCTTAAGAATAATTTGCCTTTCATATCTTTTTACTATACACTAATTGCTGTTCAATCATTATTATATTCTTTCGGGGCGTGGCTCAGTCTGGTAGAGCACTGCGTTCGGGACGCAGGGGTCGTGGGTTCGAATCCCGCCGCCCCGACCAAATTTAGAAGAAAAAGATTGGCTAGTCGTTATGATTACAGCACCACAAGATTATCCCTGTGTATCACCTCATCATAATATTTATAGCCTAAAGTTTTTTCAATCTCTGTGGTCTTAATCCCCTTTATCTTTTCAATCTCTACTGAACTGTAGTTTGCAACACCCCTTGCAAATTCCTTTCCGTGCTGGTCTACGCAGTGAATAACCTCACCTGCCTCAAATACGCCGTCTATCTTTGTTATACCGGACGGCAGCAGGCTTTTCCCCTTTTTTAGAATAGCATCCTTTGCGCCTTCATCAACAAATATCCGCCCCGTTGGCCTGGCTGAAAATGCAATCCAGTGTTTTTTGCTTGTAAGCTTGTCCTCCATTGGAAGAAATAGTGTCCCAACATCCGCGCAGCTAAAAATCTTTTTCAATATATCGGCATCTCTTCCATTAGCAACAATAGTCGGCGCGCCGAAGTGTGCAGCCTTTTTTGCCGCCTCTACCTTTGACGCCATGCCGCCTGTGCCGAATACGCTTGCTGTCTCTCCTCTCCATACTACGGCAAGATGGTCAACATTATCTACCACAGGTATAAGTTTTGCTGTCTTATCCTTTTTGGGATCCTTATCAAACAATCCGTCTATATCTGTCAGGATGACCAATAAATCTGCTTCAATCAGATTTGTAACAAGCGCAGCCAGATGGTCATTGTCTCCAAATTTTATCTCATCCACTGCCACAGTATCGTTTTCATTTATGATCGGGATTATATTGTAGCCAAGGAGGGTAGAGAGGGTATTTCTGGCGTTTAAAAATCTCTGCCTGTTGCCAAGGTCATCATGCGTCAGGAGCATTTGGGCAACCTTTTCGCCCAGCGGCGTAAATGCCTTTTCATACAATGCTATCAGGTTTCCTTGTCCAAGGGCTGCGATTGCCTGTTTTTCAGGGATGCTTGCCGGCTTTTTTTTAAGCCCCATCTTTTTCATTCCTATTGCAATGGCGCCTGATGTAACAAGAATAATATCTTTGCCGGACTTTTTTACTTCCGATATGCCCCTGGCAAGATTTAAAAACACTGCCTCATCAAGCCCGTCATTATGTCCGCCCGCAAGCACGGCGCTGCCAATCTTGACGACAATCTTTTTTGCAGAGGAAATATAATCTTTTCTCTTCAAAATAAATCGCTAACCTCCTGTCTGTTTTTCTTAATCAGGATATCGCGCTGCAATGCTGCGTATGGCGTCAAGGCTTGCGAAAAAGACACTGATCAAATCAGGGTCAAAGTGCTTGCCTGAGTCTTCTTTAAGGGTTTCCAGCACCCTTGACTCGTCCCAGGACTCTTTATATACCCTTCTTGAGGATAATGCGTCATATACATCCGCAATAGCAACTATCCTGCCAAAAAGCGGTATTTCTTCTTCTTTTTTGCCGAGCGCAGCCCCTTTACCGGATTCAAAGTTAGGGAGGGGTTTGCCTGTCATGATGTCAATATGTCCTGGGTATCCTTTGCCATCCCACTTTTCATGGTGGTTTAGCGCAACAAGACAAGAAGTCTCGTCAAAGTCAGAGTATGCGTCAGAAAAAAGCCTTGCGCCAAGATAAGTGTGCTGTTTCATGATTTCCATCTCATTGATATCCAGTCTGGCAGGCTTTTTTAATATAACATCGGAAATTGCCACCTTTCCAACATCATGAAGCATCGCAGCCATCCTGAGGATGTCCCTGTTACTGTTAATCTCCTTTTCCGGGATCCCCTTTTGCAAAGCCCATGTCTCATAAATCTCCACAGAATATGCAGCCACACGATTAACATGGGCGCCTGTTTCTTTGGGGTCGCGGAGTTCGGCCATCCTTATCATCCTCAGGATTATAGCCCTCGTCATCATGGCGCGCTCCACGGCAATAGCCGCATTATTCGCAAAGTGCATAATAAATGGCTCATCCTCTTCAGCAAACCGGATAATATTTTTGTCCTTGTCAAGGACATTGATAAGTTGAAGTACACCGATTACGTCTCCCCTGTGGGTTTTAAGAGGGAAGGTAATCATTGATTTGGTGCGGTATCTTGATATCTCGTCATATTGCCTGTCAAATGAATAGGGGACCCCGTCCGGCAGATTGTAAACATCTTTAATATTCAATGTCTTGCCGGTAAGGGCAGCATGTCCTGCTATAGATTTTTCATTTATTGGGATTGCAAAGGTGGAATAGATGAGCTTTTTGCCTTCAGGCAGTTTCTTTCTAATGGTTTCGTTCTGGGTGTAGCTGAATTTTAACTCAGCGCCTTCTTTTATGTAGATTGAGCCTGCATCCGCATTGACAAATTGCCGCGCCTCTGTAAGAAGCCTCTCAAGTAGAACATCTATATCTTTAACCTGAGCGACCTCCAGCCCGAGATTTATTATCTGTGTGAGTTTCTGTTTTTCATTGAGCATCGGCATCTTATATCATTGCTATGGAAAAGAATGGTATCTTTGTGGTTATAGTTTCCTAAAAAGGGAACATGGTATCAGAATGAAATCAATAAATCTCCGCTGTCATTAATTCCTGATTCGGCCCGCCGTTTAGAAGCTTTACTACCTTAACACCATCGTCAAAATAATCAACCACATTGAGACAGCCGTAATCCTGCTCAATCCTGAAAAAATTTTCCATAGGAAGGCGCATGGCATCGCAAAGGGCAACCCTGTTCACACCGCCATGTGCAACAAGGACAATATGCCCGCCTTTATGTTTATTTAAAATACTTTCCAAGGCAGGCATAACCCTTGCCTTTAAATCATGCAGGTTCTCGCCATCCTTAACCCTTGTATTTGCAAGATCTCTGAATCTGAAATCTGCCTCTTCAGGGAACTTTGCTGCGCCCTCTTCCCTTGTAAGCCCTTCCCACCTGCCGAGGTGAAGCTCACGGAAGGCATGAACTTTTACAGGCTTTATCTCCATGTACTTTCCTATAATCTCAGCCCCCTTGAATGCCCTCTGAAGGTCGCTGGAATATACTGCTTTTATCGGCTCTTTTGCAAGAAATGCCGCCATATTCTCCATCTGCAGAACGCCTATGTCTGTTATATCCACATCAAAGTGGCCGTTGTAGCGGAATTCATGGTGGTTTATCACCTGGCCGTGACGGATGAGATAAAGCCTGGTGCTGTTCATATTTTTATATTACCCCCTGCAATTACAATTAAAATAAATAACACCTCTGACATCTCGCTCTGAAAACCGAACACATCTCCAGTTACGCCGCCTAATTTTTTTCTGAAAAATACTGTTATTAAATATACCATAAAAAGCATGATAGCTAAATAGGGGAGCGCAAGCCAGCCTAAAAAGATTGTGGAGAAAAATAATGCAAGGAACGTTGCCGGTAAAAATTCTTTTATGCCTGTATTCTCTGTAAACGCCCTGCCGAGGCCGCTTGTTGGTCTCGCATAATTCGCCCAGTATGCCATTGGAACCATAGACCACCTGCCTATAACAGGGATAAGAAAGAGGATGTAATTTTTTATCTCTGCCTGCAGGCTGTTTATGGCAAGAAATTTTGTCAGGAGCAAAAGAATCAGCGCCACAACACCGATAGCGCCTATCTTGCTGTCCCGCATTATATCAAGTTTCTCTTTCCTTGTATTGCCGCCTGCAAGGCCGTCAATGGTGTCAGCAAAGCCGTCAAGGTGAAAACCGCCGTTGCTAAGGATTAAGGTTACTAATATGAATACGCTTGCAATCTCTATTGGCAGGAATATTGAAAAAACGAGATTAGCTCCAACAAGGAGCAATCCCTGAACTGCGCCGACCAGAGGGAAGAAGGACGTACTCCTGCCCAGTTCCCTTTCTTCAACAGTGTCTTTGATTTTGATAGGGATAATCGTGAGGAGTTGCAGTGCGTATATAAAACCTTTCATCAGGAAAATACCCCTCACCCTATCCCTCTCCCGCAAGGGGAGAGGGTATCAATATTTCGCCTTTCCCTTGAACAGAAGGAATTAGATTTTTTTATCCCCCTCCCTTGACGGGAGGGGATTAAGGTGAGGGTGAAATATTTCATGCCATCCTGCTTTTACCTGCATCATCTTGTGTATCGTGGCTTTCTGACACGCCCGCTTCTCCAAAGGTTGCCATCTCGTTGTAAATCTTTACGCCTGCCTCTATCAAAGAGATGCCGAGCGCAGCGCCTGTTCCTTCGCCAAGCCTCATATTAAGATTGAGTATCGGCTTCAAATCCATCCTCTCAAGCATTATCCAGTGTCCTCTTTCAACGGACGTGTGCGCTGCGAACATATATTCCTTAACCTTTGGCTCAAGTTCATAAGCAATGAGCGCGCCTGCTGTTGATATGAAACCGTCAATAACAACAGGTATGCGATTAGCAGCTGCGCCCAGCACAAGGCCGGCAATCCCCGCTATCTCTGCACCGCCGAGTTTTGCCAGCACATCCATCGGGTCTTTCGGATTGGGCCTATTTATCCTAATCGCATCCTCTATGACCGTTACCTTGTTTTGAAAGGCGCTCTCATTTATCCCTGTGCCTTTGCCTGTAACATCAGCCACAGGCCTTTTTGAAAAGAGCGCGGCAATGGCGCTGGAAGGCGTAGTGTTTGCAATCCCCATCTCGCCTGTGCCGAAGATATGATAACCCTTTTTAGCATATTCCTCTGATAGTTCAATGCCCACTTCAATACACTTAATTGCCTCTTCCCTTGTCATGGCAGGACCTTTGCGGATATTTTTTGTTCCCCTGATTATCTTTTTATGTATGAGACCATCCAGATTGCCGAAATCATAATCAACACCAATATCAATAACCGCCACATCCACGCCCGCATGTCTTGCCAGCACATTTATCCCTGCGCCGCCCCGCAGGAAATTCAACACCATCTGCGGCGTAACCTCTTTTGGAAATGCAGAAACCCCTTCCTCTGCAACACCGTGGTCGCCTGCAAAGGTAAATATCGCCTTTTTATTCAGCGCAGGCCGCGTATTTTCAGTGATGGCAACAATCCGCGCCGCGAATTCCTCCAGCCTTCCCAGACTCCCCTGCGGCTTTGTAAGATTATCAAGCCTCTTCTGCGCCTTTTCATAAAAGGCAGGATTGACCGGCTTGATGGAATTTATTGCTTGTTCAAGTTTGGACATTTGAGACCCCCTGTATTGGTATTTATTTTAACCTCATCTCCACCCCGCTCACTACAAAATAGACCTCATCCGCAGCCTCTGCCATCTTCTGGTTTGAGATGCCTGCGATGTCTCTGAATCTTCTTGCCAACGGATTGTCAGGCACGATGCCAAGGCCAACCTCGTTGGAAACAACGATAATGTTTGCCTTTGTCTTTTTGCACGCAGACACGAGAGAGATAATATGTTTTGCGATTTGTGAATCTAAATTCGTAATTAGTAATCCGTAATTCGCAATCAAATTGGAGAGCCATATTGTCAAACAGTCCAGCAGTATCACATCGTATCCCATATTCTTTTTAATAACATCAGCAATCTTTAAGGGTTCCTCTATTGTCTTCCAGTTATTTCCCCTTTCTTTTTTGTGCCGTTTAATCCTTTGCAGCATTTCATTATCCAATGCCTCGGCAGTGGCAAGATATAATCTCTTTCCATGAATTGACTCTGCCAGTTTTAATGCAAAGGCGCTCTTCCCCGAACGTGCCCCACCTGTTATGAAGATAAGTTTAGTACTCAATCCCCTTCCTCGCTTTTACACCATTGTCAAACGGATGTTTTATTTTGAGCATCTCTGTAACATAGTCTGCCATCTTTACCAGTTCAACATGAGCGTCTCTGCCTGTTAATACCACCTCCAACCCTTCCGGCCTGTTTCTTAAAAAAGCTACCAACTCATCCAGTGAGAGCCAGCCTCCTGCAACGACACTGTTTATTTCGTCCAGGACAAGGAGGTTTACATCGCCCTTATCAATTTTTTTCTTTACTGCTTCAAAGGTATCTGCAATAGACTTTTTAACCAACTCCTTATCTGTATTTTCCTTTGTAAATATTGGATGTCTTACATTAGAGCGGATAAGCTCTATCTCAGGGATCTTCTTGAATATCTCCTTCTCCCCTGACGGCGCATCATCAAGCTTAAAGAACTGCACAAAAAGCGCCTTCTTTCCCTGGCCTGCCGCCCTTATAGCAAGGCCGATGCCGGCTGTTGTTTTGCCCTTTCCTTCGCCGGTATAGATATGAATTAGTCCTCTTTGCATAAAAATAAAAAATCCATTCCGAAGAGAACTCTCCATCCCTTCCCACCCCGATGTTATATCGGGACAGTGGTTGATGGATTTAGTTCCCTTTACAGTTGCTGGACAGCTCCAGGTTTTAACGGGATTCCCTGTGTAGTTACTTTTGAAAAGTAACTGAGCATATCGCCTCCAACGGCCCGCTCACAGGGCTTTTATCTCCCTGCCCTTTTTCTAAGCTCAGCCATAATATCCGGGGTTATTTCTTTCAGCCCTTTTTCTTTTGCATACCGTTCAACGCCCTTTTTTACCATTGTCCTTAAAAAAAAAGGCGCTTTGCTGAGCCGTTCAGACGCCTCGTTTGTCCAGATTATTTCTTCTGACTTCTGACTTTTGACTTCTGGCTTCTGACTTTTCGTCTCTGGTTCATATTCGCACCATGGGTCTTCTCCCATAATACTGGAAGTCGCTGCAAGCGCCCTTGCCCTGCATCCGCCGCAGGCCTCTTTATAATCACAATCCTTGCATCTCCCCTCATAATTTGGATTTCTGAGAGACTGAAATACCGGTGATGTTGTCCATATCTGAGACAGACTTGCCTCCATAAGATTTCCCACTTTTGTCGGCATATACGGGCATGGCGTTACATCGCCTTTAGGGGTAATCCTGAAATATCCTGTGCCTGCAATGCAGCCGCTTGTTGCGCCTTTTAAAAGCTGGCTTTCAGGATTAAGTTTATGAGCGATCCTCAGAAAATGCGGCGCGCACCTTGCCCTTACCATCATCCTCCCTTCATAATCTTTTTCTGCCTTTACAAGATATGTCAGGGTTTCCTCATATTGTTTGGGTGTTATGTCTGTCATTTCCTGTCCCCTGCCTGTGCAGACAAGAAAGAATATGTTTGCGGCCCTGGCCCCTTTTTTATACGCAAATTCTATCACATCCGGTATTTCTGAATAATTGTCCTTTGTTACAGTCACCTGAATCTGAAAATCAAGGTTGTATTTCTTTAAGATACCCATTCCCGCAATGGTCTTTTCCCAAGCCCCTTCCACTCCCCTGAACCTGTCGTGATATGATGGGCCTATTGAATCAAGGCTTATCCCAACGCCACTGACACCGCTTTCTATCATTTTTTCTACAGTCGGGGCATCAATGAGCGTTCCATTTGTTCCAAGCACAACCATCAACCCTTTTTTCGCCGCATAGGAAAAAAGATCAAAACAATCATCCCTGAGCAGAGGCTCGCCGCCTGTAAAGATGAGCATTGCCTGCGGGTTGACAGCAGTTATCTCGTCTATGACCCTTTTTGCATTACTGGTGGACAGCTCGCCGTTCCCATGTTCCAACTCTGATGCGTCAAGGTAGCAGTGCCTGCACTTCAGGTTGCATCTTTTTGTTATATTCCAGGATATGAGAAAAGGTATAAAATCCATAGTCACTTCCTTGTGAAATTATCTTGGTCGTATTTTAAAACCTCAGAGGAGCCAAAGTCAATGATTTTCTGGTGGCTTGACAGTGTGGTAAATTTATATGTGATACAAAGATAAAAAAAGATTTGACAAATATATATCAAAGTTGATACCGTTTCGTTTTGTTTTATTTATTGGAAGGCATAATATCTTTATGGGTTTAAAGACATGGGTTTAAAGACATTTAATCACGGCATACATCCTGCTTACAATAAAGGGTTAACTCAAAGCAAAAAGATAGAGAAGGCATCCCTTCCATCTAAGGTTGTCATCCCTCTTCAACAGCACATTGGCGCCCCTTGCAAGCCGCTTGTTAAAAAGGGAGATACGGTAGCAGAGGGGCAGAAGATAGGCGAGACAACCACCTTTGTTACTGCCCCTGTCCATTCTTCAATCTCAGGAAAGGTTAAGGAAATAGAAAGACTCCCATATCCCTGCGGCGGCAAGGTCTTGTCTGTCATAATAGAAGGAGACGGGACAGTAAAGGATTGGGGGAGCGGGGACACAGACCTTGAGCTGGAATCGATCACAAAGGAAGAGCTAAGGAATATTATAAGAGAGGCCGGGATTGTAGGCATGGGCGGGGCTGCATTCCCTACGCATGTGAAATTAAGCCCGCCAAAGGAAAAGAAGATAGATGTCTTTATACTCAATGGATGCGAGTGCGAGCCGTATCTGACATCCGATCATAGACTGATGGTTGAAGAGCCTGAAAAGGTCTTGTGGGGCATGAAGGCCATGATGAAGGCAATAGGGGTTGAGAACGGCTTTATAGGTATAGAGGAAAATAAACCTGATGCAATAGATGCCCTTGAGAGAGTAACCAGAGGCAGCAATATAAAGGTTGTTGCATTGAAAACAAAGTATCCGCAGGGCGCTGAAAAGATGCTTGTAAAGGCCGTTATAGACAGGAAGGTGCCTGTCGGCAAGCTCCCCATGGATATGGGCTGTGTGGTAAACAATGTCGGGACAGCGTTTGCTGTTTATGAGGCAGTCAAATACAAGAAGCCTTTGATTGAAAGGGTTATAACTGTAAGCGGAAACGGCGTAAGAGAGCCGAAGAACCTCCTTGTCCGGATAGGGACAAGCTTTGAAGATGTTTTAAACCAGTGCGGCGGGATAGCAGGGGAAGGTGAAAAAGAGGTTTTAAACGGCGGCCCGATGATGGGGATTGCCCAGACAACCCTTGAAGCGCCTGTAATAAAAGGCACATCAGGCATAACTGTCCTCACGGGTAAAGAGATAAAGCCGTATAAGTACGATCCGTGCATAAGATGCTCAAGCTGTGTTGAAGTTTGTCCTGTCAACCTCATGCCGTATAAGTTAGGCGATTTAGGCAGGCTTTACAGGTTGGATGATTTTAAGGCATGGGGCGGCCTTGTTTGCATAGAATGCGGCTGCTGCTCTTATACATGCCCCTCCAAAAGGCCGCTCCTGCACTGGATACGCGTAGGAAAGGTTAAGATAAGGGAGAGGGAGAAGGTATAGTGGAAGAAAAAACTCAATTAGAAAAACTTGTCGTATCCTCTTCTCCCCATTTTCTGAGGGATGAGAATATCCCGAAGATTATGCATGCTGTCATTTTAGCGCTCTTACCTGCTATGGCTGCAAGCGTATATTTCTTTGGCTTTAGGGCGCTCATGCTTATAATCGTATCTGGCGTGTCATGCCTTATTACAGAGTATGCCTGCCAGAAGATAAGAAAAAAGCCTGTAACAATTAGAGACGGCAGCGCGGCTATCACAGGCATTCTCATGGCTTTGACCCTGCCGCCGAGTTTTCCTTATTATGGGGCTGTTCTGGGTTCAATATTTGCCGTAGGCGTCGGTAAACAGCTTTTCGGCGGAATAGGCTACAATATATTTAATCCCGCGCTCCTCGGAAGGGTGTTTTTACAGGCAACATATCCTGTAATGATAACCACATGGAGCGAGCCGCTTTCTAAGGCTACAAAGGCAGGTGTGGATGCTGTGTCTGCGGCAACACCGCTGGCGCTTATGAAATTTGAAGGCAAATGGACATCGCATCTTGACCTTTTCTTCGGCAATACCCCTGGCTCTATTGGAGAGACATCTGCGCTTGCAATACTTATGGGCGGGCTTTATCTCCGATACAGGGGTTATATAAACTGGAAGATGCCTCTGGGCTATCTCGGCTCAATGGCATTTTTAGGCGGTATATTCTATCTTATAAACCCTTCAAAATATCCTGACCCTCTTTTCCATATCCTTGCAGGCGGGGCAATGCTCGGCGCATGGTTTATGGTGACAGATATGGTGACATCGCCGGTAACACCGCTCGGACAATGGATATTTGTGATATGCGCCGGGGCGCTGGCAGTAATAATCCGTCTTTTCGGCGGACTCCCTGAGGGTGTGATGTATTCCATACTTTTGATGAATGCCTTTGTGCCGTTATTAAATAAACATACAAGGCCGCGATTTTTCGGAGAGGGGATTAAGGTTGAATAATCTCGTCATAAAGATGTTTTTGGTTCTCACGGTTATTGGGGCCATATCAGGCGGCATCCTTGCAGGGGTTTTTCATGTTGCTGACCCGCTCATTCAGGCAAACAGGGAGAAGGAACTCAAGGAGGCAATATTTGTCGTGTTGCCGGGGGCAAAGGATTACCAGATTATGGAAAAAGAGATTGATAAAGAAAAGATTACTATATACAAAGCCGTTGATGCGGATGGCAAACCCGTGGGACTGGCATTCATTGCAGACGGAGGCGGATTTCAGGGGAACATACGAATCATGGTGGGGTTGAACATGGATTATCTGAAGCTAAGAGGCATAAAGGTTCTTGAGCAGAACGAGACCCCTGGGCTTGGGAACAGAATAAAAGAACCTGCCTTTGAAGATCAGTTTAAAGGCCTTGAGATTAAACCGAAGATAGAATATATTAAATACCGCAAGCCTGAAAAACCTAATCAGATAACGGCAATAACCGGCGCCACAATTTCTTCGGATGCAGTGGTGAAGAATATAAATAATGCAGTGGCAAGGGTGTTGAAGGCATTTCCGCAGGAAGAGACGGTGAAATAATGGCAGACAACAATTACAATCTCTGGTATGAATTCAAAAAAGGTCTCTGGCAGGAGATACCGCCGTTCAGGCTCGTGCTCGGAACTTGTCCTACTCTTGCTGTTACTAATTCTGTTATCAATGGGGTTGCAATGGGGCTGGCTACATTGTTTGTCTTACTCTGCTCAAATATAACTGTGTCTGCTATCAGAAAGATTGTGCCTGCCCAGGTAAGGATTGCAGCATATGTTGTCATCATAGCCCTGTATGTTACTGTTGCCGACATGTTTCTTGCAGCCATGTTTCCGCCAATATCCAAGGCGCTTGGGCCGTATGTGCCGTTGATTGTAGTAAACTGCATAATCTTCGGCAGGGCAGAGGCATTTGCGCAAAAGAATCCGGTATTCCCCTCTATAATGGATGCATTCGGTATCGGCATAGGCTTCACAATGAGCCTTGCTGTAATGGGGACAATAAGAGAACTGCTTGGATTTGGCAGCATACTGGATATAAAACTTCTGGGTGATTGGTTTGAGCCGTGGATAGTTATGATACTCCCGGGCGGCGCATTCATTGTGTTCGGATTTTTGGTGGCGCTGGTAAATTATCTGTCAAAAAGAAAGGCTGAAACAATCTGTCATTAAAATATGAAACTAATACTTATATTCATATCAGCATCGCTGATCAATAATTTTGTGCTGACCTACTTTCTCGGCATCTGTCCGTTTCTCGGCGTATCAAATAAGACAGAGAATGCGCTCAATATGGGGCTTGCTACAACCTTTGTCATGACATTAACCGCAGCGGTTACATGGCCCATATACACCTATCTGCTGGTGAAGTTCAATGTTCCGTTTCTTGAGTATGTCGCTTTTATTATAGCCATAGCCGCGCTTGTGCAATTAGTTGAGATGTATATAAGGAAGAGCAGCCCGGTTATCTACAGGGCTATGGGCATATATCTTCCTTTAATTACAACAAACTGCGCTGTCCTGGGACTTGCACTTTTCATGGTTTTGAGAGAGTATAACTATTTGGAGAGCATAATCTTTGGGTTCGGCACAGGAGCAGGTTTTACCCTTGCCATGCTGATGATGTCGGGCATCAGGGAAGAATTGGAGTTTGCGGATGTGCCGGAGGTATTTCAGGGCGTCTCAATAACATTGATTATTGCCGGCATGCTGGCGCTGGCATTTATGGGATTTGCAGGGCTGATAAGGGGATAAAATCTTATGACAGGCAACATAGTAATCATATCAATGGTAAGTATGGGCGGCATTGCCGCGGCCTTATCGCTTTTTCTTGCCTATGCGGATAAAAAACTCAAGGTTGAGGAAGACCCGAGGATTGAGGCTCTTTTAAATATCCTTCCCAATACCAATTGCGGCGGCTGCGGCAGGGCAGGGTGCAGGGTGTTTGCAGAGGCGCTGGTACAGGGGACAGCCTCTGTAACAGGTTGTGTTGCAGGCGGCCAGTCTGTGGCAGATAATATAGCAAATTATCTCGGTGTGGACTCTGCTCAGGCCAACAATATTATGGCTGTTGTGCTCTGCAGGGGCGGCGAAAGGGACACTGTCAGGAATGCGGTATATAAGGGCGA